>Ga0222637_1000706_pt1 | contig 13272 bp, 20 predicted proteins | sample AntAcemetagen143_FD_181149 | JGI IMG/M metagenome (GOLD analysis project Ga0222637, IMG submission 181149) | Saline water microbial communities from Ace Lake, Antarctica - #143 | ecosystem: Environmental > Aquatic > Non-marine Saline and Alkaline > Saline | place: Antarctica: Ace Lake...
CAATTCTGGTTGCCTTGGCTATTAGCGTCTATTTGCGCGACTGTTCCCTGGCCTTTATCGCCTCTTACTTTCCCACCACCGGCAAAGGCAGGGCTAGATGCTACACAAAAAACTATTAAACAAAATACTGCTGCTAAAAGCTTTTTCATCCTCGACTCCTTTTTTTACACTTTGAAACCGATGCTCATGTAATTTTTCGCTATAAACGAGCGGAAACCAACCAAAGTACTACTATCGCCAACTATACTTACTTCTTGCTTGCCTCGTAAATCCCATATCCTGCCGCGGCCAGACCTGCTATTGTGGTTAAGCCACTTAATGTAGTACACCCGCTTAAAAAAAGAGATGATATTAAAACTGCCGTGATAAGTAATTTCTGCATTATGCGCCTTTCCTGAAAATGTCTCTTAAGAATATATATGATTCTACGACATTTACGGCCTGCTGTCAATCAGCATATATAAGAGCGTGGATTATGTCTTAGAAAGGATTTTTTCATACAGGCTAACGTAGTTTTCAGCCATCTTTTCTCTGGAATAATTTTCCTCTATATGCCTACGGCAATTTTCGGGTTTTATTTTATCTATACTCTTTACCGCTTGGGTCATTTCATCTTCATTATCAACTACAAAACCGGTTTTTCCATCTACTATTACCTCTGGCACCGCCCCGCGCCTCAAGCCAATTACGGGTGTCCCGCATGCCATAGATTCTATCATAACAAGCCCAAATGGTTCTTCCCATTGACTAGTGAATAGAGTACATTTAGCGCGCCTATAAAGATCTAATATCATTTCCCTTGGCAAATCCTCGTGAAGTTTAAGAAGCAGGCCTTTCGGATATTGGTCTATCAAAGGCTTAATTTCAGCCCTATAAAACTCCTTTTCAAACTCCTCACTCATTTTAACAGCCATTACTAAGTTAATATTTGCTTTACTCGCTACCCTTATGGCCATCTCAAGCCCTTTTTCCCAATTTACGCGCCCTACAAAGAGAAAAAAATCTTCTTTTTTAGCGTTCCATTTAATGGATTTTACATCAATGGAATTATGCACAGTACCGATAAAATTAACCCTGCTGCTTATTGTGGCGTAATTTTTCTTCTGCTTATTTGATATAGTTACAAAGTGGTGATTGGAAAACTTTGATAATTCAACGCATTTTTTTATTGTTGCTTCGTTTGCAGGACCATGCAGTGTATGGACAATCGGTATATCAATATTTACCGGGGATTGCGACAACACGTGGTTATGAATTATATCGGCTTTTTTATATGCTGCCATTGCATATGCGTATTTACTTGCCAACTCCCCTACTGATACCTTCTCTCTGAGAGGGGAATCCAATCCAAAATAAAATTCGCTCTGCTCTAAATAAGGGAAAACCCGGCATGAAACACTTGAATCCTTTGGGGCAAAAAGAAAAACTTCATGGCCTAAAGCCGCTAAGCCTTCGGTGAGATTATGAACAACAAGTTCTGTGCCTCCATACCGCGGAGGTGGCACTGGAATCCATGGAGGCGCGATTATCGCTATTTTCATAACTTTCCTATTTAAGTTTCATAAGATTGGCAGAGAGGCAAGGAGTCAATTAAGCACAAAGTTGTAACTCTCTTATTTATAACATATTACGTCGTAAGTTCTTAAATGTCAAAAGATTACAGATTCTACCTGCTTTTCTGTACTTTCCTCTGTTTTTCTGTGTTTTCACCTTTGATGGGCACCTTTTGGGCACCAATCTCTCTTAATACAATATCTCTTAACGCCAAAGCAACTTCTCTGCTTCCTGCCCAATTATAATGGCAAGGGTCTTTTCCCGGCTCTATAAATAAATCTTTCCTATGCTTAAAGTGCTGTACTAAATCAATTAGCAATATATTTTTTCTTGTGCGATATTGCGAACTATATTATTATATTCTATATGCACAGGTATCCAGTCTTCGCCACCATCTAAGTATGGTGCCGTCATAAGAATAACTTTAATATTATTGTTTCTACACAGTTCAATAAATCTTATGATGTTGCTCTTATAATCTTCGGGCTGAACTCTCATGGTTTCCCTTGGTCCTACGGAATGATATCTACTCTGCTTAACTTTCAATAACTTACTATATACAAAACCTAATATATTAGATTTACTAAGCAGCTTAGTGACAATAATAAATCTAATGGGTTTTTGCAGTTTATCTTGACCACCATTTCCAGACTGCCAATGATCATTCCAACCATAACAAACAGAGACAATATCTGGTTTGTAATCAAGTAATTCTGTTTCAAAATATTTTAATCCCTAAAAACTTGTATAACCGGAGACACCGCCGGTAAAAACCGCGGGTTTCTTTTCGGGTATACTTTTTCCCAATAACTGTAGTAAGGTATCAGGGTAACCCCTTCCCTCATACATTACTGATACCGAGTCAGTAAGGCACATAATTTTTAGTGATCTCTCTGCTTCTCCAAAATCTGGCTTTACATCTGATAAACGCTAAAATAATTCTTGGTCGTATTCTCCTAATAACTCACCACACACGTTAAAAAGGAAGTTGCTATAATGGCTTTTGCTTTCAGCACCTACAATAAACCAAAAAAATGCTTCCAGCACAAAATAGTAACAAATATTACCAAGCAATATTTAATTATATTTTTCATAATTATTCTACTGTAATAATTGATCATATTATAGAAACTATTGTACCACCCAATCGCGACAAATGTCACCTTTATTGATTTTTGAGCACAAGATCAAAAAATAGTGGCGAAGTATATATGACAAGGGAACTCCTGCCTGTCCTCCGCGACTCAAAACCCCCCAGATACCCCTAGTGTGCAGATTTTATGCATCAAATATATAGAAACATATAAAATATGCAAGGCCTGTCAACACATATAAATAACCGTAACTGCTTGGTGCCTTAAGCGGTTACGACTATCTTCTAACAACCCAACACTTTACGAAAAGCAGTGGCGGAGAGGCAGGGATACGGGTCATTTTGTGCTTAAAATGGACGTTTCACCACCAATAAAACCACCAAAAAAACTACTTAACTCTCTCTCTTTCTCACATAATAGCTCTTAACAAGCATATTATTGAATACTTCTGTTTTTGTATGTTTGAACATAATACTATGCTCACTTTCTCCAAATAAAGGTATCCCTTTACCAAGAAGGACTGGAACTCTCGTAATAATTATTTCATCTATTAAATCTTCCCTCAGGAAACTCTGTATCACTTTGCCACCATCAATATACAGGTTTTTATATCCTTGCTGATTTAACTTATGTATCACGCTTGCTATGTCACCCTTGACTATTTCAGCTTTACCTGCCACGCTTTCAGGAAGTTTAGTTAAGGTGTTGCTTAAAACAAATACAGGTTTATTGTAAGACCACTCATCAAATGTTAAAACTTTCTCAAAGGTGTTACGCCCCATTACCAATGCATCAATACCCTTAATAAAATCAGCATACCCATAATCGCTTTTATCAGGATTTGGCACTTCTAACCAATCTAACCCACCATTTTCTGTAGCGATAAATCCATCAAGGCTTGTTGCTATATATACATAATTTGCCATCATTTATCCTATTAACAACAAGTATTTGTTTCTCCTGAACAATCACACTTGCAACCTTTTTTTAAATCCTTTATTGCTTCTTGATGTTTTATCATTCTTTCTTTTCTAAGTTCTTTTAAATCATCTCTATCAATAATGATATTCATACCATCCAACGGCCTTGTTGCACAGGCATATTCTTTTTTACCATTTATCTCTACTACACACGAGTTGCAACACCCCTTACTTTTATTAGCTCTATAACAGGGTGCTGGTATGCCAATCTTTTCTCCATCAGCAATATCAACTATATTTTTATCGCTGAAGCTAACCTCTATTGGTTTTCCATCAATAGTAACTTTCATTAGTGTCTCCTATTCACCACCAAACAACATCTTATCATACCTTGATTAGCATTGTATAGACCTTAAATATATTTGGTGATTTTATGTGAGGTTGTGCTTGCAGGGTGGCGGAGAGGCAGGGATTCGTCTAAGCGTGTTTTCCTAACCTCTTGTATTACAATGAATTATGTCGTAACTTGTTGCTATGTCAAGTGCTTAGCTATTCTACTGAGTTTCCCCTACTATCCTCTAGTTTCCTGTAGTTTCGCTTTAAGATGTCCCGGATATGTCCCGGGAATTGATATTGCATAGGCACCTTTTGGGCCCACACCTGATTCTCCAGAACGGCTTCTCTTTTTTCCTATTGAATAATTTCGTAAATAATGTTACAGGTGGCAATAACCTCCATAGAGCCTGGTTCTATCTGAGGAGCAGATGATTCCGATAGGGCTCCATACGATACCCGATTTTTCAAAGGATATGCCTGTATATTCGGCTCGCCCACTTTCAATACTCTACCGACTTTAACACGAAGGCTTTTAGCGATAAGGGTAGCTTTCTCTTCCGCGTCCTTTATAGCTTTTATCTTAGCTTGCTTTTCAAGCTCCTCAACTTTGCTTAGGCCAAAATGGATTCCGTTAAATACATTTGTTCCGCTATCAATGGTTTTATCGATAAGCTCCCCAACCTTAGAAATATCTTCGACTTTTACCGTAAGCTGTTGGCTTACACGAAAAGATAAAGGCTTGCCTGGAAGCCTTCGCCCCCTTTCATCAGTAGGATAGACTGGCATAATGGTATACGAAGATGTCTTAATGTTCTCATCTTTGATTCCCATGCCCTTTACTGTTTTAATGACAATATTCATGTCTCTGGAATTACTTATGTAAGTCTTTGACACTAATGTTTCCTCGCTTGTAATGCCAAATTTTACTGTCGCTTCATCGGGTTTAGTTGTTATCTTTCCCTGGCCATGCACATTTATGGTGGGAACGCTACCTTCAATACTCTGGTAGTAAGCGCTTGGCTTACATCCACCACTAACAAAGGCCATTATAACGACAATCATAATAAGTGCGTATTGTTTTTTCATCATATTCCTCCGTTGTTCAAATAAAATGGCGGGGAGTCGGGTCATTTTGTGCTTAAAATGGGCGTTTCACCACCAAGAAAACCACCAAAAATCATTTAAACTGCTCTCTTTCTTTGGTGCGAGTTAATTCTTACCCAACGATGCGTAATGCGAAATACGGAACAACATTGAAAAAAAACACAGCTACCTTGAAGTACATTACACCAGCATAGTGAATCTCATCAAACCTTTCTACAGACAATTTAAGAAATTTGCTATGAAATTTGTAGACCCAGTCATGTAACACCGTAATAGCAAAAAACCACCACAGAAGTATTCCTATATTGATTATAGAACACCACCCTAAAGCCGCACGTATCGTTTCAATTGTCATATAACGCCTCTCATTTAAACTGCTCTATCATCCACTACGGGTATAAGGAAAGAACTCACGTAAAGGTCTTCCCCGCTTCTAAGTGAATGCATTGTTCCTGCAGTAACTATAAATGCCTTTCCTACACTTAACTCTACTTGCCCATTTTCTAAAACTCCAAAACCAGAGCCTTTCATACAATAAAATATCTCATCCTTCTCATCGTGCTTATGTAGAGGAACCTTTGTTTCTGAAGTAATATGATATACTTTTGTCTCAATAGACTCTTTAATAGAATTTAAATCCATCTCTCCTCCTATTCACCACCAAAAGCTTCTTCTATCTTTACTAAATATCTTATCATACCTTGATTAGCATTGTATAGACTTTAAATATATTTGGTGATTTTATGTGAGGTTGTGCTTGCAGGGTGGCGGAGAGGCAGGGATTCGAACCTATAGGCATATAACTCATTGCTTTGACTACAGTTAAGCTGGCCTGGGCTTCTAATTGTGCACAAAGTGTGCAACCTCTTTTTATATTATCCCGTAAAATACTCTGGCTCTGGCAGAGGTAACAAAACCATTACTATAGATCTTAACAACAATTCTATAAAAAATATATGCTTAAAGCAACACCATATAATCGTTTTACCTTCGGAAAGACCTTTAACATAGCCCTCTATGCATCTTTTGTTTAATACGGTATCGTTATATGGCATACCATATTGAGCTACTTCTTTAGTCAAGTGTATCAAAGGGTAGCTAAAATCTTTATCCTTAGATAATGCTTCTATTTTACTGATAGTTTCTTCAAAAGTCATGGTCAAATTATTAGTTGCAACATAACAGGCATATATTCCATAGTAAACGCCTACACAATATGTTTCCTCTGTAGAATTCTTTATATTAATTTTACAATGTTCAGCTTCAATTAATTTTTTGTGCAATACAGATAGGGCCTTGCTTGTTTTTGCACGAGTTGGGAGACTCCATCGCGCTAATATACCTAATAGCCCTTCTTCACCGAAAAATCTTTCCAGCTCTGTTGTTATATTATTACCTATATGATGCCTTAGTTGCTCGGTTTTCATTTTTCATCACCGCAAATATAAATGTAGCTACTTCCTCTTTCTACCACTAACAGCATACCATACCCCAAAAGCTGCTGATCCAAACACTACAATGCTTAACAGATTACCAGCAATAGTTATAACTATTTCATTAATCTCATTCAGTACATAGGCACTATCGCTCATATAAAGTCCATATCTGATACGTTTTATACTTTCGCTAAATGTTCCTAATAATCTTGGGCCCGAAGTCACCAATATTAAAACTGTCATACCTATACAATAATTAATCCATATTTTCTTTATATTTGCTCTGTGTGCCTTGGGCTTGTGAAAATCGGATCGCTGCTGCTCAGTAGCAGATTTATAGTCCATGAGAAGCTCCTCCTTTTTTTCCTTATTAGAAGCTATTTCGCTACCTAGTTCTAAACGATTTATCTTATATTGCAGATAGAAAAATCGTAAAAGGATAGTTAATAAAACTGCAAGCACAACATTAGGTTGCTTACTCGGTTTTAGATCATCAAAGAATATTCTGCTAAATTGAACTGCCATAGCTATAGATATGCTCCAATTTAGGATCCAAAGTGTTTCGCTTAATATTGAAAAAATAGCTTCGCCTGTAATATTTGTGAATATAATGCCAAAGATAATCTGCAACAAATTAAAAATCAGCGCAATAATAGGCAAAACAATGCTAAATCGTTTTCTGCTATTAAGTGCCTTAATTAGTTTCAACCGTCGCAAATACCAAATAGGCTCATACAGTCCAAACGTCACAGCGAATAAGAATAGCTGCAACAAGATATGCATCTTTGGAAAGTAGGTAAATGGATTACTAAGAATTGGTGTTTCTTGTTTCTCGTGTAGTATTGTATCAGGCTTTTTCTCTGCTTCTTTAAGTATCTTAGGTTTATTTAACCATTCACTACAGTGTTTGCATTTGATTGCGTCTTCTTGTATTTCTTCAGCGCAAAATGAACATTTCTTCATATAACACCTCTGCTACTTAGGCTGCTCCTCACAGAACGGTTCGTATTTCTTCTTGGTCGTATATACATCCCAAAGATAATACTGCCCTCTTATCAGCTTATAGGTAACCACTACATACCTGTGTGGGGCACTATGGCCTTCATATGTTTCTTTTGTGACACCACCTTCTCCAGGTAATCTAAAATCCCACAAGCCACTCCATATTACAATCTCCTTCTTACCATCTGCATCCATATCTTCTATCTTATAATTAGATTGGATTCCGTACCTTCCTGTTAAGGTTGATATAAGTTTATTACCCTTATAGACCTTTATAGTAAGGGCTTTATCAGACACACCAGTACCATACAAAACTTCTACCAACTCATTGCTCTTATCTCCATCAATATCTATTTCATATTGAGTTGTTACAGGACCAGCACCATCTTCACCTTCCCCTCCCATATAATCCTTGGCAGAATATGCTGTACTTGATATAAGAATAACAGAGAGTAAAAAAATAGTTGCTAACTGTCTATTGTGCACCTTTTCTCCATTCTTTTAATTCTCTAATAGCATTAATAACTGTTCCATGCCTACAATTGACCATTTCCATAACCTCCCATATATGTATCATTCTCTACATATTGTGGGTGTACCCCATGGCTATCTTTATCTGCTATGGCAATCTTCCCCTTTCATCCTGTCCCACTTCCCCGTAAGCTTAAGGTAGAGAAAGTAAATACCCGCTCCTATGGACTGAATGAGGGAAAGTAGCAACAACAAAATAGGTATTCCAAAAAATACAACTACATATATCCATATCTTTGGCATATGATACCCCATGCCATCTTTGGTGCTTGCCCTAAATAAAAAGGGCAAGCATATTTAAAGTCCAGCGCCAACGTCTAAGTAAAACGGAGGACTCGCTTGCCCAAGGTACTTGCGTACCTCAGACATAGTCCTTTCCTCTTAGACGTTGATTACTACACAAGAAAGCCTATGTTCCTATGTAAAGAGCTAATTTACTATACTATAATACGTAATGAAACGCATTAATTTTCAGCCGCTATTTCTGTGTTTATTGAATCGGGACCTTCAATAAAAACTTCCCAATGGAATATTTCCATTAGGGGCGGTTTACCTGTTATAACTTCCAACACTTCAGAACTGTGTTCTAATAATGGAGTAATGGTTTCCCTTATCCTAATTATTTTGGCGCCTTTGATATATTCCTTATAATTATCACTATCAAGCGTTGCCCAAGCATCAACTTTCCAATTTGGCAGCACACAAACATTCCGCTCAATTATAAAATCTTTGCTATTCTCATAAACTTTATCATCTTTTAAGCCTAAGCTATCCCATGTTTCTCCAGAGATAACACCGAATTTGAGAAAATCACCTTGGGGATGACCAGGCTGTTTATAGTAACCTTTTTTAATACCTATTGTAGGGGGATTTATTGTATTCCAACTTGTTATACCAGTTAACAAATAGGCATATACTATAGCCTGCTCCTTGGTTGTTATAGCCTCTTCCTCTGGTGTGTAGTTCTTAAAATAGGCTAAGGCAGGGCTGTTAACTAATAGCAGCAATGATAAAATGAAAGGTATTACTTTCTTAGTCACTTCTTCCTCATGTTTTTATCAATATAATAGCTATCTTTGTTTATAAAAAACAAAGGTCATTCCATGCGAAAGGTTTGTTTATTCATAAAACACTATTTTATCCGATATTACATATTATACATTTTTAATCGCTATCTACAAGATTTATTTTGGATATTAGCTCTGTAGTTAATTTTAAATGCTCAGGTATTATATGGGAGTATTTCTGTGTTTCTCTTATATCGCTATGCCCTAATAGTTCTTTAAGAGCGAATATATGTACTCCTTTACTCAGCAAGAGACTTGCATATGTATGCCTGAGTTCGTGCAGACGTGTTAAACCTTGAATATTTGACCTTTTTGCTATCCTTATAAGTAAACGTCTGGGCTTCTGCTTTGAAAAAGGATTACCTCCATCAGTAAAGATATAACTGCTTATCTTAGGCACCTTTAATAAAATATTCTTTAGCTTAGGATGCAATGGAATCATCCTCTCTTTTGCTCTATTAGCTCTATGATCTTTACCTTTTGGAGCAAAGCCAGGCTTTATACGTATATATATCACACTGTGATTAAAATCAATATCTGACCATTCCAGGTTAAAAAGTTCGCCAGCTCTCATACCTGTGGTAAGAAAAGCACAAAACATAGAATAACATTCAGGGTAACAGCTTTTACAGGTCTCTAAAAAGCGTATATATTCTTCCTCTGACAAGCACCTAATCCTTTTAGAATCATTTACCTCTACTTTGCTCTGTTTGGTAGCAGGATTCTTACCAATATAATGCCACTCAAAAGCTTTGTTAAACATAGCCTTTAAAGCTATAATATGGTTATTAACAGACCAGCGCTTGCTAACTTTAAGTCTATGCATTATATATTCTTCAAAAAGCATGGAACTTATATGCTTAAGGCGCATAATGCCACCCTTTGATTCAAAATAACGCTTAAACACACCTATAATGCTTCTATAACTCCTATATGTATGGTATCTCCTATTTAACTTGATCCATTTAAGGTATCTTTCAAAAAACTCAAAAGCAGGCTTATTACTATTGTCTATAAGATCGTGTTGTCTCTCCCATAACTCTCTTTCCTTTTTTTCAAGGACCCTCAGTGCTTCCATTTTCTTGTTTGTACCTGTGGAAAACCTATGACCCTTCACAATACCATAATAATATGGGCTACCCTGCCTTTTGTATAGATTGCTCATAACTAATCACTTTTCCTTTCTCTACAAAATCCTGTAGCTCTGTCAGCCTAAACATCAATGCCCCCTTAGGACCTGTGGGTTTATAACAAGGTATAAGCCCTTTGCTTTTCCAGGCATAGAGTGTTGACACTTTAATCCCCAAAAAATCAGCTGCTTCTTTTGCACCACTAAATCTTTCCATATTCTTCCTAGGTATATTTACCTACCTGTTTTAAAATTTACTCTTCAGTGCTCATTAGAGAACATCACAGAGTGCCTGTAGCTCATTACACAGAGCCATCTCTATAACCTTTAGCAAGTTTATCTTCAATGAACTTCATAACCTCTGACCCCTTAAAGAACCTTCTATCAACGTGTTTATAGTAAGGAAGCCCTCTACTAATCCAATTACCAAGGGTCTTACTCTGTCCACTCTTACCTGACTTTAAGTTTAGTCTTTCTATGAGGTCCTTTTCTGACCACAGATCTTCCAACGTGTATGTTTTTTCGCTCATCTAGTTCCACCTCCTCTTCTTCAAGCATCAAAGCTTTTAACAAACGTTTCTTTACAGTACTTTCTACCTGAAGATATAATACATTCGCCCTCTCTGGTTTACGACAAAAGTACATTGTACATTGCCAGCAAGCAGCAGGTTGTTTTACGTTGTCAGGTAATGTATCCTGTCCGCATAATGCACACGATTTCATTGAAATGCTCCTATCTGTTGTCTCTACCGCTACCCCTATTCATTTTTAAAATAACAACTCCATTTCATAAAGTGTGACACTATAATTTTAAAAGCCTGAAGACTGTTTTATGATTCTGACACTATATTTAATAAAGAGTCACCAGCACAAACCCATTTTTTATGACACTCTAATAACTGTATTCTTATATATAATGTACCAGTATCTACACTCATCTAATGTTGTCATATTTACCTGTAAGCTTATAGAGGCAATAATATCTAAACATACCACCGTGTTCCGTCTTCTCTACCCAGCCTTTAGATATAAGCTCTTGTAAAGCCTTTGAAGTAGTAGAATCAGTAAAATCAGACCCGCTATATTTGAATGCTATCTGTCCATTATTGGCACCGTTATAATTAGCTTTAATTCCTATGTATGTGAGCTTGGCAGAAGATGTAAGTGTTTTCCATTCATCACTTCTGAGCATTGTCTTCTCAAGCATTACGAATGGCGGTATTTTATGCTTTCTATTGTTTTTATAATATCCCACGGTTCTTACCCAACGGTTTAGTTTTTATAGCATATGATAGTAGCATATGATACTTATATACACAAAAAAAATTACCTTCTTACTATTCCGAATTCTTTTAAACGATCCAGTGCAAGATATGATGGTATATTCTTTCTGGTCTCCCATCTAACTATTTGCAACACAGGTACCTTTAACCTATCCGCAAGCTCTTTCTGAGTCAGCTTATGCTCCCTCCTGTAAGCCATCAAACTCAAGGAAATATAGTTCTTTTGGGCCTGCTCACTTGGTTTTTTCTTATTAGCAAGGCCTTCATATAACATATTTTTAAATCGCCGATATTCTTTCTCTTCCATAACATTCATGTTATATCATATGCTGGTATCATTTGTCAAGTAAAAAATAAAAAAACTACCCACGTGTAAGCGTAGGTGTCTTTTAAGGGCGCTCTTTTCTAGTGCCTCTCTTTATTGGTTAACTGCTTCTGTCTTATTTGCTAACATCTCTTTACATTTGTCCCTTTCGATTCGTATGCTCATTACTTGTCGAGACACATGAAAAATCTGATGTAGGTAATATATTGCAGCACTTGTAGCCAGTTCTGGATCTTCTCTAAACGATATTTCAGGTGTTTCTTCTGCTTTTCTTACATTGGCCTCAAACTGATCTTGTAGAACTTGCTTAGGTACTAATACTAAACCAGCAAATTCATTTGCCTCTGATTCAACTAGCTCACGTTCTGACAGAGGTATTTCATTGATTAAATTAACCCATTCCTCTGTGGTATTAAACTTATGTTTTGAGTAAAGATATCCATGAAGTAGCATGTGCCCAATTTCGTGGGCCAAGGTAAATCTGAATCGGGTATTTATATTCTCAGAAATATATTTATCCACAGAGATGCTCTTAAAATCAGAAGATATAAAAGCATCTATATCCAAGCCAACGTTTTGAGTAGACTTTTTCAGTCCGTGTATTGGGATAATGTCAATTCGCATCTGTAAGTCTACTATATCTTCTATGGGAACGGGAATGGAGAAAGATGAATGATGTGTCTTAAGAAAACTCTCGGCATAAGTATTTATTTCATCTGTTGTTTTAAGCAAAGGTTTAAATTGCATAGATTATGACTCTCTAATTTTTTTAATCAAATCCATTAGCTCTTCTTCTGTAAAAGTTTTATCCCTAAGCGTTCTAAAAAGAACTGGAAACCTTGCAAGCAACTCCTTGTCATTAATATCTGTTGGGATCCTACCAGCACCAACAGCAGCCAAGTCTTTAAATGTCTGCCATTCTTTGCTATCGATCTCTATTTGTAAGCATCGGGCATACTCTTTAAGTTTTTCTTCAGAGTTAGGAGGTGACATTACGTCTCTTTCTAGCTTGCTAATATTGCCTGGATCAAATTCGTATTCTAAGCAAAATTGTCTTAGTGATTTACCCAGGGCTATTCTTTTATTCTTAAAAAACTCCCCAAAGGTATTCATTGTATTCACCCCCCTTCTTTTCACTATTATTGGTAGGAATAATCTAGTGTTGTAATATATCTACAACTCTCATTACAAATATACACTATTTGTATAAAAAATACAACACCTATTTTCAAAAAGCACTCTTTTTTGAATAACAGCTCTCTCATATTTCTTCTTTATAATTTTAAACACAAAATTTATAAAAAGGGGGAAGTACCTATCAGTAGGGGTCACCTACCACCACATGGACATTTTCTGCCCCATCTACCCCCCCCCTGCTACTGTGCAGGTTTTGTGTAATGGATATATAGAAACATATAAGATATATAATACCTATCAATACATATAAAATAGCCGTAACTACCTATTTCAACAAATGGTTACGGCTATCTT
>Ga0222637_1000712_pt1 | contig 13175 bp, 17 predicted proteins | sample AntAcemetagen143_FD_181149 | JGI IMG/M metagenome (GOLD analysis project Ga0222637, IMG submission 181149) | Saline water microbial communities from Ace Lake, Antarctica - #143 | ecosystem: Environmental > Aquatic > Non-marine Saline and Alkaline > Saline | place: Antarctica: Ace Lake...
GCGTTCAGTTTTCGATTTACGATTATCACCGAATACCTAAAACCGAACACTGAATTATGGTCGGGGCGGCCGGACTTGAACCGGCGACCCCTTGAACCCCATTCAAGTGCGCTAGCCAAACTGCGCTACGCCCCGACACTATAAGTCATTTCATTTCAATAGGTTGTAATATGTCATGTTTTTGCATATTTACAGAATTTGTGCTTGGTGTCCATATGGTGTCCATTTGCTGATCGAGAATTTCCACGGCTCTTGCCTTGTGATCAGGTGAAAGATGTGCGTATCTCAATGTCATCTTTATATCCTTATGGCCCAAAAGTTCCCTCACCGTATTTAAATCAATACCAGCCATTACTAACTGGCTCGCGAACGTATGTCTCAGATCATGGAATCGAAAATTTATTATACCACATTTTATTAACGCCGCAAGAAAAGATTTTCTAATATTAGTATAAGTACTACCATCTGGCTTACAAAATATATAAGGGCTATCTGGATGTTTTCGCACACCAATGAGAGTTTTTTTAACAAATTTATTCATAGGGATCTCACGCTTGCAGCCATTCTTTGTATCGAAAAGGTGTAATATGTCTCTTTTGATATCAACATCTTGCCACTTTAGCTTAAATATCTCACCCCTTCTCATACCTGTATGCAATGCTACTATGATAATTGGCCTGATACGGGCAGGACAATTACTAAGAAGTTTCTTAATCTCTCCTTTTTCAAGATATCTAAGCCTTATATTATTTTCTTTAAAAAATTTAACATTCTTTGCTGGATTGCTATCAATGGCTTCCCATTCTACCGCTTTCGCGAACATTGTCTTTAAGGTTGCGAGCTCTCGATTGACAGTAGCAGAAGCAACGGTCTTCTTGCGCGTTACCTTATATTCTTCTATTTCTTTTTGAGTAATAGCATGAAGATATTTATTTTTAAATACTTTTTTCAGGCTTTCAAAGTTATAGTAATCAGATTTCCAGGATTTTTTGTTAGGCTTAGAATATAGCTCTAGGAAATCAGAGGTAAAATCTTCAAATTTAGTAAATTCCTGCTTCTTTTTATCAAGAAACCTTCCTTCGGCAATCTCTACTTTGCGCTTACGCAAAACCGTTCTTGCTAGAGTATAACTAGGCCCTATCTTCTCTCGCCTGCGTCTTCCATTAATACGGTAATCAATCCAATAAACTCTTTGTTTTTTGAATATACTCATTATTCTTCTTTCAGTAATTTCTTAATGTGCCACTCCTGCATCTTACTGGGCTTTTGATGCCCTTTAAACCATCTATTAACAGTAATAAAATGAACTCCAAGCATCTCTGCTAGTTTTTCTTGGCTTATTTTACGCTCTAACCGAAATTCCTCCAACTTCACTATAAGCTCCATTATGATATAGTACGATATAACACGATAAGATGTCAAGTCAAATCTTTTATCCTCTTACCCTTTAACCACTTTTCAATTTCCTGCAGATCAAAGCGTACTCTATTCCCAACTTTAAGATATGGTAGTCTTCGTTGTGATGTCCAAACATAAAGGGTCCCCTGCGTAAGGCCAATATAATCAGACATCTCTTTAATATTTAAAAAACGTTTTTCCATAATTTTAATCAATACATGATTGGCCAGGCCATGCGAATTGCTATTCGTCTTAGGGCTGGACCGGGTGATACTGCTGTTGGGTTATCCACTAAAAATAATAATGGTAAATCAGATATATGATCTGTATAACAATAACTTTCATAAAGAATAAAATGATTATCCTGTAAAAACTTATTAGCTATCTTGGCTTTTTCATCAGCATAGATTGGGCCTTTAAGGATTCTGCCTGTATATAAACCGTTTTCAATCTCAAGCTCTGTGGCAATGATATTATCTAATCCTAATGAATCAGATATTCTTTCTGCCACATCGTACATACTGGCTGTTACAAGAACCAGGATATCGCCTCTTGCTTTGTGAAGATTTATAATATTTACCATAGACAACCTAAACTTAGGGGCAATTACTTCTTTAAAAAAATTATCATAGAGTGCTGACATCTTTTTTACACTTATTCCTTTAAGCACTGAAAAAGCATCTTCTCTTAGTTGTTTGAAATTATCTAAGATACCAAGCTCATAGCTAAAATACTGAAAAGCGATCCTAAAACATAAGCGTCTACTCAATAGGCCTTTCTTAAGAAGATAGCGCATAAAAAGCCTTTGGCTATGGCCCGTAATAAGCGTATTATCCAAATCAAGGAACACTACTCTTTTTTTAATCATCTGATACCTTATCCGCAAAGAGATACACAAAAGATACATCCCTTAAAATCGAGAGAATATCCTTGAAATTATCCTTTGCTGTTTTAAATTTAGAGACAATTACTGTCACCTTTTGATTATATCTTTTACTCAGCTCTCTGCTTAGCGCACTAGGGGTTTTATTAAAAGAGACTGCCTCACCAACTAAGGGAAGGCTTATCTTGCCATCCGGGCGCACAATGACCTTCTCATCAAGTTCTTTCCATATAACAATCCTAAGCTCATCACCTGTCCTTATCTTGTAATCCGGAATTGACTCGTCTTTGAGCAATGTCGCGCATCCTGACAAAAGAAAGACTACTAGCGTAATAAAAATTAAATATTTCGTCTTGGGATTGCTTCGCACCTTTGGTGCTCGCAAAGACAGTATGGGCCGTATCCTCATTCTTCTATCTCCTTGTAGTGGGTTATTGTAAGATCCGCGTGTGAAACAAAAAGGCCTCTATTTTTTAATTTGTCTAAAAACTCAACAGGGCAATATGAAAGAATAAGCTTATTAAGTTTTTGTCCGCCAGAACGGATAAGCTTGTACTCTTCTTCACCAAAACTGAATAATATGTCTTTTATGTTTTCATAGCCTTCATAAAATATATGTCCTGATATAATAGAATTCTTTGGAATATCTATCTGATCAAGAAGACAGTATGAGAACTGCTTTTTTATAACCTCTTTCTCAATCTTCTCGTTCTTAATGACGCTTATTTTATTTATAATTATTGAAGTGTAAGGACCGCAGCTTAAAAAATAGGCTTTCAACTTATCATCAAGAATAATAAGGCCGTCCTCTTTTACAGCTAAGACATTAAATTCACCTTCAACAGGCATCTGCGAATGCGACCATATACCTTTTAAATGGACACTTATCCTGCATAAGTTTATATGCTTTTTAGTCTCTTCTATTGCGCCGTATGGAGTCTGAGCCAAACGATAAAACAGAGACTTATACCCTATAAAAGACAAAGGGGTACTAATAGCTACAAAAAATATAAGTACGCACAAAAGCACAAACTCTTTTTTTGAACCGACCTCAATACGCGATGCCTTATGCTCAGGAAATACAAACCTGGCGGGATTAGGATAAAAAAATGGCACACCGGAAGGGTTTGCCATGTCTATCATGATATGCGATACAACTCCTATGATAAATCCCGCATAGACAAACCACATCTTAAACATCAAAAACGGACTTAAAAGTACCAACATAATACATATAAATATCCAGGAATGAGTAATCTGCCTATGCCCATATCTATGCTCTATAAGAGCTGAAAAAGGAAATAGCCTACCCAGAGATGCCTTAGGCGTATCTATGTCAGGCAGGAGCGCACCTATGCCGCTTGCAGCCAAGACCTTAGTACTAGGCTCAACCCCAAGGCTTGTTAAAATAAACTCTGAAAATAAAATCCCAAAGGATATATGTGTAATAGAGATCACTCTCTTGGCCTCCTTGCCGATCGATAAAGCATATACCTGACAAACATGCCCAAACCTGTTAACGCGCCAAACATGGCATAGCCCTGGAACTCACCAAAACCTCTATAAACAAACCTCATCACAATAAAAAACGCGAACATAAGCATAATAAAAGGGCTCGCATCTATCTCCTTTACACCGGAGGCATGGATAAACATATCTCTTACAGATGTCCTTGTGACCTTGCCTTTTGTCTTAGCCCTATTTATAGTCTCGATTATTGATAAAGGTATGCCACCCGTATTTGTGACTATCTGATTTATAAAAAAGTTTCTGCATTTGATATTTAGCTTTTTAAGTTTAATGAGCTTTTCTACTAAGCTTACTGAATCTTCTTTTGATAAAGGCTCGATTTCAATAATCTCAAACTGCCAGAAAAATCTTCTCAAACTCCTTACCCTCCTTACGAACTGACCCGCGCCAAAGACTAAAGTCAAACTTGATAGCTTCATAAGGATATCAGCAGTTGAAGATGTAACATCCTCTAAATGATCAAATATAATCATAAAATCCTTTTTACGCGCTTCAAGTGTTAAGATTATCCCCTGGCTTAATTCAGATGACGTTAATCGCTTTAAGGATTTCTCCTCTTTATCAGTAAGTTTGCTTTTATTTAAGCTCTTATGCAGATTGATAAGGGTCTCTTTTACAGGTTTGAATTTTTCAACATACAGAAACCGCACCTTTCGTTCTCTTAAATAGTTCATAAGCTCATAAAGAATGTGGGTCTTGCCAATACCTGATTTCCCAAGAATAAGCGTGGGAATATTCTTTCTCTGATTTCGAATAAGCTTTTTAAGCTCATCCTTTCTATTAATCGTGAAATCTAATATCGTAAGCTGCATGCTCAACCTCATCCCTTGTAAATGAGAACAGGAAAAGTTTCTCATACTGTTTGTATTTATAATTAAAACTTATGCTTACGGGAATCGTATAAAAATCAAGGCGCCTTAGGCGGGTTAGTTTAAAGCCAGCCTCCTTTCCTGTTTTGAGATTCTGGCCTAAGACGCCTACAGAACTTAATATATATCTGGAATGATCCTCTGATATACGCACCGGTATCTCCTGTGGAATTTCGATACAGACGTCAGTAATATCAGCCTCTGTATCAAGCCTTATAAAAAGAACGTCTTCACTTAAACTGCAAATGATACTAAGACCTATATCGCTAAAGTCAGCTTCAAATACAGGGATGAATATCTCTTTCTTCTGCTCATACTCAGCTAATCCCTGGGGCGTTAAGTACTGTAAGGTAAACTTAGTTTTTATATCGCGGACATCTGCTGTTTCGTTTTCCCTTAAATCGCCTATGTAACGATAAAAAGGTGAAACGATTTCCGCGTTTAGCGCGGCCTGGCTTCCCTGGTTCATGAGATATCCTTCCTTGTAGATTATCTTCGTATATCTTATGTCTGTTGCTTCTGCTTTCTGAATGCAGAAAATGCAGCAGAAAGTGGCCAAAACTAAAAGGATCCATAGAAGCTTAAGTCCAGTCCTTCTCATCAGACCTTAAGATAAATTCTTTCCTCTCAAAATTTATAAATGAGATTTTTCTCCTCTTAATATTGATATGGATATAACCATCCTCTGTTTCAGAGACCTTCTTTCTAAGCAGCCTTACAAGATCGTCATTCAGTTCTAATTTTTCCATAAATACTCCGTTTTTTGTGTGTGTGTTTTAAATATATATATAAAGCGAAAAAACCGTTATTTTCTCCATTTTGATAAGATGCTCTTTATAGGCATAGGCATTCTTATATACTCTCTAAAAGTATTATTTATAGTATTTATAGTTTTGTTTTTTAATAGTTGTTTTTTATTGTCTTTTGTGGGTGACACCTGTGTCAGGGTTTTTCGGACATGCTGGTCATTTGTCACTGACACACGTGTCAGGGTTGGCAAAGTTATCCACAGCCTCCATTGTGGATAAGCCTTGTTTATTGAAAGCACGTTGACCTTTGTTTTCTTATCTTTTTTGATAACTTTATCCAAAACGAGTTTTTTGATTATCCTTCTTGTATGTCTTGTGCTCAAAGTTGTTGGAGCTGATATTGACTCAACGGATATGGCATCTTCTTTCTTGTTCCAGCCGTATGTCTTTCTTATGATATGTGAAACAACCTTAAACTCCGCTGATGTAAAAGGGTAAGCTATCATTGCCGCAAAGAGCTCATTGGCTATCTTTAAATAACCGTTTTTAAGATCAGGGTAACCACTCCTAAACATAATCAAACTCCTTCTGGATATCTTCTCCGAACTTATCTTTAACCGCCTCTTTTAAACTCTGCGCTCTTTTCGATACTTCACGCACCCTTGAATAATACTGGGCAAGACACTCTCTTGCTTCATCCTCAGAACCTATAAAATAAAACCCATAGGGAAAATGTACGCTTGAGGCTATAGGAATATGATAAGTATTCACTAATGAAGCTATAGCTTTTCGTATCATCCGGGATGATGCCAGGGTTAAAGAACTCAGATCCCGGGCTGTTATGGCATTCTGCTTTCCCTGATGGGTTTTAAGAATCTCTAATATTCGTTTTTCAAGATGATCCATATTTTTATCTTTTTTAAAGCTGCGCTGCTTAAACCTATGGGCAATAAAAAAAGGGCTGGCACTTGAAGCAGTCTTCACTTCAAATACCAGCCCTGTTTTCTCCGACTAAAAAAAGCCGAGTGTTCAGCGACTAGCGCTAAAATCTAATTTTCGATTACAGCATTAAAATACCACAAAGAAAAAAACCTGTCAAGATTTTTTTCTTAGCTTGTTACTTAATACTTCTTCTGCAATTTTTTGAATCCTTGGCAACCATTTATTTACCTTCTTCAAACCTCCTCGATCTAAAGGTGAATAACCAAACGGTTCGGCAGTCATGTGACTACAATTATCCCTGATAGACACAAGCTTATCTATTATCTCATCTGCTGTTTTATTGAAACAATATTTGGGATCTTTTTTTACTAATTCCTCTATTATTACCTTAAGGTTAGTGGTTTTTAATTGCTCTTTAGTGCCTTTGCGACCTTCTCTATAAAACTGCTCAAGCACTTTATAAAAACACACAAACCTAATTATCGGCATAGTTGCTCTTTTACCTTCCTCAAACCACGACAAAGCATCCTTAATCTCCCAATATTTTTCTAAATCGATAGATTCTATAAACTTCTTTGTAACTTCATTAAGAACTCTGCAGTCGCAATTAATATTAGCATACCCCTTCTTAAGACCGCTTTTCTCCTCTTTCGTTTCAGGAATTTCCTTCGCTTCAGATTGATTAATTACAATGAAATATCCCATCTCTTTATTAAAAACATATGACAGAAAGTTCACTAAAACAGAAACTTTGTCTAATGAGGCATCCGTATTTCCTGGGACAATAACAGATAGCTCAATGTCATTTTCCCCTTTGCGGTAAAATTCTATCTCGCAATCTTTAAACTGTGGGAATTTCATACTGCTATCGGAGTCAATCAGCGATTTTGACACAAAACAGCCTTTGAATTTGCTCGAAAATCACCCTCTATTTTAGCCTCTTTTAATACCTCAATACCAGTCATTTTTTGGTTTTCCTGATTCTGTGCCGCTAAAACAGGCTCTAGGATTTCATTAGAGCCACGATCTTTATCTACCCTATAATCTGATACCCCCTTTCTCTGGCAGTGGTAATATTTCAATCTTTGCTGTCTTGCTGACAGTAAGTTCTCTTTTCGTGTTTCTCTGATGATATCTCCTAAGCCAGCATGTTCATCATTAGGGCAGACATATCCTAAAGACGAATGGGGATGATCATTGTAAAGGCCTTGAAACTTAGCTACCCAGCTGATTACATCCTGTGCTGTCTCAAATTCTTCAGGACGTTCAGGATGGTATTTCATGTATTTGATAAAGGCCTCTATCCAGGCATTATCATCAGGGGTATATGGCCTTGCAAACTCCAATCTGATATTCCATTTACCTATTAAATGTGCCTTGGTGCGGCTGCCTTTCATTTGTCCGCCTCTATCGCTTAAGACTGTTAACTGGCTTGAGTCTATATCTTCTTTCCACAGCGCCTCATCCCAGATAGCCATTACATCCTTTTGAGTAAAAGACCTGATGCGTATGCCATAATGGATAAATTTACGGGAACCTAAGTCTAATATCGGAATAATCACAATACGTAAACGACTTTTAAGGTAAAATTCTGTTGCATCATAGGCGAATATCTTTCTTGGCTCATTCATAAGTTCTCGTATATCAGGTTTTAAAGGGCGTTTCCGTCTGGGTATCTCATAGGCAGGCTGTAATTTGTTTTGTTTTAATGTTCTTTGTACTGTTGAGACACTGCAATGGAATTTAGAGCTTTCATGTCCATATACCATAAGACCTGCTGCCCTTAAGTCACAAAGAGCCTGATCTTTGGCAGCGTCAAGTATGGCTTGCTCTTCCTGCGGGGTTATTTTATTCCAGGCTATCTTTGCAGTAGTAGCTTCTGGTGTATTATGCCACCTGTAATAACGCCTTGGGTGATGAGCGACAATCATAACTACCGGCCAGCGACAATTAAAATTACCGAAAAATAAGCCGGTATGGTAACCTATTAGACCTAAAATAAGGAGGTCTAAATGGTTACCAATCAACAGGTAAGGAGGTTATTGTCACTCATGAATAGCGAAAAGACTAAAGCAATAGCGGCAATTAAAGCAGGAATGGACGAAAAGACTGCCCGAAAATACGTGAAACTAGGCAAACTGCCCAGTGAAGTCAGGAAGAATCACAACTGGCAAACACGTCAAAATCCGTTTGAAGCGGATTGGAAACAAATAAAGGAACTTCTGGAAGCCAATCCCGGGCTAGAAGCTAAAACAATCTTTGAGTATTTACAGCGTGAAAAGCCGGGAGAATTTCAAGACGGGCAATTACGGACGTTGCAAAGACGGCTAAAGTATTGGCGGGCTACCGAAGGGCCGGCAAAAGAAATATTCTTCCCCCAGGTACACCGGCCGGGAGAATTATCAGAATCTGATTTTACCCATATGGAAACATTAGAAATAACGATTCAAAAGGAATTGTTTAAGCATCTGCTTTATCATTTTGTACTAACCTATTCAAATTGGGAGGCCGGTACAGTATGTTTTTCCGAAAGCTTTGAAAGCTTATCCGCGGGATATCAAAACGCGGTTTGGGAATTAGGCGGAGTAACTAAAAAACACCGCACAGATCGGATGAGTTCAGCCGTAAATAAAAACTGTAATCCGGAAAAGTTTACCAAACGGTATAAAGCTTTAATGCGTCATTATGGAACAGAACCTGAACGTACTAATCCTGCCCGGGGTAATGAAAACGGCGATGTGGAACAGCGGCATTACCGGTTTAAAAAAGCTGTAAGCCAGGCATTGATGCTTCGTGGCAGCCGTGACTTTGATTCACGGCAGGAATATAAACAATTCCTGCGTAGAATATTTGAGCAGCTGAATGCCGGCCGGCAAAAAAGGTTAGAAGAAGAACTTATTATGTTGCGGCGTCTTCCGGTAAGAAAATTAGACGACTACAAACCTTTGGAAGTTACAGTAAGCCCTTCCAGCACCATTCACGTACAGCACAATACCTATTCTGTTCACAGCAGGTTAATCGGTGAAAGAGTTTTAGTTAAAATTTACGTGGATCATTTAGAAGCCTGGTATGCTCAGCGCAAAGTAGAGCATATACCTCGCTTACGGGGAGAGAGTAAATACCGTATATGTTACCAGCATATTATAGATTGGCTGGTACGTAAACCGGGAGCGTTTAAGAACTACCGCTATAAGTCGGAAATGTTCCCTTCAAGCTATTTTAGAATAGCATACGATTATTTGAAGCGTGAAGCTCCACTTAGAGTCAATAAAGAATATGTAGCCATACTTTATCTGGCTCACAAAGAAGGCGAAACCCGCACAGAGTCGGCTATACAATATCTTTTATCTCAAGAACAGCCACTATCCTCTGGAAGTATACGGCAGATAATAACTAAAGAAAACAAACTGCCGTCCATTACCGACATAACTATCAATAAAGTATCTCTTAAATCCTACGATGAGCTTTTAAACATCAGAGAGGAGGTGGCTGTCCATGGATAAACGCGCGCAATCCCGGTTACACGGTTATTTAGACGAATTACGTCTGTCTACAATCCAAAAGCGTTATTCCAATATCGCTCAGAAGGCGCGTAAAGACACCTGGAGCTATGAAGAATATCTGTTAAACGTAGTCCAAGAGGAAGGTGAAAACAGAAGAGCCCGGCGTATAGAACGCCTATTACGTCAATCCGGCTTACCTCTTGAGAAAAGCTTAGACACCTTTGAATTAAAACGCCTGCCGAATAAAGTCAGGCAGCAGTTAAACGTGCTTCTGGAAGGCAAATTCCTTGATCATAATGAAAACATCCTGATATTCGGTAATCCCGGCAGCGGTAAAACTCATTTAATCTGCGCTATAGGCCAAAAGCTTATTCGACAAGACAAACGAATTTACTTTACTACCTGCGCTCTGCTGTTGCAGGAATTACTGGCAGCTAAACGTGATTTAAAACTACCTATGTTATTTAAAAAACTAAACCGTTATCACGCTATTATTATTGACGATATCGGCTATGTGCATCAGGCTAAAGAAGAAATGGAAGTGCTATTTACACTTTTAGCTGAACGCTATGAAAGAGGCAGCGTTATGATTACCAGCAATCTGCCTTTTTCCAAATGGGAAAAGATATTCAAGGACCCTGTAATGACTGCCGCGGCTATTGACCGTATCGTACATCACAGCATTATCCTTGAACTTAATATATCAAGTTATCGCATGGCTACAGCTAAAGATAGAAAGATACGGGAAAGCGGTTAATTTTTTTAACTTAAATATCGGGAATTATAATTGTCGTTAAAGGGAAAAAATAGTTGACGTTCATCACCTTGGGTTAAGTTTTAAGACCTCGCACGATTTGGCTATGGTTAATTCTTTTAGACTTCCTATCACTTCTATTAGTTCCTTTCGGACCATATAGCTTAGTTTTCTATGGGATAAGTCCCCTAAGAGCCCTAATCCGTTCTTTTTTTTAAAAGCAGGTACTCCTCGCCCATCTGGGCGAGGGCCTTTTCTTTGGCGGCTAATTCGATTTTTAATCTTTCATGATCTTCATACGGCACTTGCTGGAATTTCTTGGAGTATTTCCTTCGCCCTAGCTCGTTTAAAGCCGCTGACTCTACCTGCTGGCGAATTTTGGTTAATTCTGATGAATACAACCCATAGCGCCTGAGGATCTCGCCTACAGGAGCATCCTTGGCGCTTGTCTCTAAGAATATCTGCCATTTTTCCGGCGCAGTTAATTTTTTGCGCCTCCTTTTTCCTGCATCAGTATCTTTTATTTCTAATGCTTCTATTGCCATATCTTCAGCCTCTCTTTCTTTTAAAACCCTATTTTACCTAAGAGAGGGGTTCGAGTAAACTTCTTTCTCTGTTTTGTGACAGTATAGCAGATTTTCCGCGCTATCATTAAAACAAATTCTAGTCTTTATTGCATATGTATACTTTGTTTTCATTAGATCACTCTTAGTTTTTAGGAATATTTTACTAAGTATATCTCAATTACTTTTATGCCAACTGCTTACTATGCCATCTTCATCAAAATCAACAGACAAATAAACACCTGCTTTATCATAATACCAAGTTTCATATACCCCACTACCTAAATCTCCCCTGCTCGCAGATGTAAGGCTACCAACACTTTTTCTTACCTGGGCTTTTGTCATCCCCACTACTATCTTATGTTTCTTTATGGCTTCTTCAATCTCTTCCTTTTTTGTCTCATCTGCTTCTTTTATAGCTTTTTTTGTTTTAGCACTTAACTCTCTTGATTTTTTAATTATCTGACGCATTCTCTTTGCCTTAGCCGTATCATCCATACGTAAAAAGCCTTCTAATGCTTTGCGTGCATATTTTTTAGCTTCATCATATTCGTCCTGATTAAAATATGCTGTAGCTTTATTTCCGTAGCTTATTGCTTTTTTATAATACTCGGCTTCTCTTTGACTATATATACCGTTAAGATCTATCTCAACATCCTCTTCAGGCGAATCAGAATATACATCTTTCAAAGCAGCTTGACTATTAATATTTATTCTATGCTTAACTTCACCATTTAACAAAACTACATATTCTTTTTCTATTGTTAAGATCTCATAGCCATCAATGCTATCACCTTTTTTAGACATTTTTCCGTTAATAATAGCAACAGACTCAGCATTAGACTCATACATTATTCCATCTACACGAATACTTGTTAAGCCTAACTCTTCGTTATTTAACTCAGAAAGATTTTCTACTGGTTCAAGATTAATTTCACTGCCTTCAACCGTAAAAGAACTTTTTGATAAAAATAAGATAACAATAATAAGAAATTTTAAATATGTCTTAACCATTAGCTATTATTATAACTCTATAACACGAGGCTGTCTACTCCCATGCAACGTAAAAACCTATTTTGTAAAAACACTCTTGTAAAACTATTTCTCTTCTTGCTTTACACACTCGACCTTCCCCTGCTCTGGATGTGTGGGCTCAAGATAAAATTGAGTACCATTGCTTTTAAGGCTAATCCTAAGATGACCCTTTCGGTGCTTCTTCAGCAGTCTCCAATGCTTAAGCAGGAGAATCTCATCATATGTAATATTATGATTATTTTGATTCATATTTTTTTACCAATTTATGCCTGCCGCCAATAGAGGCCGGGAAAGTTATCTCCCAGCATTTCTCCACAAAAAAGCCTTGATTTCACTTCATTTCTTACTTTTCTGCGGAAGAGCCTGATTATTGCTCTAAGGAAAAAATTAGGTTTTCTATGTTTTCTTAAATGCATAAATCCTCCTCTTGCCAGGGGGTATAGGAAATATACCTGATGTTTTCCATTTTGTCAAGGGCTTGCTATCATTTTTGATAAACTGATGATTATACTGCCTTGTGTTTATTTGCGTAACATACTACTGTTGCAGTAATTATACCTTTACATACTTTACTCAAAAAATATTACTTTTTTCCATTTTTTATCAACCTCTCTTGACTTTTTGATTAATATCAGGTATACTTGTAATGTTAAACACCTAAAAAATATGGAGGCAATACATGGAAATTTCAGAAAGACTTAGGTCATTAAGGCTGCAAAAGAAGCTGACTTTACAGCAACTTGCCAAAAAAAGCAGTGTAGGTATCGCTACATTAAGCAGGCTTGAGAATGGGTCACACAAGGGCACTGTGCGTACGCACCAAAAGATCTGCGATGCACTGGATATTGAGCTTGTAGATCTATTTAAGGAGATAGCAAGCAGTGATGAGGGCTTTGAGGTTTTAACTACTGAATCTGATGATATAGAAGCATTTGTCTATGATGACAAG
>Ga0222637_1000717_pt1 | contig 13138 bp, 19 predicted proteins | sample AntAcemetagen143_FD_181149 | JGI IMG/M metagenome (GOLD analysis project Ga0222637, IMG submission 181149) | Saline water microbial communities from Ace Lake, Antarctica - #143 | ecosystem: Environmental > Aquatic > Non-marine Saline and Alkaline > Saline | place: Antarctica: Ace Lake...
AGAACTCCACTTCCACCACCAGTTAAGAAATCACTAAAATTATAACAATTAGTTTGATTACACCAAGTATCTGAAGTAACATTTAAATCTCCAAAAATTTCAACATTTTTTGTGAAGTTCCAATTTCCACTTGTATCCATACTGGAAGCCAAATTAGAACCTAATGCCCCATAATAAAAATTCATTTGGTTGCCTACGGCAGAAAATCTAAATTCATCAGCATTTCCCATCATATAAGAATATTGGTTTACCCCTCCATTATCCCAAAATTTAAAAGGATAATTTCCGAAAATATTTAGACTATTTTTAATATTTAAAGCACCAGTCATTGTATCTCCTGTTTCATCAACCCAAATATCTGTAACATTAACACCTGTTAAGAAACCCCCATCTCCTAAAAGATAACCACTTGCAGTTACATTTCCAACCACATCTATTGAATCAGCAGAAATATTTTGAACATAAAGCCATCTCCATCTGTTTGCTCCTGTTCCAATATCATAAAGTAAAGTTGTTGTTGGAAATAATCCTCCAGAGGTTAAATTGTAAATTCCAACACTAATATTTCCAGTTGCACCAAAATAAGGCACATAAGATAAATTTGTTGTATTACCATTACTCTCTCCTATTAATGTCCCAAAAGAAGAAATGAAAGGAAACAAACTTATACAAATTAATAACATACACAACTTTTTCATTAAAAAATTAAGGAATTAGACTATAAAAATTTAATGTTTTTTATGGAAAGGTTTTTAAATGACAATATTATATATATTATATGGAATTAAAGGAATTTGATTTATTTAAAGAAAAAGTAATTAAAAAAATTAGGCAAAAATATAAGATTGATTCTTATTTGAAAGTTGTGGAGAATATCATTAGGGTTACTGTGGAGGAATTTGAAAACAAAAAATGAATGAAACTAAAACAAGGTCTATGACTAAAAGTTTAATTTGGAGAATTTTTGGAATCTTAGTTTATGTAACAATATTTTATTTATATACAAGACAATGGGGAATTACCATAGCAGGAACTTTAATACACCAGATTACATTTCTCGTGGTATTTTTTTTGCATGAGAGAGCATGGATAAAACTAAAAAGAAACGACCATTGGTTAAAACCATTTACTTATGAAATAATATTAGGTATGGGATTAGGAGGATTAATTGTATTAATGTTAACAGGAAGTTGGAAAGCAGTATCCTTTATAACCTTGACTTATACTCTGGTTAAATTGGTGATGTATTTTATTTATGATAAAGTGTGGAATAAAATTAGTTGGGGGAAATATGACTAAAATAGTTTTTGCATATTTGGTTGGGGATATTCTCCACGACGGGCATATTCTTCATTTGGAAAATGCAAAAGCATTAGGGGATAAACTAATTGCGAGTATACTTGTTGATGAAGCGGTGATGGAAAAAAAACCAAAACCAACAATTTCTTTTAGTGAAAGAATGAGATTAGTTAAGGCTCTTAAGTGTGTAGATTGTGTTATAGCTCAAGATACTTATTCTCCAATAAAAAATATAAAAGCAATTCACCCAGATATTTTAGCAGAAAGCACGAGTCATTCAGAGGATGACCTAAGAGAAACAATGAAAGTTGCAAAACAAATAGGTTGTAGGGTAGTTGTCCTTCCTTACTTTCCTGAACAATCGAGTACTGCTATAAAAAATAAAATAAAAAAAACTGGCAAAAATGGAAATAATTAAACAAGAAATAAAAGAGAAATCAGAAAAAAGCCTAAATTTTTTCAAACAAAGAAAAGTCCAAAATATAGTTATTATAATTTTATTTTTAACAATTTTAATTGGAACCTCTGCAATAAGATTACAAAATCTTCCTCTTTTAGTAGATTCTACAACAGGAAAAAATATTCCACTGGCATTAGACCCATTTTATTGGTTAAGAATTTCAGAAACAATTGCTGAAACAGGTTTGCCTGAATTTGATTTAATGAGGTATCCTTCTTTACAAGTTGGATTTTCCCCTGAAATTTTACCAAATGTAGTTGTTTTTTTACATAAAATAGTTAGTAATTTTAATAATGAAATTACTCTTCAATATTTATTTGTTATTTCTCCAGTGATATTTTTTATACTCGGTTTAATTACTTTTTTCTTTTTAATATTTGTTTTAACTAATTCTAAATGGATAGCATTAATTAGTAGTTTTTTCTTGGCGATAATTCCAACTTATTTATATCGAACGATGGCTGGTTTTGCAGACCACGAATCAATTGGAATGTTTGCATTCTTTCTTTGTTTATTATCTTATAGTTTAGCAATTAAATATTTAGATAAAAAAATACTCAAAACAATTTGTTTAGGCTTGTTGGTGGGATTCACTTCTGCACTTACAATTGCTTGTTGGGGAGGAATTTCAAATTTCGTTTTTATGATTATTCCATTAAGTTTTTTATTCTTTTGGATTATGAAAGTTGATTCAGATGAAAAAATACTTTTTAATTATTTACTTTTTTATTCAATTTGGTTTATATCAAGTATTTTATTTAGTTTAGGTTTTGGTTTTGATATTAATTTTGTATTAGGAAAAGTGGCTCTTTCATTTAGTAGTTTAATGAATAGTGGTATATTTTTATTTTTAATAATTGATTTCTGTATTATAAAATTTGGGAAAAAGATTTTAAATAATGAAATAATAAAAAAATATAGGGTTTTAATTAGCTTTTTAATAACATTAGTCTTTTCAATAATTTTTCTTTCAGTTTATGGAACAAATATTTTATCTCTTATTCCAAATTTATTTAAAACATTACTAAACCCTTCTGGATTAAGTAGAACAGGATTAACTGTTGCAGAAAATGCTTCTCCTTATCTTACAGATTGGATAAACCAAGTAGGGAAATTATTTTTTTGGATGTTTTATATAGGGATGGCTTTTGTAGGGATTGAAATTTCAAAAGGTTTTTTAAAAAAGAAAAATAAAGTTTTATTTTCTTTTACTTGGATAATTATGATTTCAGGTATTTTGTTTAGTAGAATTTCTGCTATCTCTTTATTAAATGGGAATAATTTTATAAGCCATTTTATTTATTTTGGGGGTTTATTAATTTTTTTAGTTTATTGTGTATCTCTTTATTTTAACGACGATATAAAAGTAAAAAAAGAGTTATTAATAATTGCTTCATTGTTAATTTTTATATTAATTGGAGGTAGAGGTGCAATAAGATTTTTGTTTGTAGTTACACCCATTATTTGTTTTATGATAGGATATTGTGTTGTAAAGTTGTTTGAATATGTAAAGAAAAGCAAAGATATTTCAAAACTTTTATTATCTGTTTCATTAATTTTTATGGTCATAGGATTAATGTTTTTTTCTTTTAATTTTATAAATTCAATAAATCAACAAGCAAAATATACTGGACCATCAGCAAATTACCAATGGCAAAACGCAATGTCTTGGGTTAGGGATAACACCCCTGAGAATAGTGTTGTTACTGCGTGGTGGGACTACGGATATTTTATTCAATACTTGGGAGAGAGGGCTACAGTCACCGATGGAGGTCACGCTGTGAGTTACTGGGACCATCTGATTGGTAGATATCTTTTAACGACACCAAATCCAAATACTGCTTTAAGTTTTATGAAAACTCAAAATGTTTCTTATTTGTTAATTGACCCCACAGATTTAGGAAAATATCCTGCTTATTCTCGGATAGGAAGTGATGATTCAGGATTAGATAGATTTTCAGGTATCCCAGTTATGCCATCTGACCCAAAACAAATTGTAGAAACTAAAAATAGCACAACTTTTGTTTATGTTGGAGGAACATATATTTATGAAGATATAATTTATAACGAACAAGGAAGAGAAATATTTTTACCTTCAGAAAAAACATCAATTATTGGGATTATTTTAGAAATAAATAACAATATGTTAGCACAACCAATAGGAGTATTCTTATATAATGAACAGCAGTTCAATATTCCTTTGAAATATATTTATATTAATAATGAAATACTAAATTTTAATAAAGGTTTGGATTCTGTGGTATCAATTATTCCAAGAGTTAATCAAATAAATCAAGAAATTAGCATAGATAGTTTAGGCATAGCAATTTACCTTTCGCCAAAAGTTTCAAAAAGTTTATTTGCTCAATTATATCTTCTTGATGATGTTTTTGGGAATTACAATTCTGTTAAATTAGTACATTCTGAACAGGATATGTCTGTAATCGAATTAAATAATCAAGGAGCAAATGTGGGAGGATTAATTTATTTTAATGGTTTTAGAGGACCAATAAAAATATGGGAAGTTAATTATCCAGAAAATATTTTAGTAAAAGAAGAATTTTTAAAAAAAACAGGAGAATATGCTTCACTAGATAATCTCACATTTGTTAAATAGAAAGATTTATAAATACCACTTACCTTATAAGTAATAAGATGAAAGAAAAAATAAAACAAAGAGAAGTTCCAAGAATTCAATATTATGTCTATTGTCCAGAATGTCAAAAAGCAGGAGTTCCCCTCGATGAATGTGAAATTAAAGGAAATTCTGCTAGTCAAGTTGAATATGCTTTGAAAGTACATTTAAAACAAAAACATTCAAAGGAAAAAAAATAAAATGGGAAAATATTGGAAAGCAGATGTTTTAAGGAAATTGATTAAACTAGAAGAAGAATTAGAAAAAGAATCAGGAGAAAAAACAACAATTACTATGGATTATATATCTTACTTAAAGAAAATGCTAAGATTAGTGGAGGAGAAAAATGACAAAATGTGATATTTGTAGCGGAACTGAAGTATTTGAAGGAGAAGGGAAATTGATTAAAGGGTTATGGATTTGTTCTTGGAGATGTAAAAACAGGGCAAAAGAAGTTGGTTTAATCACAGACAGAGATATAAAGGAGTCTTTAACATGAAAATCTTAGATATTGGATGTGGTTTAAAAAAAGCAGAAATAGAAAATGCAGAAGTTATTGGTTTAGATTTTTACGATACAACGAGTGCAGATGTAATTTGTAATCTTGAGGAAGGGAAATTACCTTTTAATGATAATGAGTTCGATGGGATAGTTTCTAAGCATACATTAGAACACATAAATAATTTATTACCAATTGTTGATGAAATGTGGAGAGTTGTAAAAAACGAAGGTTTAATAAAAATTTGGGTTCCCTATTTTGCAAGTTCCCTTGCTCATTCAAGTTTAGACCATACAAGATTTTTTTCTTACACAAGTTTTTATCCTTACAGAGAAGAAGACACAACACATTACCTTTGGCATCCAACAACATTTAAAGTTAAGGCAAAATATAATTGGTCTGGGCATTATGGATTAAGGACAATTAGTAAATTTATCGGTTTTATAATAAATAAAATGCCGAGAATTTATCAAAGGCTTTTTTGTTTTATATTACCGACTGAAGAAGTATATTTTGAATTAGAAGTTGTGAAAGAGATTAAAGGAAACCCAACTAAAGAAGAAGTTTTAGCAAGAGAAAAAGCAATGGATAAAGAAATTAAAGAGGAAGAAAATATAAATCCCCATACAAGTGAAAGGAGGTAAAAAATGAAATATCAAAGTAAAAAACACGAAAAATATGTAAGAAATTTTAAAGAGAAAGATGTAATTGTTGGTTGTATTTATCAAGAAGCAGTTAATTGTGTTTCTGATTGCCCAAAATTTTATGATTGTTGGGTAAAAGAAAAAGATTTAAAAGGAGGATTAGAAAAAAAATCTACAAAAATACCAGATTATGCAAAAATGTTAGACCCAATCCAATTTTACGAAATGATGAGTGAGGAGGGAAGATGAAATTAAAAAACCCAAAAATAATTGGGAAATGTGATTGTGGTTGTGGACAAAAAACTTCAGGAAAATATAATTCTCATACAAAGAAGTTAGCACAATATGTTTATAGTCATCAAAATAAAGGAAAGAATAATCCTATGTATGGAAAAAAACATAAAGAAGAAACTAAAAAAAAAATGTGTGAAAATCATCCAAGTAAAAAAGAAGGTTATGTTCATCCGAAAGGACCAATAGGGATGCATTGGAAGGTAGAAAATACAAGTAATTATAAGGGAAGTATTAAGGGGAGAAATTTCAAACATAAAAGTAATATAAATTATATTGGAAATAAAAATAGTTTGGGAAGAATTCCTTGGAACAAAAATAAAACTTGGGAAGAGATTTATGGAAAAGAAGGGGCTGAAGAGATGGTAAAATTAATTAGTAAACAAATAAAGAAGACGATGGCTAAACCAGAGATTAAAGAGAAAATGATAAAAAATATTAGAATTGGTATGGCTAAACCAGAAACTAGAGAACTTATGAGAAAGAATAGGGCAAAACAAATTCTTCCAAAAAAAGATTCTTCAATAGAAGTTAAAATACAAAACTTTCTTAAACAATTAAAAATAGAATTTTTTACCCATCAATATATGAAAATTGAACATGGTTACCAATGCGATATTTTAATTCCATCAATGAATTTAGTAATTGAATGCGATGGGGATTTTATACATTGTAATCCAAATAAATATTCTGCTAATTTTAAAAGATATCCTAATACCAAAGGAGATAAACCTGCTTCTGTGATATGGGAAAGAGACCATATGAGGACATCTGAACTACTTTCTGATGGATTTAAAGTATTAAGATTGTGGGGAAGTGAGATTAAGAGAATGGAATTAAATGATTTTAGGAGAAAATTGAGATGATGAATTGGAAAGGAGTTAAGGTTTTAGTAAATGGGGCATCAGGATTTATTGGTTCAAATTTAGCAAGAACTTTATTGGAGAAAGGAGCAAAAGTATATTCAATTGACAATTTTTCTTATATTGATTCAGAAAAGTCTAAATCGAAAAATGATTTTCTTGATAAAATTACAATAATTGATGGAGATGTTTCCGACAAAAAAACTTGGGAAAAGGTTCCCAATGACATAAAATTTTTATTTTCTTTCGGGGCTCCGAGTTCGATTACATTGTTTAAGGAGAATCCAGAAAAATGTTTTGGAGACACTTTTTTTGGTCTTTATCATGCCTTAGAATATTCAAAACAAAATAATGTTAAAAAACTTGTTTATCCAACTTCTGGAAGTAATTATGCAGGGAATGAAATGCCTCATAGAGAAGATATTTATCCAAAACCAAGGAATCTTTATGGAGCATCAAAAGTGGCTTGTGAAGGGTTAGCAAGTTCATATTCTGATTTTGTTAAATCAGTTGGATTAAGAATTTTCTGTGGATATGGTCCTGGAGAAGAATGGAAAAAAGATTTTGGAAGTGTAGCATATTTGTTTATTAGAGATTATATGAATGGAAATCCTCCAGAAATTTGGGGGGATGGTTCACAAACAAGAGATTTTATTTATATAGAAGATGTTGTAAAATGTATAATTGCTTCAGCAGAAACAGATTATACAGGAATAATAAATGTTGGAACAGGTAAATCAGTATCTTTTAAAGAGATTTTGAATATTATTAAAAACACTCTTGGAGCAGAAATTGAACCAACATTTGTTCCAAAAGAAGAAAATTATGTTGAACACCTTGAAGCAGATACAACATTAATGAAAGAAGTTTTAGGAATAGAACCAATTAGTCCAGAGGAAGGAATTAAAAAATTTGTTGACTATTTGAAAAATTAATTTATTAAATTTTAAAATTGGTAAGGAGGAATCCTTTGACACCGATAATTCGGAGACTCTGTGAAAGTCAGAGAATATTAAAATGAAAAGAAAAAACAAGTCAATAATAAGTGAAATAGAAAGAATAGTGAGTCTTTACAGAAGAACAGAGTTAAGTGAAGCAAAAAGAGGTTATGATGGTTATATAAACAGAATATTGGAAGATGAATCTAAATACAATAGAAGAAAATTATTAGATTTATATGAAAGGGATAAAATTAAGGAGGATTTGAAATGACTGAACTTAATATATTTATGAATCCAGGAGTACACCCACAATTTAAGGAAATAACAGATTTTCCACCAGAAGGAGTTAAATATCATTTTGATGAACCAAAAGGAGACCATAATAGTTCTTTTGTTAGAAAAAAAAGAGATATTATTGGGAAAATTCATTCATTAGGTTTTCCAAGAATGGCTAAAATTAAAGATGAAGGTTATGATTTAATTCATTCTACTAGAGGAATTTTAATTAGAAATAAGATACCATGGATTGTAGATATAGAATCTGGTGGTGCTTTTGCAGGATTAGCATTTTTTTATTTAAGAAAACCATCTATGCAGAGAAGAATTATAAAATTTTTATCTTCCCCTTATTGTAAAAAAATAATCCCTCAAAGTGAAGCGGCAAAAAGAAGTCTTTTGGAAAATGTTGATTGTTCTAGTTTTGAAGATAAAATTGAAACAGTTTATCTAGCATATCGTTCTACGAAACTTGAAAGAAAAGAATCTGATAAAGTAAGGATTTCTTTTATTGGTAGAGGTTTTTATGAAAAAGGATGCAGTGATTTACAAGAAGCATTTAAAATTTTAGATAAAAAATATCCAAATAAATTAAGTTTAAAAATAAAAGGAAATATTTCTGAAGACCAAAAATTAAATTTACCTAATGTAAACTATCTTGGAAGAATAGAAGACCCAAAAGAATTTTATGATGAAATATTTGGAGATTGTGACATATATGTTCAACCAACAACCATTGATAGTTATGGTGTATCTATACAAGAGGCTATGAGTACAGGATTACCGATAGTATGCACAGACGATTTCACATTACCAGAGTTAGTAGAAGATGGATACAATGGATTTTTAGTTAAAAGTGAAATTCATTGGTATGATTATAGGTTGGATTTAAAAAAATATGTTGAAGATGTAAAGAAACCACATCCCCAAACAGTTAAGGAACTTGTGGAAAAAATTTCTTATTTAATAGAAAACCCAGAGTTAAGAAAAAAAATGGGCGAAAATAGTTTTAATTTAGTTGATTCTGGAAAGTTTTCTATAAAAGAGAGGAATAAACAATTAAATAGAATTTACAAAGAGGCGTTGGAGTAAATTTTCCAAAATACTGGCAATGAAAATATTAATAGTTTTAATAAAATTAGAGAAAAAAGGAGTCGGAGGAGTTACAAGAGTAGTAAATAATATTGTTCCACTTTTAGAAAAAAAAGGGCATCAAGTAGAAATAATATCTAGAAACGATGATTTAAATTGTTCTTCAACAATAAAATCTTTTTTTAAATTAAGAAAAGAAGTTAATAAAAGAGATTATGATATTTTATATACACAGGACTGGAGTTGTGCCTTACCTTTTTTAAATTATGAAAATCATTATTGTTGCCATCATGGATTAACTCCTCAAAAATTTGGAAGATTTTTACAGAAAATTGTTGGTAAGGTAATGAAAGAAAAAACAATTTCTGTTGGTCCTCCAGTAAAAGGATTTTTCCCTGAATCAAATTTAATTTATAATGGTTTTAATCCAGAAGAGTTTAAAGATTTAAATAAAGAAAGAAAATATTTTGGATGGGTAGATAAAACAGAAATAGTAACAGAAGAAGAAATGAAAGCAATTGCTAAAGAAAAAGGATTAGAACTTTCAATAGCAAAGAACATTCCTCCAGAAAAAATGAACGATTGGTATAATACTTTGAAAGTTTTTGTTAGTTATCCTCCAAGTTATGTTGGATTCAATTTAGTGTGGTTAGAAGCAAAAGCAAGTGGTGTTCCATTAGTTTTAGGAAATGAGAATGGTATTGGGATAAATAAAATAAATGAAGATTGGAAAGAAATGACATGGGAAAATCATGTTGATAAATTGTTGGAGGTATTTAAATGAAAAATAAAAATATAGGAATATTGATAGGAATTTTTTCATTCATTATTATGATAACTTTTATTAGTCTCTTTTATACAAATCAACCTCATTTTAAAATATATTTAAATGAAACAGAAGTTAATGAATTGATTGCTTGTTGTTTTGAACTAGATGAATTAAAAACTATTGATAATTTAAGTAGAGCAAATAATAATACTGGAAGTACAACAACTATTATTGATTATAATACAATTTTTTGTTTTACAGAGGAAAATTCAGAATATTTTGATGCCCCTTGTAAACCAATTAAAAAAGAAGATTTAAATATTGAATGGTTAGATTCATATACTGAATGTGTTAGAATAAATAATCCATGTGAAGATTTAAAATGTAATGAAGGGGGAGAATGTGGGTATTATAAATTTGGAAAATATATGATAGAAATAGTGGAGAAGAATAATGACAATTAAAAAAACAACTTTCAAAAAAATATGTAAAAGATGCGATGAAGAATATATCACTAATTCAAGATATAGTAGAGTTTGTAATAAATGTAAATTACCTAAAGGAGGCAAAAATAATGGAAATAAAAAATTGTAGGGTTTGTGGTTCAGATAAACTTGTTCCTATTTTTTCATTGGGAGAACAATATATTTCAAATTTTATTAAATCAAAAAAAGAACAAGGAGAAAAAATCCCATTAAATTTAGTTTTATGTAAAAAATGTAGTTTGTTACAATTAGAACATAATGCTCCAGATGAATTAATGTGGAATGAAAATTATGGTTATCTTTCAGGGATTAGTTCAACTATTAAAACTGATTTAAGAGACATTGTTAATAAGGCTAAATGTTTAAAAGAAATTGAAAAAGGAGATATTGTGGTAGATATAGGAAGTAATGATGGATTTCTTTTAGAATGTTATGATAAAGGAAAATTAGTTGGATTTGAGCCTTCAAAAAATGTTTGTGAAATTGCGAGAAAAAAAGGATTCAATATAATAAATAATTTTTTCAATGCTAAAGACTACAAAAAACAATTTGATAAAAAAGCAAAGATAATTACTGCTATCTCAATGTTTTACGATTTAGAAAATCCCAATAGGTTTTTAAGAGATATAACTAAATGTTTAGATAAAGATGGGCTTTTTGTAATACAGCAGAATTATCTTGTGTCGATGCTGAAGCAAAACGCTTTTGACAACATTCTCCATGAACATCGTTCCTACCAATCTTTTACTTCCTTAAAATATATGCTTAAAAAACAAGGATTAGAAATTTTTGATATTGAGTTAAACGAAATTAACGGCGGAAGTATCAGAACTTACATTAAATTTAAAGAGAGTGATTTAGAAGGATTTGATGGTCCAGAAGAAAGGATTAAACAAATTGAAGAAAAAGAAAAAGGACTTAAACTTGATACACCCAAACCATATTTAGAATTTGCATCAAGAATTGAAAAAATTAAAGAAGAATTAATGAATTTTTTGAAACAAGAGAAAAAAAAAGGCAAAAAGATTTGGATTTATGGGGCAAGTACCCGTGGGAATGTAGCAAACCAATTTTTCGGTTTAGATTGTAACTTAATCGAGGGAATCGCAGATAAAAATCCTGACAAATGGGGAAAGAAAACAATTGGAAGTTTTATTCCTATAATTTCTCCAGAAGAAATGAGAAAATTAAAACCAAATTTTATTTTAATTAATACATGGCATTTTTTTGAAGAAGTAAAACAACAAGAAAAAGAGTTTTTTGAGAAAGGTGGAAAGTTTATTGTTGCTTTACCAGAATTTAAGGTTATTTAATAGAAAGATTTATATACTACCTTACCCTACATACACTATGGAAAAAATAAAATGCAATTATTGTGAAAAAGAAATTGAAGGATATACAAAAAAGCAAGTAGAATATATGTTAAAACAACATATTTTAAGTAAACATCCCGAAAAAATTAAAATAGAAGGAGGTAAAAAATGAATCCACAAAAAAAAGCATGGAAGACACGAAGATTAAATCTTTGTGTAATATGTAAATTACAACCAAAAAGAAGTGAAACTGCTAAAACTTGTGACCAAAGTTGTGCTGGAAAACTTGCTTGGAAAACAAGATTGAGTAAATAAAATGATAAAATGGAAAGTATAAATGCAACTATTGATAGAATTAGTAGTAAACTGAAAAACAACACAATAACTTTAAGAACTGCACAAATAATTTTTTTGAAAAAAGCAGAGCAAACAATAAAACAAGGGAAGAAGAAAGGTATTTTGATACTTCCTTGTGGTTTGGGTAAAAGTCTTGCTGCTTTTACTCTTGCTTTAATAATTACTGAAGAATATGAAAAAAGAACTGGGAAAAGGGGAAAAATAGGCATTCTTTCACACAGGGAAGATTTAATGGGTCAATTAGGAGTTGATTTTAGGAGATTATGTAAAGACAGAAAAATTGGGTATTTGTATAAAGCAAAAAAAGAGGTTAATGCAGAAGTATTAATTGCAAATATTAGAACTTTAAGTAACAAAAAATATTTAGAATCTTTTAAAAAAGAAGAATTTGTAGTAATTATAGTGGATGAAACTCACCGTGCTGGGGCTGTATCTTACCAAACAATTATTGATTATTTTGAACCTGAATTTCTCTTAGGGATGACTGCTACTCCAAATAGAACTGATAGAATAGATATTATGCACATTTATGGTAATAACATTATCTATGAAGTTACAAAGGAAGAATCTTGTGAAAGGGGATGGTTAAGGGAATCTAATGAAGTGTTCTTAAAAGATAAATGGTGTGATTATAATACCCAAAGATGTTATAGGAAGAAAGATGGAACTTACAAATACCATATAAAAGAACCTGGAAAGTTTTTTTCTATTCCTGAAAGGGATGAGGCAATAATTAAGAAATTTAAAGAAAGAGCCAAAGATAGACAAGGAATAGCTTTTGTCCCATTAGTTGAAGAAGCAAAAAGAATGGCTAAAGTATTTAATAAAAATGGGATTCGGGCAATCCATATGGAGGGAAAAACAAAACCAAAGAAGAGAAAAGAGATTATTGAAAAATATAAAAAAGGAGAATATCAAATAATTTTTAATGTAGAACTTATAGGAGAAGGGCTACATTTTCCATCAGTGGATATAATCCTTTTATTAAGAACAACCCAATCAGAGATTAAAGGAATACAGCAAAGAGGGAGAGGGGTCTTTAATATAGAAGGGGTTGATTTGTCCACATTTAAATATAAAAAATGCTTAATTCTAAATTGGGTAGGAAATTTTAAGGAAAACTACAAAGAATATATCTATCAATTAAAAAAGAAAAAGAATGTAGATGAAAACAAAGTTAAAGATATAAATGAACTTTATGAGAAACCTATTGG
>Ga0222637_1000721_pt1 | contig 13115 bp, 13 predicted proteins | sample AntAcemetagen143_FD_181149 | JGI IMG/M metagenome (GOLD analysis project Ga0222637, IMG submission 181149) | Saline water microbial communities from Ace Lake, Antarctica - #143 | ecosystem: Environmental > Aquatic > Non-marine Saline and Alkaline > Saline | place: Antarctica: Ace Lake...
ATGAGTTAGCTACATTACATAAATTCAGTCAAGGTAATTTAGTTGGACAATTAGCTAAAAAATTATTTCCTTCCGGAATTGATATTCCAGAAGCTGATTTCAAACAAAACTTAATTTCTTCAAGAAAATTACTTTCTGAAAAGAAACCTTTGTTTGAAGCTGCTTATTCAGATGGAGAAGTTTATTCTCGAGCAGATATCTTAGTTCCCAATGAAGATGGTTGGGATATTATTGAAGTTAAGTCTGGCGCTTCTGTAAAAGCTATTAATATTGAAGATGTTGCCTTTCAGAAATATGTTTATGAAATCTGTGGATTGAAAATTAAAAAATGTTTTCTAATGCATCTCAATAATAAATTTGTTAAAGATGGAGAGATAGATCCTGCTGAATTTTTTGTTAAAGAAGAGATTACTGCTCAAGTTGAAGAAATTACTAATATCAAAGAAAGAATAGAAACAATGACTGCAGTGATGAGATCAAACGTTTGTCCTGATGTAAAGATAAGTAAAGATTGTGCTAATCCTTACGATTGTCCTTTAGAAGATGAATGTTGGGGATTTCTTCCGGAAAGTTCTGTCTTTGATTTATATTATGGTGGGAAGAAAAGTTTTGAACTGTTTGAAGATGGAGTTTTAGGTATTAGCGATATTCCTGCTGATTATCGCTTATCAGATAAACAAGGAATTCAACATGCTTGTGAGCAAAAAAATGAAGTGTATATTCATCAGGAAGGGTTGAAACATTTTCTTAATACTTTGAAAGGTACTCTTTATTATTTAGATTTCGAAACCTTTAGTACCGCAGTTCCTTTATTGGATGGAACTAAACCATATCAACAGATTCCTTTTCAATTCAGTTTGCATGTTAATGGTGAGCATCATGAATTTCTTGGAGATAAATTAGATTGCCGTTTAGAATTTTTGAAAGAATTGAAAAAAGTTCTTGGTTCTACTGGAACTATTGTAACTTACAATCAATCTTTTGAAATCGGTCGCTTGCGAGAATTAGGAGCAGCTTTTCCTGAATATAAAGATTGGGTTGAATCTGTTGTTGTTCGTATAGTTGATCTAATCGTTCCATTCAGACAATTCCACTACTACAATCCTAAACAGAAAGGTTCCTGTGGATTGAAGAAAGTCCTACCTGCAATCACCGGTAAAGATTATTCTCACTTAGAAATTAATGATGGCGGAACCGCTTCCCTATCTTATCTGAATATGATCTATAACAACGGCCCTGACGTCAGGAACAACTTGCTGAAGTATTGCGAACTGGATACCGAAGGGATGGTCTGGATTGTTGATGAGTTGAGGGGGTTGATAAAATGATAAGGGGGAATTTTTTATTCTAATAGCTCAGTTAATATCTTTTCAATTTCTTCATCAATATGATTGGGTAATTTAGAATAAGGTATCTTTAAGTTTTTTAAAATATTTTCAAATCTTTGAAAACCATTGGCTGCTCTTAATTCAACCCATTGAGATCCTAAACTATCTAATTGTGTTTTATTTTTATCAGAAAGTTTATCTGCAACAAAAATATTTACAATCCCCACATGAAACAATTAAAGAAAAAGCATTCATAACCACAACCCCATTCTTCCCACCTACTCACTCCAACCATTTCTAAGACTAAACAATAAAGAAAGTTAAGGTAACATTTATAATCTCTCATTCATTGTATTATTAAAACATATTGGTTTTGTTAAATAATAATTTGATACGAGGTTTGAAAAATGAAAAGATATATTATTTTGATTATTGTTTTATTATTTGTAGTGGGCTGTTTACAACTCCCACAAACACAAGATACAGATAGTTCAGACTACTTAGAAGAACCTTTAAAGAAAACAATTACTACTGAAGGAAAAGATAAAGTTACAATTACAGAAAATCCAACCATTGTTTATGTTAACGATGCTGAGGATGAGATGGAACTAAAACCAACCGGAAAATCTTACGAAAACACAAAAGGTGGTTATACTTTAATATTTGATGATTACACATTCGAAAAAAAAACTGATACTTATGGTCAACTAAAAGATATTACTTTTATTATAAAAAATGATCAAGGTAGCGCCACAATTATTCCCCGTTTAATGATCTTAGTAACTGATAAAGAAAATAGTAAGTTTACTATCAATAAAGATATTGATCTTAGTGAGTGGCTAAGTGATCAAGATAGTATTAAGAGGACAGTCATTGTTGATTTAGGAATTGGAGAAATAAATAATAAAAAAGAAATGAAATTAGTTCTTTCAAAAGGATTTTACGGGGATATTGTTAATACTGTTAGTTTTGATGTTAATCTTGCTGAAGATCTTTCTCTGGGTTAAAAAACAACCCCCCCACACCCCAACCAACCATCCCCTAACAACCATGATATCAAAATAACAAAAACTTTATATCTCTAATCCTAATTGGTGAGTTTGTGGAATTATTATTAAAAAAACATTTTGGTTATGATAAGTTTAGACCGATGCAATTAGATGTTATTAATCGTGTTCTTCAGAAGAAAGATTCATTGGTCCTCATGCCCACTGGTGGAGGAAAATCATTATGTTATCAAATACCTGCTCTTCAACTTGAAGGACTTACTATTGTCATTTCACCTTTAATTTCTTTAATGAAAGATCAAGTTGATGGCTTAAAAGCAAATGGCATTAAAGCTGAATTTATTAACTCTACTCTCTCTAGAAATGAAATTGAAAATATTAAAGAAAGAATTAAACGTAATGAAGTTAAAATCCTTTATGTTGCTCCTGAAAGATTAGCCGTAGAAGATTTTAAAATATTTTTATTAAAACTTAACATCAGTTTAATAGCAATTGATGAAGCGCATTGTATTTCTGAATGGGGACATGATTTTCGTAAAGATTATCGAGATTTAATATTTTTAAAAACTATGTTCCCTAAAACACCTATTATGGCTTTAACAGCAACTGCGACAATAAAAGTCAGAGAAGATATTCTAAAACAATTAGCATTAGTAAACCCGCAAACGTTTATTTCAAGTTTTAATAGAGAAAATCTAAATTTAATTGTTACTGAGAAAAAGAAGACCTTTAACAAAATATTAAATTTAATTAAAAAGCATGATAGAGAACCTACTATCATTTATTGTTTCTCTCGTAAAGATACAATGAAAGTTGCTCAACAGTTAAGGGAAAGTGGATTTAAAGCGTTACCATATCATGCCGGCCTTTCTAGCGATTTAAGAAAGAAGAATCAAGATTTATTTATTAAAGATGAAGTGAATATAATTGTGGCTACAATTGCTTTTGGGATGGGGATAGATAAACCTGACGTTCGATTGGTAATTCATCATACGTTCTCAAAATCAATTGAAGGATATTATCAAGAGATTGGTAGGGCAGGACGTGATGGACTTTCAAGTGATTGTGTCTTATTTTATTCAAAAGGTGACATTATAAAACATAAATTTTTTCTTAAAAATATTTATGATCCTTTAATGAAAAGTACTGCATTAAACAAATTAAATAGAATGATGAGTTTTTGTGAAAATAAATCATGTAGGAGAAAGAGTATCTTAGAATATTTAGGAGAATCATTTTCAGAACAAAATTGTAATGGGTGTGATGTATGTAAAGAGAGCATTAGGATCACAGAACCCACTTCTCGTATAAAATCATTTAATGAAAAGGTAAGACCAATTTCAAATCATGACAATGGTTTATTTGAAAAGCTAAGAGCTTTAAGATTAAAAATTGCAAGAGGAAAAAATTGCCCTCCTTATATTGTATTTGGAGATGTTTCTTTGAGAGAGATGGTTTCATACTTGCCAAAAAATAATGAAGAATTTTTAAGAATTAAAGGTGTTGGTCATAATAAATTAAGTGATTATGGAGAATCATTCTTAGAAGTAATTAATGATCATCCAACTGGGAGTGAGAAGATAAAACAAATACAAGAAACATCTCCTGCTTATGCTAACTGGAATGAAGATGAAGATGGTAAATTAAGAAGGTTATCAGAACTATCTGTTTCAGTTGATGAAATTGCTCGAATTTTAAAGCGACAACCGAATGCCGTCCAGTCTAGGTTAAAAAAGTTTGAATTAATTGAATAAACACAACAACCCCATCCCTACCTACCTGCTCCAATTGTTTCTAAGAACCCAAACATTTAAATACTATGACTCAAATATGGTTCATATGAACCAAAATAGAATCATAGAATACGAACTCTTACTAAAATTAGTAAAAAATAAATCTCATGGCAGAGCTTTAGCAAAAGAACTAAAGATTCCTCTAACAACTTTGCAAAGGGCACTAAAAAGACTTTCACTAATATTAGAAATAAAAATTGAAGGGAAAAATAAAATCTACAAAATAAAAAATAATCTTAAAGCAAAAAAATATTTACACAATGCAGAAAATTACCACTTATTAAAAACAATAAAGAAATATCCCCTCTTAGAACCAATATTAGAAGAAATAAAAACAAACACCCTAACAATTCTCTTTGGATCTTATGCTAAACATACTGCTAATAAAGATAGTGATATAGATATATACATAGAAACTAACAATAAAGAACTAAAAAAACAAATTGAATTAATTAATTCAAAGATTAATGTTAAAATAGGTACTTTTAACCCTAAAAGTTTATTAATAAAAGAGATTATTAAGAATCACGTTATTATTAAAGGGGTAGAAAAGTATTATGAACACATTTTTGAATAAATTAAAAAGAGAAAACAAATTACAATTAGTTGAACCCTCAAATGAAATTAGTTCTTCATATCAACGTAAAGCAGATAATTGTCTTAAATCAGCAAAGATTTTAGCTAGAGAAAATCTTAACGAAAATTCTATTACAGAAGCTTATTATTCGATGTATAATATCTCTTTATCACTTTTCTTCAAATGTGGGATTAAATGTGAAAATCATTCAGCGGCAATTTTGTTATTAAAAGATATCTTCTCACTAACTAAACTAAGTAATGATTTAGCAGAAGCAAAAAAAGAAAGGATAGATAAACAATATTATGTTGATGATGTTGATCTAGAAAGTGCAAATGAGATGATTAAAAAAGCAGAACAGTTTATCCTGGAATTAAAAATTAATAATTCTAATGTTAATGAGATTGAAGAAAAATTTCTAGCTTTGTAAATTAAACTATTTCAGCTAATCTCACAAAACCTCCATAAACTTTTTAAAAAAACACTCTCCCCCAATCCTATATGAGACCTTTATACCGAGCATCATTTAATCTGGGAAATAAGAAATCTGATTTGTCTTTAGATGAAATTGTTGAAGTAGTTCGCTCTTGGTCCGTAAAAACTTCTCATAAACTTGCTAGGGTTAGGAATAAATCTTTCGATGATTTCTCAACAGGGATGGCTTTGTCACAAAAGAATTTAGAAGTTGATACTGTTAGATTTGTATCTTCTGGAAAAGACTATTTTGCTTTAGCTTTAAAACATCCAGATAAAAATAATAAAAATCTTAAATGGAAAACTACGCTCGCTTTTGGTGAACATGATAGTAATAGATACCATGCAGAAATTATGGTTTCTAATGGTTGGGATGATGGTCGGTTAAGTCCAGTAAAATTTTCTTTTGGCAGGCCCAGTTTGGTTCCTAGACTAATTAACCAGTTTGGAGCTTCCAGAAAATTTGAATTAAGTGATTCTTCAAACATTCTTACTATTGATAATGTTAATGATTTTGCTCAAACAATTTTCAGCCAGAAAAGAACTTTGCCTATTGTTTATGTTAGTGCAAACAACTTTTATGATGAACCAATAAAAGCTATTAACCCTGAGAGGATAGCTGTTAACCTTGCTGGTGTTGCTCATGTTTTTGTAGCCGATTCCAGATTTCTTTCATTTAAATTAGAAAAAATTGTTGGGAAATCAATGAGTTGTTATGATGGTGCTGTAAGATTATATTGGCCAATTCAGGCTGAAAATTCTGGGAGCATGTTTCATCCTTTGTGGGCACCTCAAAGAATAACAGATATGGGCAATTTTGAAGATGAACTTTTCAAAACAATTGCTTTCTTTTCTACTGGTATTAAACCAAAAATTGGTTATGAAGAAGTAAGAAGACTTAAACTAACCGCAGATATTGAAACTCTTAAAGAAAAAAATGAAATTGCAGAGTTGGCAGATCTTTTTGCTCAAGAGAATGATACTTTAAAGAAACAAGTGGCCTCATTGGAAGATAGAGAAGTGGATCATCTTGAAAAAATAAAAAAATTGGAATATAAAAATTCTAGTTTGATTTCTGTGATCCAATCTTGTAAAAAACCCGAAGAAGAAAGTTGTCAACCAGTGATTGGCGATTTTGATTCTGTTGAAGAGGCAGTTGAAAAATTCACCGAATTGTATCCTAAAAGTTCTCTTGAAATTCTTGGCCGTGCCTATAAAAGTGCTCGGGAATGCCAATATGAAAAACCTGAACACGTTTTCAAAACTTTAGAGTGGTTGGAAAGTGCTTATTTAGAAATGAGAACTTCTGGAAATGATAAAAAGAAAAAGAATGGCTCAACTACTCTTGAAGAATCTTGTCGAGAACAAACCGGGATGACCTATAAAGCTAACCAAAGCGAAGTAACTATGGGTAGAAACAAACAAGATTATTTTACTACTTGGGGCGGTAAAACTATTTGTCTTGAAGAACATATTGGTAAGGGCAGTTCTTTTGACCCTAAATCAACTCTTCGTATTGCCTTTCATTATAACCCTGAGTCTAAGAAAGTTGTCGTTGGTTATATTGGAATGCATCAAAAGAATTGAAATCTAAACATTTATATTCTCGATTAATATAACAATACTCTGAAAATATCTATCATTAAGATATTAGTTTATATGATCTTATTAGCTGTACTTTTAGGTTTCTTGTCTGAAATCTATCCTTTCTTGAAATTCTTGAAATGGATTTCTGTAATTCTCATCCTCATCGTCACAGTTATCTTTTTGATTATTAAACATAAGGCAATGAAACTTCTTCGAGAACGATTGAAAACTATTTTTGAACGTAAACATTTATAAATGACCCCTAATATTAACTAAATATTACCAATGAGTTGGTGAGAAACACAACGAGGTAACATTGATAATTCTTTGTTACTATTAAACAAATGGTTTTTTTGTTTGGGACTGAATGAGCTTGCGAATGAATGTCGCACTTCGCTCCCAGTTCGCGAAAGAACTGCGAGGTAACTTTTCTAAAGAATCGTTACTATTAATAAAAATAAATTAAAACAAGTAGAGGTTAAATAAAATGGCTGATGAAGCAAATGTATTGGAAATTATAGAAATCGCTCGAACTAGTGGTAAAATTAGTAAGGGCGCTAATGAAGTAACTAAAGCAATTGAGAAAGGCAACGCAAAATTAGTAGTTTATGCAGGAGATGTAAATCCTAAAGAAGTTGTAATGCATTTACCTTTGTTATGTAAAGATAAAAACATTGTTTGTGTAGAGATCTCAAAGAAGGAAGAATTGGGTGCAGCAGCAGGATTAGCAGTTTCAACTGCCGCAGTAGCTGTTGTTAAAGAAGGAGACGCAAAAGGAAGAATTGAAGCTCTGAAAGGTGAATAAACATGGCTAAAAAAATATTTGCTAAAAAGGGAGAGGGAGAATCTAAAGTAGATGGTGAAGTAAGATTTGTTCCTGCTGTCCCTGCCGAAGTTAAGGAGATTGTTATCCGAGCCGGTTCAAGAGGAGAAATTACGCAAGTAATGTGTAATGTTCTTGATGGTCGTGATAAAGGTAAATCCTTAAGAAGAAATGTTAAAGGTCCTGTAAGAGTTGGAGATCATTTAATGCTTATGGAAACAGAAATCGAAGCTCAGAGATTGGGCGGCGGTCGTAGAGGAGGTAAGAAATAATGCCTAAATGCAACTTTTGCGGAACATCAATCGAGAGAGGAACAGGAAAAATTTATGTTTTCAGTTCAGGAAAAGTTTATAATTTCTGTACTAACAAATGTGAAAAGAACCTTTTGAAATTGAAAAGAAAACCTTTGAAGATTAAGTGGACAGAAGCTTATCGTAAGGAACATAAGAAAGACGTTAAAGAATAAGTCTTGTCCTTAATCACAAAAAATTCATCTCTATGACTTACCGGTAATTGAAGTCATCAATATTGAAATCATTCCGGAAGTTAATGAATGGATAGATGGAGTGTGTAAATAAAATGCTTGATGAAAGAACTTTAGTTATATTAAAACCTGATGCAGTTGCTCGGGGTATTATGGGAAATATTATTTCCCGTTATGAAAATGTGGGTTTGAAAATTGTGGCCCTGAAAATGGTTTTTGCAACAACAGAACAATTAGAAGAACATTATTTTAAAGATGATAAATGGTTGATGGAGAAAGGTAAAGGCATTATCAAAAATAAAGGATATCCTGAAGATTATGATCCCAAAAAAGCAGGGAAAGAAATTGTTGATGGTTTAGTTCAAGATATGAGGATTCTACCTGTGATTGCAATGGTCTTAGAAGGTCATAATGCTGTAAGTGTTGTTAGAAAAATTACTGGTCCTACAAATGTTGAAGAAGCTTTACCGGGAACTATTCGAGGAGATTATTCTCATGACACTTATGCTTTAGCAAATGTTTCTGATCGACCAATAATTACTATTGTTCATGCTAGTGGAATTGTGGATGAAGCAAAGAAAGAGATTAATCTTTGGTTTAAACCTGAAGAAATTCACACTTATGAAAAAGCTGATGCCAGATTCCATTATCGAAAAGGGGATTTGAAAAGATGAAAATAATCGCATTGGGCTCACCAGGAGTGGGGAAAGGAACTTACGCTAAAGAAATCACTAAAAAATATAACATCCTTCACCTTTCTACTGGAGATATGTTCAGAGAAAACATGAAGAATAACACCGAGCTAGGAATTAAAGCTAAGGAGTTTATTGATCAGGGAAAACTTGTTCCTGACGAAGTTACTATTGGTCTGGTTAAAGAACGACTTGCTAGAGAAGATACAAAAGATGGTTACTACTTGGACGGTTTTCCAAGAACAATTCCGCAAGCAGAAGCTTTATCTGAATTTGCAAATGTTGACCGGGTAATCAATTTCAAAGCTGATCATGAAGTTATCATTCAACGTCTTAGTGGGAGAAGAATTTGTAAAAAATGTGGAGCAATTTTCCATACTATTAACATCATCCCAAAACAAGAGGGTATCTGTGATAGTTGTGGTGGTGAATTGTACCATCGAGATGACGATCAACCTGAATCAATCAAAAAAAGACTACAAGTCTATGAAGAAGAGACAAAACCTTTAATCAACTTTTACAAAGAAAAAGGTATCCTAAAAGAAGTTCAAGTTAACGAAGATTTTGGTAAAAATAAAGATTTACTGTTAAACAGAATCTTTAAGGTGATTGATGAACAATGATGAACTTACAACAAGAAGTAGCTGACTTTAACACCAAACGTGGTTGGGATAAAGATACTAAATATCTTAAAGATTTCCTGCTTAACATGTGTGAAGAAGTTGGTGAAGCTTGGAGTTTAATCAAATGGATTGATCATGAAGAGCAAAAGAAAATCATTGAAGAACATAAAGCGGAATTTAAAGATTTTGTTGGCGATCAACTTTTTTTAATTTTAAAAATCGCTTGGCTTCTTAACATTAACTCTGAAGAAGCTTTGAAAGAAACTCTTGCTGAATATGAAGGAAGGTTTCCAATAGATGAAGTTTTGGAAAAAAAACATGGAAACCCTTTAGCAGGGGGAATTGACAACAAAGGCTAGTGCCTTTGAGCAGTAAATGAAGTATACTCTTCATTTCATTGATAAACATAAAATCTAACGAGGTAAAAAACAATGGCAGAAAAAATGGTTGAAAAGGTTATGAGGTTAGCTCATAAACCAGATCAAATTAGAAATATCGCTATCTGTGCACATATTGATCACGGGAAGACAACTTTCTCTGATAATTTATTAGCAGGAGCAGGAATGATGAGTGAAGTAGACGCAGGTAAAGCTTGTAAACTTGACTTTCATGAGGACGAACAGGAACGAGGAATTACAATTGATTCAGCTTCCGTATCAATGGTTCACGTCTTAAATGATAAAGAATACTTGATCAATTTAATTGATACTCCTGGCCACGTAGATTTTGGTGGCGACGTAACTAGAGCAATGCGAGCAGTTGATGGAGCAGTAGTTTTAATTTGTGCTTCTGAAGGGGCAATGCCGCAAACAGAAACTGTTTTACGTCAAGCTTTGAAAGAAAGAGTTAGACCAATTCTTTTCATCAACAAAGTTGATAGACTAATTAAAGAATTAAAACTTACTCCTGAACAAATGCAGCAGAGATTTATTAAACAAATTGCTGACGTTAATAAGATTATTAGGAACGTTGCTCCAGATGAGTATAAAGAATTGTGGCAAGTTGGTATTGAGAAAGGTACTGTTGGTTTCGGTTCTGCTTTTCATAACTGGGGAATTAGTTTACCTTATATGCAAAAGAAAGGAATTACTTTCACAGAAATAATTAATGCTTACTCAGGTACAGATGAAGAGATTAAAGCAAACGTTATAACTTTGGCAAAAAGAGCACCAATTCATGAAGTTGTGTTAGATATGTCAGTTTTGCATCACCCTAATCCTGCTCAGGCTCAGAAATATCGGATTCCAAAATTATGGCAAGGCGATTTAGAATCTACTGACGGGAAAACGTTAATGAATTGTGATCCTAACGGAAGATTATTTTTTGTAATTACTAAAGTAGTTGTTGATCCGCAAGCGGGAGAAATTGCTGCTGGCCGTTTATTCGGTGGAACAATGAGAAAAGGAGAAGAAGTTTGGTTGAACATGTCAAAATCTGCAGGAAGAATTCAGCAAGTATACATTTACAACGGAGCAAAGAAAGAAATTGTTGATAATGTTCCTGCTGGAAATATTATCGGTGTTGGCGGTTTAAGAGCTGGTATGCCTGGTGAAACTGTTACTTCTGGTGGAAAAACTGAACCTTTCGAAAAGATTTCTCATCTTTTTGATCCGGTAGTTACTAAGGCTATTGAAGCAAAGAGACCTTCAGACCTACCAAAACTTATTGAAGTTTTGCGTCAAGTACAAAAAGAAGATCCAACTATTGTTGTTGAGATTAACGAAGAAACTGGCGAGCATTTGTTACATGGAATGGGCGAATTACATTTGGAAGTTATTGAAAACAGAATTGTTAAAGAGAAAGGTGTAGAAGTAAAAACATCTCCTCCAATTGTTGTTTATCGTGAAGCGATTACTAAAGAAAGTCCTCAAATTGAAGGGAAGTCTCCTAATAAACATAATAAGCTTTATTTCAGAGTTGAACCTTTGGGTGATGATATTGTTAAAGGTATTAAAGCAGATAAAATGGGCCATGGCCGATTCAAAAAGAAAGATGAACATGTGATGTCTTTCTTGAGAGATGAATGTGATTGGGATACAAAAACTGCTCAAAGTGTTAGAGCAGAATGTAATGGTAACATTTTCATGGATAACACTCGTGGTATTGTTCATATTAACGAAATCATGGAACTTTTACTTGATATGTTTGAAGATGTTATGAAAGCTGGTCCTTTAGCAAAAGAACCTTGTGTTAATGTTAAAGTTCGATTGATGGACTGTACTTTGCACGAAGATGCAATTCATCGTGGTCCTGCGCAAATGTACCCTGCAATTAGAGAAGGTATTCGGGGCGCAATGATGGAAGCTGGTCCTTTACTTTACGAACCATTGCAAGTAACTAGAATTGAAGTTCCTACCGAGTATGTTGGTGAAATTTCTAAATTGGTTTCCAGTAAAAGAGGACAATTATTGGAAATGAATCAAGAAGGTGATATGACTGTAATTGTTGCTAAGTTACCTGTTGGTGAATTGTTCGGTTGGAGTAACGCTTTAAGATCTGGAACTGCTGGGCGTGGAAATTCTTCATTAGTTGATCAGAGTTTCGAAATGTTACCAAGAGAATTACAGGATAAAGTCCGATCTCAGATTGTTGAGAGAAAAGGATTGACTGCTGGTAATCTAGGAGCATAAAAACCAAAACATTTTTTCTTTTTTTAACTTTTTTTTCTTCTTTTCAGGTTAATGATTTGATTTTAATTTTCTCACAAAAGATTTATAAAGATATTAATCCCTCACTAGTTGTAATCTTTATTTGTGGGTGTAGGTGTTCTGGAGAAATAAAAAAATGTTAGAAAACAAACTTACAAAACTTTTTCGTAACACCATTATTAACACTTCTATGCTTTTTCTTTTGGGCGGTTGTGGAAATGCTATCACCAATAATTCTTACCAACCTGATTCTAAAGAAGATCTTAAAACAGAAGATGTTTATCAAAGAACTGATTCTCAAATAGATTTTTACGAGGATAACTCTATCAATAACGATACTGAAGATGTTTCTCCTGACTTAACTGTTGATACTGTTCTTGTTGATTTAGTTGATGTTCAAGAAGTTTCTGAACCAATTGAAGATGTTCTTGTTGAGGTGACAGATCCTCCTAAAGATTTTCATCAACTAAGTATTAGTGATAATTATGAATGTGCAAACTTGTCCTCATTCCCACAAGCTTTCCAAACTGAGGGTGTTTTCAATGGTTATGCTATTATTGGAGAATATTCTGGTGTGGACGAAAATCTTGCTTTGACTTATCTTTTATCTGGGATGAAATATCTTAATTCTAATGGGGTTCCTACTTTTGTTGAAGTTAACAATGGTTCTACTAAATTAGATTCAGAAATTTCTGACTTAGAAGCACAAAATATTATCGCTATTGGAAGCCCTTGTGTTAATTCAGTAACTGCGGAATTATGGAATAATCCTCCTAACTGTGTTTCCGGATTAGTTGCTGGTAAAACACGTGTAATGATGTTAAAAAGTAAAAACACTGGTAATTTAGCGATGGTTCTTACTGGTTATAGTGGTTTAGATACAAAAACAGCAGGAAAAGTGTTAGGAGATAATCCTTTTCTTTTATCTGAAATTAATGATGGTGAAGCAGAGATTAGCGGAACTTACGATAGCCCTGTTGTTGGTCCGGGATTAATTAGTTTTAACGATCCTCAGTTAGGCGATGCTGGAGCTCCCGTTACAATTGTTGAATTTGGTGGTTATCAATGCCCATACACAA
>Ga0222637_1000727_pt1 | contig 13092 bp, 13 predicted proteins | sample AntAcemetagen143_FD_181149 | JGI IMG/M metagenome (GOLD analysis project Ga0222637, IMG submission 181149) | Saline water microbial communities from Ace Lake, Antarctica - #143 | ecosystem: Environmental > Aquatic > Non-marine Saline and Alkaline > Saline | place: Antarctica: Ace Lake...
GAAATGCTGGCCGGATTCCCTTGCATTAGGCATACAAACAATTTGTGTCCTGTTGCGCCTATTGTTGGATGGAGCGTCTGTGTATGGAACGAACGCCATACGCCCAAGCAACCGGAGCCAGCCGCGCCAGATAGCGACATCATGGATGACGGACATGGTAGCCAATGGTCGGCGTGGTGCCCAACGTGCGGCCACAAAACAATGGTCATCGTGCGACCAGGCAAGGTGCAATGCAATTCAGATCAATGCAATCAACGGGAGCCGAAGGCCGAGCCGGGACTGGTTCCATACCCAATCATCGGCGGCAAGGGCAATGAACTCTGGCTGGTGCAAAGGCCAGCAGGAGCGATTGCGCTATACAAGGCCGTTGGGCGCACGGACTTTGCGTACATCGAGACAGAGATAGGAGACAAGTTTATATCAATGCAAGCGTTTGACGACCCGCCGCGTAGGGCGTGGTTCAGGGAAACGAAATAAGGAGAGAGCATGATTACTTACGGACAGAAGATCGTGTTTGGAGTGGCACCACCGCTTCCATTGCGGGGTTTTCCAGAAGGGCTCGCGCGCATTCGATTGCGCAATACTGACTTCGCGAAGATCAGTATTCGCCCGCCACATGGAGGCGTTCATCGGTTTTATATTGAGGAACATGATGGCGCATGGTGGCCGGCATTTCAGATGGGGGCGAATATAAATCAACCTAAAGTGACGCCATGAATATAAAGTGCAAAAAATGCGGCAAGACAAAGAGACCTGGCGATATTTTCTTTGAAGATATTGGTTTAGAGTTGAAGAAGCAAGGTGGCGAAGGCTATGGTCGGTTTTTAATCTACAAGCAAATTCATGCCGGTGAATTATGCTTGGCGTGCTGGCTCAAAAACGAATCAGAAACGGCAAAGGATATCCGTGAATGTATGGAAATGGAGGTGCTCAAAACAAGAATTGATGTGGTAAGCGAACTGTTGGAAAACAAACAAAAACAGGAGGGTGCTATGAGAGCGAGCGACATGCTTAGAGCAAAGTATCGGGACAGGGTCACGGGGTTCAAGGGCGTATGCACTGGATTCTGCGAGTATATCAGCGGGTGTAGTCAAGCCCTGCTGGTCCCGCGTGTTGGCAAAGACGGAAAATCCCCCGATGGGGGATGGTATGACGTTCAGCGTTTGGAGTGCATTGGAAAGAAAATTGCCGAGTTGGATAACACCGAAACGCCGGGCTGCGACATGGCCGCGCCGATACGATAACCTGACCGCGTAAAATGAGACAGTGGCGGAACTGGAAAACGCGGGGAGCAAGTATCCCTGTGAAATTCGAAGCACGTCAAGCCGGCCCATGATGTGCAGAGTAGGAAAGTAACTTGCAGGTTCAAATCCTGCCTGTCTCATAATTTTGGAGGACATAAATGAAGAATGATATACAGGACCGAATGGCGCGAGTTGATGACCGCAAAGACAATCACCAGGATAACCAGCCGAATAAACCATCAGACTTTCCATTTGTACCGTTCGGGTCAACAATATGCCCAAATTGCGGTAGTCATAACACAAAAATAACGCGGATAGAAGAAATCGCTGTGAACGCAAGGCATCGCTATCATGCCTGTAAAAAATGCAATGCAAGGTTCCGTTCAGAGGAGCGATTGCCGTTTATTGACCAGAAGGCCACCCAGACTGAATGATACGCTGTATCATTTTTCTATTTGACATATTCCGCTAATGCCCATATTTTCTCTTTTAAAGGGAACATTATGGCATTTGATCTTGCATCTATTGAGACCGCCCTCGCAAAAGTCCAGAACGGGCAATCTTATACCGTTGATGGCTTCCGTTTTTCTCGCGCTGATCTAAAAACGCTGTTCGATATCCGCCGTGAACTGAAGGCAGAATCTGCGGCTGAAAATAAAACCATGTTTTCGTTGGCCAGTTTTGACAAAACCTCATAATGAATAATAACGAAATATCCCAGTTGGTAATCCCAAAAATATCATGGGCAGATCGTTTTATTGGTATTATAAACCCGCGTCATTTAATTTTGAGGGAGCAGCAAAAACTTGTCTCATACTATGTTGACGAACATTTGAAACGGGCGGCGTATAAATCTGCCGAAACTGACCGTTTCAATTCGCAATGGTCAGCAACAAGCAATGATGTCAATGCGATATTAACGACTGATTTGAAAAAGATCAGGAATAGATCACGATATTTATTCCGCAATAATCCCGAAGCAGTTTCGTTGATGAACGCCAATATCGCCTATGTGATCGGTACAGGCTTCACCCCGCAAGCACTTGTCAGAAAACGTGTCAAAGTAACAGAGGACGGCAAGGAAGTTGTTAAGACAATAGAGCTGGAATCATGGAATGAATTTACTGAGGAGCTTTTTGTTGAATGGGGCGAGGATTGCGACATATCTGGAAGTCCGATGTCGCCCATTGGGTTTATTGAGGATTGTGAATTATTTTTACGAAAGCTGATCGAAGATGGCGAAGTGTTTGTCCATATCGTAGTTGATAGAAAGAGCGGGCAGACAGTTCCATTAAAAACAGAGTTCATCGAGCCGGAAACGCTGGATGAATCAAAAACATCGAATGGCAAGAATCCGGTCAAGCTGGGGGTAGAGCTTGACACTCGGACAGGCCAGCCGGTTGCGTATTGGATAAGAAAGTACAGCGTGCGGGGTAATCACTCAGATTCGACCAGAATTCTGGCAGAGAATATGATCCATGCGTTTAAGCGCTATCGGCCGTATCAGGTGCGGGGGATACCTGCATTGGCAGCAGTGATCCCGAAGTTCTATCAATTGGACGAATTTATTGATGCAGAGTTGATTGCAGAGAAAATCGGGGCTTGTTTTTCGGTATTCCTGGAACAGCCGGCGGGGTCAAGCGCAACAGGGTTGTTGAAAACGCCTGGCAGCCAATCGGCCACAGACATTGACGGCAATCCGTTAGGGCATATTCAGCCGGGTATCATCGCCAATGTGCCAGCAGGGTTCAAGGCGTCAATGATGCAACCACAGCGGCCGTCAAGCACGTTTGATATGTTCACGCGCAGGATTGACAGGCTGATTGGATCGGGGGCTCAGATGGGCGCTGTAGGGTACGAAGCGTTGACCAGGGATGTCAGCAGGGTCAGTTATGCGTCAGGTACATTATCACGGCAGATGGATTATCAGACATTCCGGGGGTTGCAACAGCTTGTGATGCGGAAATTCTGCTCACCGATATGGCGTACATGGATGAGTATTGCAGTCTTGAATAAAGTATTGATTGCTCCTGGATATTACGAGGCTGCCCCTGGTAAAAGATATTGGCAGAGGCATTCGTGGAATCCGTCAGGCTGGCCGCGGGGCATCAACCCGGCACAGGAAGTCAATGCGTCAAGGGAATCAATGCGGGCAGGGATTACGACACTGGCCGACGAATGCGCGGAGTATGGCCGGGATTGGAAAAATCAATTACGTTTGACAGCAAGGATACAGAAGGAAGCTGAAAAGCTGGGCGTTGTTTTGAGTAGCGACGCGGCGGTATCTGTTTATAACGGGATGGAAGATATGCCGGAGGCTGTCCCGGATCAAATTGAAAAAGAGGAAGAACAGCCATGAACGAAGAACGCAAAGAAACATACGAATGCGAATGTATCGAATGCGGTCATCCAATGACATCCGAGAAGCATTGCAAGGATCTTTGTTTAAGCGATAAGGTTAAGGTGTTGTTGCTTGATGGTAGAGCTTTGACTATTCCCAAAATAATGCAAGAGTTAGATAATAATAAAAATATATGGGTATATTCAAGCAAGGATAATGGGCAATTTATACCACAAAGAATAAAAAGCGCGCAACAAACGAAGTTTGACAAGATGTTGAGGATTACTTTAGACAATGGGAAAAGTTTTGAATGTACTTATGATCATCTCGTTATGATGAGAGATGGCAGTTATCGCAGAGCAGACAAACTTAGTGAGAGTGATTCTGTAATGCCGTTTTATACGATGGTTAGTGAGAAATCAGGGAAACAAAAAATAGGCGGATATAGATTTTTTTGGGATTTGTTAAAAAATAAATGGCGACCAGTTCATTTGTGGGTGGTAAAAGAATTAAATTTGCATCACTTGAAGGGGGGTGTTGTTCATCACGGGACTTTTGATAAATTAAACAACAATCCAAACGCGCTGGAGATACTCACCCATAAAGAGCATCAAGATATACATGTCAAACACTTAAAGCAACTGTGGTCCAATCCTATAACAAAAGCCAAATTGATTGCTAAAATATCTAAATCAAATTCAGAGACATGTAGGAAAAGACCTACTTACAAAAATTATGTTAATCCTAATCGTCTGCCGCAGAAGGATTTTTTGAATAAAATAAATTCAAATCCTACTGAGGCTATGCTGAAACAAAGATTAATATGGGTAAATAACGGGAAAAAATGGTTAAATGAACACCCGGGTTTTGCATCCAAAAGATCAACAGCAACTATAAATCAAGATATAGAAAAACAATGTCCATATTGTGGAAACTGGATAAAAGGGAAACATGCCAGTTATGCGGCTCATATAGGACATTGCCGGAGGATGATTGGGTTAAGTCCTAAAATTGTTAAAGAAAGAAATGAAAAAGGACAATACCTTTCTGCTGTTGCTGTAAATCATAAAATTTTGAGCATAGAAAAAATAGAAGCTAAACAAGGTTACGATATTACAGTAGAAGGAATTTCAAACTTTGCTATTGCAGCAGGATTGTTTGTGCATAATTCCTGCCCTGAATGTGGAGGGCAGATGCGCCGAAAGGATCGGCCAGGACCAGGGCAAAAGGACATTGAAGCAGCTTTGGAAACACGGCCTGAAGTCGGCCGCAATCCGACAGGGAAGCACACGCAATCAATTTTGTTTGTAAAAGACAAGTGGACAAAATCAAAATCAAAATCATGGCTGGCATCGCATAAGAATTTTACGGATGGATATGATGAAGGTGATGATTACTACCGTTGGCGGCAGTATGACCCGGACAGCAAGAAATTCAGGTATGCCAATGAGATCATCGAAGGAACGAAGGATAGTCCGTCAATTATATTGGTATTAGGATTCCCGAAAGGGAGCAAAAAGGAAGGTGGCAATATGAAAAGCAGGAGCATTTCAAAGAGTTTGGCGTCGCTGATCGAGCGTGAATGCGGTGATGATGTTGATGTTCAACGCAATGATGAGGGGCGCGTTGAAGTCACTTTGAATAAACCGTTGATGCGAAAGCTGGTAATGGAGAGCGAAGTCCGGGCGGTTGAAGGTGAAGATGATGTTGTTGAGCTGTCGTTTTCTTCCGAGGAGCCCGTTTTGACATTCTGGCGCAGTGAGCCGGAGATTCTATCGCATGAACCAGATGATGCAGATTTTTCGCAGTTGAATGATGTTGGCGCCATTTTGCGAAATCATGATCCTGATCAGATCATAGGGGTGCCGACTGAAGTTTGGCTGGATGTTAAGGAGCGTAAGGGCAAAATGAAAATGCGATTCGGAACAACCGAAATCGCGCAACAGGCTAAACGTGAAGCCTTGACCGATAAAACCCTTCGGGGTGTCAGTGTGGGATATCAAATATCAAAACTTGTCTATCTCGAAGATAAAGAAACATCATATCAGGGTAGAATTAACGGGCCTGCATGGATCGGCGCGCGATGGAAAGCATACGAAGCATCATTGACGCCGATTCCCGCAGACGGAACAGTAGGGATCAATCGTAACAAAACAGGAGGCAATGAAATGTCAGATCCCAAAGAGGTAAAGAAAGTTGACCCGTCGGTAACGGTGGGCAACAAAGGAAACGGGGGCTCTCCACCTGGTGCGGTTGAGCCCGGAACGCCGACGGAGGAACAGCGCAAGCAGATTGCCGATCAGGAACGGTCCAGGGGGATCGAGATTGGTCAGCTTTGCCGAGCGCACAAGGTTGAGGATAAAGCTGAGGGATGGATCAAAGATGGTCTTTCCGTGGATCAAGTGCGGGAAAGCATTTTGACCCATCTGGCCGAATCCAATGCCGCCGTTGGAAACATCGAAGTCAAGACCAACGCGAAAGTAAGCCGACTTCGCGCGATGTCGGAGGGTCTGCTGATGCGGGCTCATCTGGTTGAACGCGACAAGGACGAACACGGTGGCCGCGACTTTGCCGGCATGAGCCTTTTGGACATGGCCCGCGATTACCTTACGAATGAAGGTGTCAGCGTCAAGGGCATGGATAAGATGGCGATTGCCGAACGTGCATTGCGAGGGCCGTTAATTTCGGCTTTCGATCTGGCGGAGTTCTCACGGGGCGCAGAAACGATTGCGGGATCATCGGATGATTTCCCGTACATTCTTGCGAACCTTGCGAACAAGTCCATGATTGGCGCGGCAGTACGGACGCCGACAACTTGGCGCGGGTGGGCGAAAACAGGCAACTTGTCTGATTTCAAGTCTGCTCCACGCATTAAGATGTCGGAGGCTGGTGATCTTGAGGAGATACCGGAAGGCAAACCTTATCCTTCCACGAATTTCTCCGAAAGTCAGGAGACGATTATCCTATTGACTTACGGCAAGAAATTCAGTATCACCCGCAAGGCCATTATCAATGATGATATGGATGCGTTCACCACGATTCCGGCCAGGCTTGGGCGCGCGGCTGAACGGCTCCCGAATCAGTTGGCGGTGACGGTACTGCTTGCGAATGCGAACCTGAATGATGGTATCGCTTTGTTTGCTAACGGACATCGCAACTATTCAGCGAATGCGAATTATGCGCTGGATACGTTGGCACATGCGGAAGCGGGACTGAGAAACGCTTTTATGACGCTTCGTTTGCAAAGGGCTATGTTGAGCGCAACGGAAGCGGATAAGAGTCATACGGTAACACTTGGGTTGCAGCCGAAGATCGCTCTGGCTGGCCCGACCAATGAGTTCATACTGTCACAAGCGCTACGAAGTGGCGGAGCATTGGCCGACAACAAGAATGCCGGAGTTATCAATCCGTTATCAAGCGTTGGCGTATCGCCAATCATCGAGCCCTTGCTCGAAGATACGAACATCACAGGATACAGCACGTTGGCTTTTTACATATTTGCTGATCCGGCTGATGCACCCATTGTTGAAGTTGCGTTCCTTAACGGGAATGAAACTCCGCACATGGAGGAAGTAGATCAGACCGACGTTGATGGCCGTGTGTTCAAAGTACGGCAGGATTGCGTCGCTGGTGCTATTGATTACGCGGGCGCCTTCAAGCAAAAGGGCGAAGCGTAAAAAAATCAATTCTGAAGTAGAGTTGGATTAAATAAGGAGAATGCAAAGATGCAAAATTACAGAGTTGATACAGGAATCGTTACCTGGACGAATAGCACCGGAATAGCGGTCTCGGCAGGTGACGTAGTTAATATGACAAACCGCATTGGCATTGCGATAGTGGATATCGCGGCAAGTGCAAGCGGTGCAGTCATGGTTCGGCACGTTTTCGAGTTAGCGAAGGATACATCGGTCATTTCGATGGGCGATGAAGTCTTTTGGGACGTGTCGGCCAGTAAGATATCAACGACACAGGGCGCGTCAGATCCCCGAGCGGGGATAGCCGTTGAAGCGGCTGCAACTGGTGCGTCGTATGTGGACGTGGATATTAACATACCTCGGACGGCCGGCGGGTCAGATACCATTGATTCGGGTGCGGGTGATGCGGCAGGGAATCTTGCGGCAATCAGGACCATCATCGGAATCTTGGAAGATGCTGGTATCGCCGAAAAGCGCTAAGACACAATAACGGGGCAGGCTGGGGATTATTCCCTGGCCTGCCTTGGCCGAAGGGATATGTTATGAAGCGTCTTGTTCTACTTACTTCCCTTGCCGTCTGCCTGCTGGTATTCATTCCGCGCGCTGGGTATTCTGCTGTTTCCGTTACCATTTCCCTTGATGTTGTCACTAATTATCCAGGAGTAACTTATGCGTATGCAAGCGCAGAAGTTAAATCCGCTTTATCCTATGGGGCAAGGTGGGGAGTTGTTGGATGGGAGCCAATAACAAATATATCCGGGGGTGTTTTTGCAAATAATGGTGTCTATGTCGACGAGGGGATCTATGTAATAGCTCCTTCGCTTCACACAAATTATTACACGCCAATTCAGCCAGAGCATAATATTCAGACAGCGACGAACATCATTTATTATTATATCCCGTATTCGAACACTCTTTCCGTTGTAGTCTATGGCCCGGCAACGCCCGTTGCCTGGACATTATCAGGCCCATCCGAATTTGCAAATGCAAGTGCATACCAAACAACTCATACTGATTCTGTTGACCTTGTTGCTGTCCCTACCGGATCGTATGCCGTAACATTCCCCGCAGTGCGTGGCTATACCAAGCCGACCGTAACCAGCACGAATATCACCGGGGCAAGCCCGTTGACGAACACCATTGCCGGGACTTACCTTCCATATTCCAACAGCCTGTCCGTGACTATTTATGGCTACCCAGCCGGCAACTGCGCGTGGTCAATCACCGGACCTGCTGCCTTCACAAATGCAACTGGATATGCGTCTGGATATACAAACAACGCGACGATCTCCGCCGTGCCGACCGGCACTTATACTTTCGCATTCCCGGGTGTAATTGGCTACACCACGCCGACCAACACTACGGAGATCACTGCCGCGAGTGCCGCTGCCATATCTGTAACAGGCACTTATGTTCTGGCGTATCCGACAAATATCCCTGCCGGGACCGGGATCCAGAAGTTCTACCAGCCGTCATACTTTTTCACGAATGTTTATTTGCATGATTCGGGCATTCCTGTCCATACGCGACTAACGGACAACGTCGGGGCGACGGGAGCGGCTGCAACAATATCCGTGGCCTGGACCAGCAATGGACTTGCTGGAACCGCCGTTGTTGTGACGAATGTTGGCGACAGTAATAATGCTGAGTTTGGTTTTATTATTCCGATTGGTGATACAGGCGCAACCGGGACAGCTGGCGCAGCGGCATCAATCGCTGTGGCGTGGACCAGCAACGGGATAGCTGGGAGCGATGCAATAGTGACGAATGTTGGAACTACCAATGCAGCGGAGTTTGGTTTTATCATTCCGGCTGCCGATGAAGCATTGTGGATTGCTGCAAGCAACAATGTTGTCTATACCAACACCGCCGCCTACACCGCCGCTGTGGCACAGGCCGCTGCCGCGTATCCCGCCAGCAATCCGTCGAACTTCATTACGGAAGTCGGAACTGTAAGCCATACGAATCTGACCGATGCCAACGGCGCGGCGGATGTCCAGCATCTGACGGCGGCGGAGAAGGCACACGCGGCGGCGGCAATAACCAATGAAACTGACCCGGTGTGGGAGAGCGAGAAGTCCGGATATGCCACTGGAACTCCGTTGTATGTTTATTCCGAAACCGATCCGGTATGGGAATCGGAAAAGAGCGGTTACGCCACCGGCACCCCGCTCTACGTGGAATCCTACATCGGCACAATCGTCGGCCTGACGGGGCAAACGGGCGCGGTGTTCAGCGTGACGACCAATAACGGCGTGCTTGACCTTACCGTGCCATCGGGCGGCGGCGGCGCAGGCACAATCACAAACATACTCGGCTCTGACTCATCCATTGTGATTACAAGTCCCGCAGGCCCGCAACCTGACTTGAGCGCGACTCAATACGTGCAAACCGAACTGTTGGATTACGTCGCAACCAACGCCACGGATTACACCGGCCTGCTGACCAACCTGCTTGCGTTCCACGGTGAAAGCGGCGTGGTTATGCGCGTTTATGGCACTACAAACGTAGCCTTCGGCGCGCCAGACCTTGCAACCAAAACTACGGTAACGGCTGTTAGCAATGCGTTTGGGGCGGCTGACACTATTGTTTCCAACGCCTTCGGTGCGGCTGATACCATTGTCAGTAATGCGTTCGGCGCAGCAGACACAATAATCAGCAATGCCTTTGGTGCTGCCGATACAGTGGTTTCCAACGCCTACACGAACACGGCGGCACTTGCGGCGGCGGCGTTGCCGAAGGCTGGCGGCACGATGACGGGTGCATTAACGAATGATGTCGCCTACTGGCTTCCTGTCAACGGCACGGTCTATTTTGGTACGACTACGAACTATATCAAAGACCAAAGCGGCACAAACTTCCTGTTCATGGCCGGAACGAACTCCGCGAATTTCGGGTGGTAAAATGAAACGAATATCCATCATCACAATCGCGGTGTGCGGGTTGCTGACGACAGCGTGGGCAACGCATTATAGTATTGGTGTAATCAGCGGAAAGATAAGGGTTGCTGGTGGTTGTATTTTCTTTGGAACGGGTAGTGGCGGAACGATAACGACATCAGGTATTTATCGGGTTCACACGTTTTTGGCTAATAATACTTTTACGGTATCTGGTGGTTCTTTGGTTTGTGATGTGTTGGTTGTGGGGGGAGGAGGCGGCGGTGGACACTCGATTGGCGGCGGTGGCGGAGCAGGAGAAGTTTATTCTGGTTCATCAGTTTCTCTTTCTGCACAGGCATACACAATAACTATTGGCGGCGGCGGAATTGGTGCGACAGGGTATCCTTCTACTGCTTCTCAAGACGGAAGCAGCACACTATTTGGAACTATAAAAACGTCTGTTGGCGGCGGCGGGGGCGGTGGTTATGGCGGAATGGCGGACACAGGTAGGATCGGCGCATCCGGCGGTGGTACAGGTGGAAATAGTACGAGCAATGGAGGTGCGGCAACGGTGGGATACGTTGGCGGGGCAGGTACAACGGCAACAACTTGGTCGGGTGGCGGCGGTGGTGGGGCAGGTTCGGCAGGTACAAATGCCGCCGCAAATATTGGCGGAAATGGTGGCGCAGGAATTGCCAGCAGTATTTCAGGAACGGAAAAGTATTACGGCGGGGGCGGGGGTGGCGCAGTATTTGCGTATGTTAAAACTGTTGGTGTTGGTGGTTCAGGAGTTGGCGGGAATGGCGGCATGTCGCCGGATGCCGGAGCAGACAGTCCTGCGGCTACTGTTGGGGCAGTTAATACTGGAAGTGGCGGCGGGGGTGGCGGTGGAAGCGACAGTGGAGCCGCTGGCGGCTCTGGTATCGTGATTGTGAGGTATTTGATATGACCACCCGCGCAAAAATAATCGCCGCACTATGGCGGCTGGTGAAGTGGCTTGAGAACAAGGGGTTTTGATGACCAGACTGATTACTATTCTACTCGCCCTGACCTGCGCCACGCTCCACGCGCAGACCGTGATCGTCAAAGGCACGGGTGCGGGGGCCGTGCGGGGGACGGGCGCGGGGAGTGTCAGGGGGGTGGCTACTGCTGCGGCGGCTGGTGCAACGGCAACTGGCGGGGACATAACTACAAACGGCATCTATCTTGTTCATACATTTACAAATGATGGAGCATTTGAAATAACCGGAGGAAGTTTAGTTTGCGATATTCTTGTCGTGGCTGGTGGTGGGGGTGGTGGGGGAAATATGGGTGGGGGTGGTGGTGCGGGCGGAGTAATAATGACTACCAACGTCTTGTCAGGAAGCAATGAGGTTATCATTGGTGTGGGTGGTGCCGGATCAACTGGCCCATATTTGGCGGGCAGTTCTGGTAGTAACACACTTTTTGGAACGAACATAGTAATCGGAGGAGGTGGCGGCGGTGGTTGGAATGAGAACGCGATTTCCGGCGGTTCGGGGGGTGGTGGGGAAAGCCATCCGACCGATACACCACATGCCGGTGGTTCAGGAACTACGAATCAGGGGAATGACGGTGGGGCTGGGTCTCCTGAAGTGACAGACAAATATGCGGGTGGTGGTGGTGGTGGCAAGGAAGGGGTTGGCGGAAATGCTGATGTATCAGGCGATCCACGCGGTGGTAATGGCGGGGAAGGATTGACCTCTTCAATTTCGGGTGCAGAACACGTTTATGGTTCTGGTGGTGGCGGAGGTAGTTTTTGTCATGGTGGAACTCCTGATACTAATTATGGTTTAGGCGGAACGGGTGCTGGAAACGGCGGAGCTTCGGGTAACGCGAAAGTGCGCGACCCGACGGCTGCAACTTATTATGGATGTGGTGGGGGCGGTGGAGGATGGGATGCCACTTCCGATGGCAACGGCGAAAACGGATATCAGGGCGTTGTGATTATAAGTTATGATGGGACATAAAGGAGGATACTATGTGTTGGGACGGAATAACGAGGGGCAACCAACAAAAAGAACGCCACCCAATCTTGCATCGTGTTTTAGGGCCGTTGGTTTTAGTCCTGTTCTGGCCGGTTGTGTTGTGGCGGGCGTTACATGGGAACTTTCATCGCTGGGATAATTCCGACCAGCTTGAAACACGTATCCCATATAGTGCGATCAACAAATACAAACAGGGAATGACAGTATAATTTATTATGAAAAAACTTCTATTAGCTCTAAAAGGACTTGGACTTTTGGGTTTGTTTGTTCTTGTTGCAATTCCAATGATGATTGCCGAAGCAATGGATGACCCAAACAGATACGAGAAATGAAACACCTATTAACAATCATCATCGCCCTGACCTGCGCCACGGCCTTCGCGCAATCGGTGATTGTCAAAGGAACGGGTGCGGGGGCCGTACATGCTACTGGCGCGGGGAGTGTCAGGGGGGGTGGCAACGCCGACGTCGGATTACTGGACGGAGATTGTCGGTCTTCCGGCGGCACGAAAGTATCAGGTGGCGGGCGTGTTAAGCAATAAACTCTATGCGATTGGGGGAGATAGCGGGAGTTCGCCATACTTAACCACTAACGTCTATGCCTTTGATGGGACGGCATGGACGGAGGTCGCGGGCCTTCCTGTGGCGCATGTATATGCGGCGGCAGACACATTGGGAAATAAAATCTACGCGATGGGCGGGAGTCCTGGTAACACTAACGTCTTTGCATTTGATGGCACAACGTGGACAGAGGTTGCTAGTCTTCCGGCGGGGAGGGGGTATCAAACAACAGGGGTGTTGAGCAATAGACTCTATATGGTTGCTGGGTCTGATGCTGCGGATGTTGTTACTACAAATGTCTATGAATATACTCCATGAAATCAAAAACCGTGACCCCGAATCCCGTTGGACAAAAATTCGCGGGGTG
>Ga0222637_1000728_pt1 | contig 13091 bp, 20 predicted proteins | sample AntAcemetagen143_FD_181149 | JGI IMG/M metagenome (GOLD analysis project Ga0222637, IMG submission 181149) | Saline water microbial communities from Ace Lake, Antarctica - #143 | ecosystem: Environmental > Aquatic > Non-marine Saline and Alkaline > Saline | place: Antarctica: Ace Lake...
ATACTATTCTCATTATCATTACGCAAACCAAGATAAAATTCAGTCCGTTGAACATCTACAAAAAACCTATCCAGACCAGATCTCCATTCGTCATCATTGCTATAGCCAAATTCTTCAAGGAATAACTTTTTGTCATCATATTCATGCCATTTTGAGAGTTGCTCAATCAGGATTTCCTTTATTTCACTCTTTGTTTTCATATTTACTCCTTCTATTTATAGATAAAAATCTTCTCATTTATAGGCTTAACCTTCCAACTTTCAGCTTTAAACTTGTTATCTTTTACCAGTTTATCACGATATTTCTCTGCTAATTTACGGGTCTCGAATATTTTACCTGTATCAGACCCCCAAGGATTATACCTATACCCACTTTTGGTATATTTTGAAAGAAACCCATTGTCATTTTTAAGGACATAATACTTATCAAGTTTAACCTTTACTTTTTCACGCTTTGGTTTTGGATTAATCTTTCTACGATAATGCTTTATCTTATAATTGATTGATTCATAATCCCTTGTGTTACCAGGTGTCCCGAAATAAAAATAAACAAATTCTCCCTCTGGTACGGCTCTATAGTAAACATCAATATCCTCAATGCTATGTATTTCAACTTTTGGGAATTGGGAAGTAAACATGTCTCCGCCTAATAACAGTTTAATTCCGGCTTCTCTTAGTTGTTCAATAGTCCAGGCTTTCTTTATGCCAGAGAGTATGAAGTTTCTATATTGAGTAGCTGTTGTTTTTGTGGTATGTCCACTACGGACAACTGTACCAGTAAACCAACCATAGTTCTTATCAAAGGTATATCCTCCAACATGTTTACCAGTCTCATCTTTCTCTTCACGGTCATGGTCCTTCTTCTCCTTTGCCATATAGTCGTCTAACCTCTTCATTATCTCTTCTTCGCTTGCGTATGGTTTGCCCGCTGTATACCAGGGTGAATTACCCCAATCCCTGCATCTCTTCTTACTATTGTTTTCCCACATGTTATTATCTCCAACTAACATCATGGGGATGTATTTGTCTTCCGCAATCTTTACAAATTGCCTATCATATAATATTGAATAGGACATTGTATCTCCTTGTTATTTTATTATAGCTATTCCATCTTTTATTATGGCATCATTTTTGATTGTCACATTTCTTTTTACTGCTCCTGCCTCCTTGGCTTCTTTAAGGCTAAGAAATGTCCATTGTCTGCCTGAACGTGTCTCTATTATTACCTTCATGTTTATCCCTCCATATACTCATCTAAGAATATACTGTTACCTGTTTTTAAAATATATAACAATGACTTAGCACGAGTAATACCAACATAAAATAAGCGTTTCTCTGCAAAGATGTCTTTGCTATGTGGTTTCCTAGGAAAGATACCATCTTCTATCCAGGGCAATATGATTGCTTCTGCTTCTAATCCCTTAGCGGTGTGATATGTGAGTACCTTAATACTGTTATCACCACTTATGAGATCCTGAGTGTTCAGCGTTATCAGCCAGGTTATAAGACCGGCAACAGAATGCGAAGTCTCTTCGTATATCTGAATAGATTTCATGCAACTTTCAAACGACATCTCTGTATATATGTTATTTGATAGTTCGGGATATATGAACGCACTGTAATAAGCACTTACCCTCTTTGTGATAGGTTCTTTCTTTTCGATGATCATCATGATTTGTTTCAGGAGCGTAGCCCCACCGTCGTCTTCCATGTCCTCTATTAGTTCCAGTAGTGGGATCCCCTCGATCTGTGAATGATTAATGAGTTTATTCGATATGTCTTTGTCGAATAGCTTTGCTGAACTGATCAATCTTTCTATGGTATAATCAGTTTTATCAATACAAGCCCTTAGAAAAGCCATGATCATATTACCAACTTGGGAATTCCACCCGATAGCAGATTGAACTGCGTCAACAGGAAATGCACCTTCCAACATGATGTTGATATCACTTATCTGTTGGTTTGTTCGGCACAACACCATAACATCTTTAGGTTCATAGATAGACAGTACTTTTTTTAATGAAAGAATAAGCTCGTCTTTCATCTCCTCCCTGTCTATTTCTATAATCATTGGGAAAGGACCCGGTTTTGATGACTTCATATTAACAACCATGTTGAAATCATTATCTGACAGAACATGGTTAGCCAGGCTAACCTGATTCTTTGGCACCCTGAATGTTTCTGTTATATTAACAGTCTCATCGGGGTTAAAATTTAACATATTATCAATAGTGGTGCCCCTCCACTCATAGATATTCTGGGCAACATCACCGAATACAGATATAAACTCTGGGTTCATAGATTCGATAATCTTCATTTCCCTGATCGTTGTATCCTGGAATTCATCTACCAATATATGGGTAAACGATCTGGTTATCGAGTTATCTATAAGCCTATCCAGAAGCATCGCCTCAATCATATCGAATGAAATTAGATGGTGATGTTTCATGTAACCTGTATATTTCTTAATCAAAACTCTTCCAAGCCTTAACCTCGGCTCAATACCTTCATAAAAATCATGGATTATTTTTGTCGCTTCTCTCATACTTGATTTCCAGGAGATCATCTTGATTATGTCTAAGAGTATTTCCCTATTCTCTGACTCAGACACCGGTCTCTTGGTATGTTCCCTAACAGAGATCAAAGATTCATTTATGAGCCGTAACCCCAACCAGTGAAAGTTACCAACCCAGTGAAGCATTGGTAACTTTTCTACTAGCTCGTTAGCCATCCTGTTTGTAAATGTCAGGACCAATATCTTTTCCGGTGATACGCCATTGCTGATCAGGTAATTAATTCTTGCTACCAATGTAGTTGTCTTACCTGATCCTGCAACAGACGCGACTAGCAATCTCCTCGCATTTGAGGAGACTGCTTTATTTTGTTCCGCGGTTAATTTCACATTTCTTCCTTTATTACGGTTCTAATATCACGTAACAATTCCTTGCCTTTAGCAGTCAAAAATGAGCACCTTATAGATACTCCATGATCCAAATACCCACTTTGATTGAACCAGTACATAAATGTCATATAAGCCATGTTTTCGTAATCTCCCAAATCACCTTGCGATAACTTAGTCAACATTTTTTCCACATAACACATATATTCATCAGGAGATCCACACCCGCATAGTCCAATATGCTGTATCTGTAAATAATTCCTCTTAGACTGCCAAGAAACACCTTTATCATCGATATATGGATAACTTTCCTCATTTGCAGGATCGCCTACCAATTTTAGTTTATCTAACATATTACATCTCCAATACCTTTAACAACTTTTTATCAGAAAAATCGTACATCCTTGAAGGGTAGTGCATAAATAGAACTTCATCAACACCCTCTACAGCCCTTCTTATTTTAGCCTTTTCGTCGCATTCTTCACTGTAGGTAAGGTCCAGATTCATAATTTCGCTACAATATATATCTTGCACTTTCCAGGCAGCACTTCGAGCTTGATCCATCCAATTATAAGATATTTTTGTTCCTCGTTTAACTCCACGGGCAATCACTTTCATCTTTTTGACGTACTCTTTTTCTGCTTGTTTTGCCAGGCTCACATTTCCCCCTATTTTGCGTATGTTATTTCATAATCCAGGATCTCTGTGTCTTCAATGTTTGCATCTTCTGTTGTCGATTCGAAACTATAGTCCATCTCATCTATAACGTTACCGATATCAACCCCAGGTTCTGTACGGATGATAAGCTTAACCTTCACTTCTACATATACCTTATCCATGGTTAAACCACCATCTCTATATGATTCCACTTACTGCTGATCTCTGTGATCTGCTTTACTTCTCTATGGGTAGCAACAAAGATATTATCGGCGTTGATATCCTCTAATGCAAGCAGTAATGCTTTCAATGATTCATCGTCAAGCTCACCACCCTCTATCGCCATGGTCCGAGTACGTGCGTTGGTTGCTTCCATTATGGCACCCAATATAGATGCGAGATAGCCGACCTTTTGTCCACCGCTCATATACTTAAGAGCAATAAATTCGTCTGCAGGACTCATTACACCACATTGATCCACTGAGAAAATCAGATCGCGACCGTATATATTCTTGTAGATACCGTTAGCTCTTGCCTCTACGGGGTCCAAAAGATTGTTGATAAGTTCTTGCTTGAACAAATCGATGTTGTCAACTGCCCGACGCATGTACTTAACGGCTGCCTCGTTCAGCAATACTCTGGTTTCAAGTTCAGCAATTTTCTTCTTGATGCCCTGTTGTTCCAGTGCCAATTTGTATTCCACTTCGTTCTTTTCGATCCTTTCTTCCGTTGTAGTTAAAAGGTCATTTACACTGGGGTCTAATGATACGACTTTGGGAGCCTTCATCTTTTTGAGTTTGTCCTGTAACTCCACTAATTGCTTTTCGGCTTTTGCAAGTTCAGGTTTTTTACTGGTAACAGTGCTCATTGCAACAGGATATTCTTTGTAAGCCTCACTTAGCTTTTCGATCAACTTATTGCATTTATCCAGAGTTTCCGGGGTATACTTTTTGGCATCAGGGGCGATCTCAAATACCTTAACGTTAAGTTCCTGTAGTTTTTCCTTGGCGTGTTTCGTATCATTTTCTAAGGTATTTAATTTATAACCACAATTAATTGCATCTTTATTCAGGTCACTAATTTCATCTGTGATATATTCTATCTTAGCATTTAGCTCTGCAATTCTAACGGCTACCTTGCTGTTTTTGTCATTTGCAGCCTTTAAGCCATTTTTTAGGACAGTAAGATGTTTCTTCTCGTCTGCGATATTTATCGCCATGTCTGCTTTCTTCGTCTTGCAGACTGGGCATATACTATTTTTCAACTGATCTAAAACACCCATGATACTACTGATATTTGTTTCCAGATTATCAACAGTCTTATTGTCTACCGAGAGAGTCTTTCTCTCTTTTTTCAGGTCAACTAGCCTAATAGTCAATTCGGCTATCTTACCACTATTCCCCTTTAGCTCGGATTTAGTGGACTTATTATCCTTTTCAAACCCTACGGTTTCCTTGTCTGCCTTTTTGATTTGTTCATCCAGGTCTATTTTCTCATTATAGGCTTTTTCGTATTTGAGTAATTCATCATGTTCTGCATTAGCTTTCAATGCCTTATCGTAATCTTTTTTATTATCTTTGACTGACTTCTCTGCCCCTACAAGAACCTTTCGTAATTCCTCAATATCAATTTCAGCGATAGCACTCTTGAATTCCTCTGCTCTTTCCCGGTATATAATACGTGCTCTGAGGTATTCTTCATGTTTCTGTATATCGAGTTTGTAGTCAGTGACCTGCTTACGGTCTTTATCAAGGATCTTCTCTATTTCAATAACATTACGAGAATCATCCAGAGCAAGGATGTCCTCTTGAAGTGATTTCTTTTCTGAGGATAGATCAGAACTTATCTCATTCTTGAATGTGCGAACTGCCGAGCAAATTGAAGACATAAACTCGCTTATGTCCTTCTTGGGAATAACTGGCAAAATCTCATTTATGATGTAATTATAGTGTTCTGCTATCTTCTTCGGAAGCTTTGCCACTACGGCTTTCTCAAATGTCTCCCACAGATCCCTGTCGAGTTCGTCCAGGGTAGTCATATTATAGGCAAACTGCAGTATACCGGTGTATTCCGGTGTAACTGATAAGAGGGCGAATCTTGCTCTCATTATAATGTCATCATCTATCTTCGATAGTTTGTCACCAAATGCCTTGAATAGCATTTCCCGGATTGTCTTTTCATTGCTTTTGACGATACTCTCGAAGTTGAATATGAACATAAAGTCACCTAGGGTATCACTTATCGTCTTCTCGGCTTCGCTGGTCTTCATTTTCGTGGCATTGATCCAGATAGTCTGAGTATTTCTGCCATCCTTACCCTTTATGTATCTCCTCCTGAATACTTCCCCAGAGGCGTATTCTGCTTCTATCTCCATTTCGTTCTCTCCCTCAGGCATTAGTCCGACGATGTCCTTAAGGGATGTCCTACTTCCAACAGTGGTGGATATGGAGGGATCATTTCCTGTTGCTATCAACATTGCAGCTTCTAAAACCCCACTCTTTCCGGAACCGTTAGGGCCAGTAATAAGGTTATGAGTTCCAACTTTGAATTCTCTCTCACTGATACATTTTACATTCTCAACCTTTAATCTTACAATACTTTTCATAGAAATAATCTCCTTAGCTATATTTTTTAATTCTTCTAAACTCATCTCGTATATGGGCTTATCAATGTCCATATTCATTAACTCATCTGCATGAGATTTTATGTGGGCTATTATATTAGCCTTAAGTTCTTCTTCGTTTTGGGGGAATTCATCTTTCTCCTCCACTATATCTACTTCTTCTTCTGGTAAGATATCATTTGTATCTAACCTCAATTCATCATCTTCCTCATAAGAAGACATCATGTTGTCGATCAGAGAGATACCATCAGAAGATAAAAATGATTTACCGTTGTTTATATCCTCATAATAATTTATGATATCATTCCTTTCCAGTGACTGCTTCCACATATACATTTCCACATACCCGACTATATATCGATCTCCTGTTTCAGATATCGCAGTTTCGCACTTTGTTACCCGATCAATACCTATGGCAGGGTGGGTCCTTAATATGTGTTTCGATAGTAGTGTAGACATGGCAGAATCTAAATTCTTCCTTCCCTCAAACTGTTTCCTAATTATATTCCCTACTTCTGGATGCCTTATGTCATACATAATACCACCCATATTTTCACCCATGGGATAGTATTTCCAACTCCTTTGATCTGTTTTATATGAAATCAAATTACTTCTTGCAACATAACTTATTTCATCTGGAAGATCGTCTTCATCAGTTACCATAAATCCAGATTCTGGGTGATATTCAATGACCTTTAACAAAGAGTTTACCATTATTATGTTATCGTCATACGTTGCTGTGTGTTGGTTTATTACAATACCTCCGCCAACAACATAACCTATACCAATTCCCTTGATATACATCCTCAGGATATTACCGTCCTCAGTGTATTCATAATGAGGATTACCAACCTTATCACCACGATATACAAGGGTGTCGGGTTTCAGAATTGATATCTTAGCAAATTGGTTTAATTTAAGATAACCCGCTGCTCTTATCAGTACGTCCCCAGACTCAGTCTGATATATATGACCTTCAAGCGAGGATAACCTAACCGTTACCCTAACGGCTTTAGCTAACTTTCCATTTATCATCGCCACTAGCTTAAATTCGTTTTCCACTTTGCTACTCCATTTTTTTTAATAATTTTGTATGACCTTTATCTCGTAAGATATAGGATATTCTTTCTGCATTCTCACTATTTACAATTTTAATGACACTATTCCAACGTGATAGTGGTGCTCTATATATAACTTCAATTGGTATCCCTATAGAACACAATCTATTATATGCCTTTGCCCATCTAATAATAGTAGCCGATGTCATACTGGCATGGTTAATGGTTATATTTTCCAATAATTCAGATAGCTCTGACTTAGATATTAATTGTGAAAGCTTATTTACGATGTTGGACATCTTATACTCAAATAATTCCATCTCTTTTATCAACAAAGACAATTCAGTCTCTAACATGTCTGCTGATCGTGCTAAATCTTTGGGATTCACCGAACCTCCTTATTGAGTAGCTTTATACATAAATCAATACATGCTTCAATAGACATCAAGGAGTATATTTTCCCTCCCCGAATCTTGAGCATTATACCATTGAATTTAGCTTTATAATCAATATAAATATAGATAAATATGCCTGGTAGATTATCAAGTAGGTTTTTATCTTTCTCTATTACTGAGAATGTTTTAGAGCTGGTGTATTTTACCGTTATCATATTTCCTTTATAAAAGAAAACTATTCCAATACCATTCTTAGATTTTGCTGAAATAACAAATGTCCCATTTTTCTCAATTCCGTAATTAATTTTTGCTGCAATTTCCCTTCTATTACCATAATCAAGTTGTGATTTTGATTTACGTATTAGCATTGTATCAATATCAAAGTCACTACAACTATCATCGTCATCCACATCCTCATTCCTAATGTAGCAGTATCCTTTTGAACAATTCAAACAGATTCCACACTTTTTTTCAGTATCTTTTAATTCTCTCACCATTACTCCTTATTATTTTACTTGACATTAATTCCGTTGCATCTATCCTCTGCTTAAATAGTATAGGAGGTAAATTATGTCTTTAATAGACTATGATGACATGCAACTTTTTAAGGGTGCTTCTGTTCCTGAACGAACCGATAGCGATAAATATGCAGTGATGCTTCAATATCCCAAAAGAAAGATTGGGAAGTTTTGTATAACTACCGAAGATGATATTCGTAACTCAATTACTGCGTTAAGTGAGTTAACTCTACCACAAGAGATAGAGGACCCAGCCAGGCACTATATCAAACAGGCTGCATTGCATTTTGGCATTGATGCAAACTGGGAAAGTAAAGAGTGTTCCCGTATTGTTGATATGAGTGAGGTTGAACTACATAAGACGGCAGAAGAAGATGTTGAATATAACATTAAAATAGGCGAAAATATATTCAGCCTTGATTCCCCAACTGCTGTAAAATTGGCAGAAGAGTATTTCCTTGGAAATATTGACTTTATGTCAATTGATGAACGAAACAAAATCGCTTCCGTCATCTGCAAGGAAGGAGCGATGTTCCCTGAATTCTTGCCTTTACAGCAAACTGTTGGTTACGCCCACCCAACTATATCTAATCACCAGAAAGAATTTGATTATCGCCGTAAAGTAGCTTCTGATCCTAAATATATAGAAGCTCTGGAAAAACTTGCTGAAACCGTTGGTATAACACCTCCGATCACATTTCTGGATAGAGTAAGAACAATAGACAAGGTTGCAGCTATTAATCCGGAGTTACACGGACATCCATATAGCAGATTCTTTGATAAGGAATTCGACCATGATAATGATCTTGATATCGAGAAATTAGCGTTCCTCACAAATATCGCATCAGATGAGACAGCAGTAGATAAGTTATCTAAGATATTATAACAACATGCCCATAAACAGCAAAGCAATAAAATCAATAATAAACGTTACCAAGGAAATTGGGAAGGATATCTTATTTTCTAAAGCACACAATATAGCAAAAAAGAAATTACCCTCTTCCAGATTTAAGTTTGTTGATCTAATTAAAGGTAAAAAAGTTGTAGCACCTAATGATTTTGGTAAAAACCTTAAAGCATATTATGATAGGGCTACTGCTATTGGGGCTAGAGAAAAAGATAGAAAAGCATTAAGAAAAGTATTAGTACCTGGTAAATTTAAAACAATAAGGGCTTTAGGAGATAAAAGATACCGTGGGATGTTATCCAAACACACTAAACAGTATGGTAATGAAGTGGTACGGGACTTTGCCCACCCTATTAAATCCCTTAAAAGACAGTCTGCCATGATAACCCATCACGTAGATCCCGAAACAGGAAGGACGGTGGTTAATCCTTTATTAAGAAGAGCCGCAGTAGGGTCTTTTCTTTGGGGTCTTCCTGTAATGTATAGTCTTGATGAACTTACCTCAGAAGAATCTAAAACACGCAGTAAGGGAGAAAACATAGCTCGTTCAGCAGCTAATATATTACCAGGGATTAGCCCCAAGGCATTGCCGTCAACCATAGGATATGAAATACCGAACCTTATTTTCGGTGCAGGTAACAGAAACGTCAAGAAGGAAGACATTAATGGATATAATCAAACTATACCAGACTTTAAATGAAGTAATACCAAACTGGTTAGATTACGATGAGCCCGAAACGATAGAGTTACTACTTGAATCCAAAGATATTGCCGTTACTGACGATATATCTAATATGATCAATGCCCTGAAGACCTGTTGCACTGTTGAAACTCCGTGGATATCACCTTACGTATTTGAGAACGTAGTTGATGCATTTAGTGGGAATATAGTTATTCCTGAGACACTAACACTTCCACCCTTAGAGGATATAATGACTACTGTGACTATTATGATGGGCATAAGGGAATTCCCTTTTTCTACTGAGATAGCTAAATATATAGCTACTATTGCCGTTAAAGAAGGGTTAATGGCTTTACCAGACCCGATAGCTTTCGCTAACGAATTTATACCAAATGATACTTACGGCTTAAAAGATGAAATGCTTAAACGAGTTGAAGATATTGCCAATATACCCGTTGACTATCCATATGAAGAATCACAGATAGGTATTCAACTTGCTAAACTTTCTGCACTTTGGTCAGAGTACATGCGGAGAACCGGACGCGAATTAGTTTAATTGCACATCCCTCTCTCGGCTATGCCGGAAAGAGGCCAGTAACACATATTACATTTTATCTAAAATCTTGATTGCAACAAGACTTACGAAGACATAAACATAATGATATGCTATTCTGGCAAGTTCTCCGATAAATACCATACAAGTACCTCCTTATTTTAGAACTTTCGCGTACTTATATGGTTTCAGTGCGTTTCTCACAAATGACCCATACGGGCCATTATGCTCTACTATGGCTTGCCAGAATTCCGGCATAACATCATAATACTCATAAGATGATGTCCTTACGCCCTCTTTATGATAATGAACAGTTAGAACCTTGCGATCCTCATCATACTCAAAACCATCGATGTTACTACTGTGCATTACTTTTAATAGTCTCATTTTTTCTCCTTTTGTAATAATTCCATATTATCCCTTCTGGATATCATCTGGAAATAGCTCCAGTGCTTTTTCTACATCGCAATCTATGCAAAACGACTTTGCCTCTTCTTCTTCAACGACCCAAATACATTTGCTGCCAGATCTGTTGCCATTGCCAACATTCTCAGCGTATTTTGATAATGGTCCACCTTCCCCATGCATGAAGAATGCCCCCTTTTTTGTTTGATAAAGAGTGTCTTTCCAGTGATGGAAATCACCCCAATTCGAAAATTCATCATTACATATCTCCGTTGCAGTTTCAGTGTTGTACAGTTTACCATCAATAATTTTTTTCATTCTTTCTCCTTGTTTTTATTATTCTATCTAACATTCTTTTCTCCTTTTTATATTATATTATTCCCTCGCCAAATTCATTGGCTATATTCAACTTATATTTTACAGCCCGTATATGCTTACATGCGAAATCATTTCCACGTAAGTAATTATACTGTTTACATGTGCAGTGAAATTTACCTTTCTTAATCGACACAACTTCATTTTCAACTGTCCAGGTCATAGGGTTTTTTGTTTTGATCACTTTACCCTGTTCATATAACAGCAATGACATCTCTATATCAGATTCCCATGGATATGAATCTAGTGTTAATCTTGCTATACCATTCGAAAGAGTATTATATCCTCTTTCAATCCATCTTACCTTTCCGGCATATACATTTAGATACGGCTCTAGTGCTTTATTTTTGCGACAATTATCCACTACTGTCTTGCTATCAGAATATATGCACTTAACATTATGGGTAACTGCCCACACTAAAGATATTTCCAATGCCTTTATCTCTACATCGGTTGATCCCTCTGCGAAAGTTAATATTCCTATCCTATTAACGATCACCTCTTCATTAACTAAAACAATTCCGGCTGCACCCATACCATCCCGGTAGCTACCGTCACAATATATTATCATTATTATTTCCCTCTTATTAAGCGAGGCCGAAGCACGTCAAGCTCCGACCTCTTTTAAGGAGATATGAAACCTCATTTTACTATTTCAGTATCTATGCCATCTACGTCTTCTACGATGTCAAGCACAGATTCGATGTATTCATCCCATTTATCCTTTCTGTCTTCTTTCATTTTTGTTGATGATTCCACCTCATCAAGTTTCTTCTTTGCATTAGCTTTAACGACTTTTGCCTTAGCTTTTAGCAATTCAATGTCTTTCATCAGTTCTGATACACCCTTTATGGTCATATTATCCTCCATACAAGTAGTGCTCTTTGGCTATCAATACATTCAAATGTCATTACGCTCTCGTGGTCATTGTAATTATAAAGTTCTATTTTTGCACCCTTAATAGAATCTCTAATATTACTAACAGATATTACTGGCATTATACAACTTGATGATGCCTCTAACTTATTAATAATATCTAATACTTCATCTGTATACATAATCTATCACTCCTTGTCTATATTTGATTAATGATCAAGTGGATCCTTTTTTTAAGGTTTTCAACATTGTTTTGATTTTTACCCTTAAGCTTGGCTAATTTCTGTAATTCAATCTTTACATCATACCGCTTAAGATCCTCATTGCCCCTATCACTATTTACTGCACCTATAACAGTATCAATTCTACCGATATCCTTCTGATGTGTTGCCATTTCTAACAGTATCCTGTCTATTTTTACTATTCCTTCCTTTCTAGTCATAATATCTCCTTTTTATTTTGGCTAATAACTAAGATTAATATCCCGGACAATGTGCCCAGATAATAAGTTTTATTATTATCTGGGCACATTAAACTATATTTACAAATAGACTTACCTCCATCAAATTCTCTTTTTCTGTCATTTTCTCTGGGTACATAAAGTCATCCCTTAGAGACGCCTCGGCAACGTCTCTCGACACTACATATACAATACCATCCTTCTTTGGAGGAAGATTCATTATCTTCCCGGTAGTACTGCTAATTAATTTAACTCCATTTATCGTCACTGCATTATGCAATGACGATCTTTCCAGAAAAGGTAACTCTCCTGTAGGGAAGATTATTTTCTCACCTACTTTAAGAGTATATGTAGTCAGGTTCAAGACTACATCTTTATTATCAATCCCCTCTATTGGAGATTGCGATATTATTGACTCTGCTTCGGCATTACTTAAACGACTGTCAATAGAAAAATCCATGGCTTTGAGCACTTTGGTTTGTTTCCTTATGGATCTTTCATTGTCTGAATCATAGGTAATTTCTAACACTTTACCAAACTTGTTTATATAGAATTCTGTCGTCATCATGAGCTCCTCCTTTTAATCAACAGGCACAGTTGATCTGTATGACCAACTGCGCCCTAAACATGACTATGCAGGAACTACTTCGGGTGAAGCTTTTCGGAACAACCGGCCAAACTTGT
>Ga0222637_1000733_pt1 | contig 13041 bp, 21 predicted proteins | sample AntAcemetagen143_FD_181149 | JGI IMG/M metagenome (GOLD analysis project Ga0222637, IMG submission 181149) | Saline water microbial communities from Ace Lake, Antarctica - #143 | ecosystem: Environmental > Aquatic > Non-marine Saline and Alkaline > Saline | place: Antarctica: Ace Lake...
GGCTTTCATATTACCTAAATACACCCCACTTGCCCCTGTTCGAGCATAGTATCTTTCAAGAATGACATAACCATACATCACATCATACATTGTGGCGTTTGTAATATCTCGTTTTACAGGCTCCTTTTCTTCTTTTTTCTTGAGTTTCTTTTCAAGTGTTTTAATTTTTTCTTCAAGCTCTTTTTTCTCTCGTTCAAGGGTAATTTCTGCATAAGGCCTATCTTTAAATCTCTTTTTTAAATCAAAAAATCCAGCCTTGACATACACCCTTTGTATCTCTCCATTCTGATCTTCAGGAAGGGTTTGAACAATTAGTATTCCCCTAGGATCATACCCCCTAATCAGGTTTGGTCCTCCATCTATTCTGACTTCCCACTGTAGGGTTGTAGGATATACATCATCCCACCCACTAAAATGTAATAAAACGACTTCAGCATCTGGTTCTTCTGTGTCCTTAGTGATCTGATAACCAGCTGCAAGTAGACTTGTAAGCATGTCTTTTGCTTTACTAAGACTAACCCCTGTAGTTTCAGAAATGGTCAAAACATCTTTCTCATATTCTTTTTCCCATGCAGTGATATTTTCTGTTTTAACTTTTTTAACAACTAAAACTTTTTCAGGAAACCTTGCGTGTTCTGGCGCAATTGCACCAAGAGCTATTTCCTGCCTGCTTTTTCCACGAACCCCATATTGTTCAATGGTAGTTAAGGTTGTTAAATAACGAGATTCGCTTGCATCATCAGCTGCTTTCTTGATCTCTTCTTTGATTCTCTTTTCCATCAATTCAGCCATTTCTGCCTTCAACGCTTCTCTGGTTTGTTCTTTCTCTTCAGGTATTGTAGCAAAATAGGCTTTTATAATTGGGATGAAGAATGATGGTTGAACACTCGCTTGTCTTGCAGCAATCTTGATCTCATTTTTTGATAAACCATACGCATTCACAGCTCCTAATGCCAATAACATACTAAGGGTGATACTTATAATTAACGCTTTCATGGTTCTGTCTCCTTGTTAAAAGATTTATGGGTTATTTACTACTTCATGCCCTACTAAATCAATTTTAAATGTGTCATTATTAGTTCCACCAATAAATGTACCTCTACACTTTAAACACCCTTCTTCTCGAATCTTATTCACAGCATCTGTAATTTGCTCAGTTGTTTCGTGCCATTTATAGCCACAACGTAGGCACTCCCAAAATGTTTTATACACCAATCTTCCCCTCTACCTCTTGACAACTAGGGCACTCCTCGCCTTTCTTTCGTGCATCACATAGGACAACAGGTTCCCCATTTTTATCAAGAGGACTTCTGATTTGTAGCGCAATATGAAAAATGAAGTGTTCAAGAATATCTTTTGGGGACACTAGTTGCTGTTTTGTCTCATAGTCCCAAAATGTAACTCCCATACACATATCACGCCTGATTTTATTCCATAAGTCTCTAACAATAGGTTCCCCAAGGGGTTGATCACATTTATCCCCATAAGGGCAACCATCTTCAGACTTAGGCTTACGATAATCAGCTATTTGTACAATTTTATCCATACCTTAATTTTTATACCCACGCAGTGAAAATTCCATTCTCATCTGCTTCAAGTTGTACAGGGTCAGCAAGATGTAGATTTGTCTCTCTATTAATCCCATGGTTTTTATCAAAATAGAAAAGCTTTTGTGATGGAAGATTAGTTAAACCCATTCGATTAATTGATAATTCTGATCCTCCAACAAGTGATCCGTTCAATAAAACCTTTGAATCCCCAATATTTGCAGGTTGATGAAAATGACCAACAAGTTCACAGTCAACAACCATATTATACAATCCAGGAAGTCTTCTAAACAATCTCTCAAGCCCATAAAAAGGAATACCCATCCATCCTTTAGAAGCATCCCCATGATTCAATAGGAACACATATTTACCATGCTGAACAAGCATAGAAGGACTTTCTGATATATACACACTAACATTCTTTTGTGGCTCCAAAATTTGTTTGAGTGACCTATAAAATAAATAATCAAAATTTGTCTTTTTGTGATTAGCTCCAACTCTTCCGGGCCTTCCGTGGTTGCCAACAACACAAAAAAGTTCTATTTTTGGGAACACACTCGCAAGAGTAAGAATTGCATTTGCCTCTACCTCAACACTTACAAATAATTGGTCTGCCAAATGTAAATCAATATAAAAAGCTTGCCCTCGATATATTCCCTCACCTGTAACCTGATCACCTAAATGATGTAAGACAAGTTTATTCAATCCCAAAGAGTTTTTGTCTTGTTCTCTAAATTTAATTAACTTTTCAGTCCATCGCCGAACTCTTTGTTTATAAATATCAACATTATAGTGACTTAATTTTTGAACTGAGTCAGCATCAAGATACTCCCCAACATGGGCATCACTTCTCATACCATGTGCTTCTAAATTCTCTGTTTTCGTTTCTTTCTTCGGAATTTTTGTTGGTTTGATATTCATTTTGATTATCGCTGCCAAACAATTATCAACAAAAGCTCCTGTAATATCTCGCTCTTTATCAATTCTTTTTAACAGAGATTTATTCTGCTCGATCAACGCTTGGTAAGTTCTATTTGCAACAATATCCCCAACTGCTCTGGCTTTTGCCTCAGTCCATGATCCAAATCTCCTTTCTACTGTTCTACGTGCTGGACGTGGAATTTCTAAATGATCATAGTTATTTGCAGATATATCTACTCCAACTTTATCAAGTACATCTTTAAATTGAGTTAATAATATTTCATCAGTTGCTTTTTTCATTGAACCACCTCTATTGTAAGTTATTAATTATTCTTCGTCTTCTTCTTCACCCCATTCTTTACGTCTAATAGTTGTAATAACATCGCCTAAAAGGCCACGGAGATGTTTTGCTGTTGAGTGTGTTAAACCAAAAATTTCCATATCATCATCATGATCTTCTGTAATTATCATAAAATTAAGGATCTCACCTTCTTTGTATCGTCCAACCGTTTCATTAAAGAACTCAGTTATATACCCTGCGTTTTCCCCGAACAACTCTTTCATTTTATCTTTTTCAGTAGGTATTATTTTTACATTTTTTCCTTTTATTAATTTCATGGCTTTATTCCCCATCTTCACAATACATTTTAAAGGTCATTAACCTATCCACCATAGAACTGTAAGTGACTTCTTCAATGTATTTCTCATTAAATAGAAATTCTAAGAAATTATACAAACTTAACCAGTCCATATACTTTGTGTCTTTTATGATATTCTTTTTGCACTCACTACATCGTAACATAATTTCCTCCCTTCTCAAAACCCCTAAGCTCTACCAGGATCACTGGTAATTGTAAAGACACCAATGGTATGCTTTTTTCATAGACAGCCACTGTGGTTGCTCTCGTGAATTCTCAGGGCCTAAGTTATAGTTAATTAGTATTCCACACATCAATATCTTCAGAAGTTAACTCATAGCGATCTGTCTGTTGTATAAATTCCATAAAAGACATTTTAGTATAATACCCGGCCATTAACCAAAAAAATCTAAATGAATCTCTCAAATTTTTTGTCCAATATTTTCCAATATATGTACTTTTACGTGATGTTTGATTCAGTGGAGTATATTGTTGTGGGTACGGTCTAATACCTAATTTTAAACATTCCATCATACGATAATTAGCTTCTTGAGGTTTATCCATAAAATTAAATAGTACGAATGAGAGAATACCTGATTTTTTTACCCCATTTTCTATTAATAATCTAACAGCTTGTTGTAATACTCCATCCTCCTCAATTCGATCAAAAGCAACACGCATTCCACCTCCAGCTAAAAATTTTAATTTACCGAGCATTTTTGCTATAGATGGGGTTATATGTTTACAATCAAACCCATTATTAAATAAAACAGTTTTTTTACTGTCATAAATAAAACGGACTACATTCTCAAAATGTTCAATTGGTTGAGATGAAAGATTATTGTCACTAATCATTATATAGGGTTTATCCAAATTTATATGTTTTTCCCATCCATCAATAATATGAAGTTTTGGTTCTAATCTCCATACTGCACAATAAGGACATTTATTAGGACACCCTCTACTCGTAAAACAATAAGAGAACTTATCCCATGGGTTTTTAAGTTGCCAATCAATTGTGTAGTCTGGCGGATGTTGATCAAGGAATGAAGAGCAACCTTCAAATATATTAGCATCTGTTGCTTCCATAGCATGTTCAGGCATAAGTGAAGCATATACCCCACCAAGGTAAACAAGTGGTTTTTTGGGAGACATAAAAAGCATTCTTGGAATTGCCTCATGTACCTTTTTTGAATCATAAGTAAAAAGACTCGTAACAAATATTGTGTCGTAATCATCTGGAGGCCAATATCGAGAGTAAATAACACTACCACCGTTCTCTTTTATAGCTGTAGCAATCTTTGCTAAACCAAGTGGTAGATATTTACGTGTATATGAAGGCTCAATTAATAAAGCTTTTTTGGTTTTTTTAATAGTAGCTACTAGTTCTGCCTCTTTTACAATATGTGGCATTAAATTGTTTCCTTTCTAAACCAAACAGTGAGTGTTATTTTTAATGTATTAATGATCCCACACTATCAAGGTGTTCAGGTAATAATTTATCGTAAGTTAGATTTCCATATAGATATACCTGCTTCGCTGGATATTCAGGAGATTCGTTTTTTTCAAGCATTGTAAGCAACTCATCCACCTGTTGGTTTGTAAATCTGTAATGAATATCGTACATACTGATCCTATGCTTATTATCAACAAAGAATTTAGACAACTTGTTGGCGCATTTGATTGCTGTTGCTCTATCACCGTTACTAAGATCCCAATCAAAAACCCTTTTACATGCTTGGATCACATAGTTGGTATAATCAGGATTTATGTCTTTTAGTTGTGGTGATAATAATTTTGGCTTGGTTTCAATACAGGATATGAAATAACTTTTCATTGTAGATGGTGACATTTCATTATACAGAAAAGATTTGATGGTTAATGTTTTAATGTTCTTTTTATTCTTTGGAAAATAATCAGCATTGTTCCGCATAAGGCTAAAGGATTCCAAAGTCTCACGCCATTCATCTAATGTAAGTTTTTCACCATCATATTTGTTATCAACAGTTGGTGTATCCTTTGAATTGAAAAATGTTCCGCTGACCATACGTTTGATAGCTTGGCAATCTTGTTTATATGTATTTGTATTTTTACCACGGTAACACCTGCCTGTAATTGTGGACCAAACATCAATGTAAGGTTGTATTGTTTTTGGGCATATATAATCTGGCTTAACTGATTTTTTGGTTTTGCGTGGTGTATTATTTCTTAGAGTTGCTGCATTACTTTGGTTGGGATCAATGGATTTCTTTTTTATGGATTTTTGTTTGGCTGAGCTTAGTTGTGATTCAAGGTTATTCTCTTGATTGATAAAATTATCATCTCTTTCGTTGCATCGTTCTTCAGATGCAGTAAAACAATCTTTAGATTGTTCTTCAATCTCATGTTTATCCTTTATATCTATCTGTGAGAAGCCCGCTTCTACCTCAACAGGAAGCCCGCTTCTACCCTGGGATAGAAAGGGGCTTCTATGTTGGTGTGCTTTTGGTGTAACTTTTAATGTCCTCATTTGACGATTTGATTGTGTTGATTCTGTTGTTCCACGTTTGATATATTTCTTATTTATTAAGTTGGTAACACCTGTTGAGATTGTGCGGTTGGTGTACTTTAATATTTTGCCTATGTAGCTGTTGGTAGCGTAACAACCATCTTTTCCATCTAATAAAAATATGATGCTGAATATTCGTTTATCTGCTTCTGTTAGATCGTCATCAAAAAATACCATCGCTGGCATCCAAACACCCTTGATTTTGAAGGAATGTTTTTCTTCTTGCATTTCATTACCCTGGTTATTTGTATCCATACTATTACTCCAATCGCCTTGTGATTTGAAGGTTTATATTATATATGTTTAAATGGATTCCGCTCTGCTATTTGTAAGAATAAATTACCTGTTCCTTTGGGTTTTTCTCCACAATCCCAATCACACTTTACTTGTATCTTTTTATTACAAGAAAGGATAAGATCTGTTCCTCCTATTTGTGAGTTTCTATCATCGTTTTTATTTATATTCATCTGGATTGGGAACCATCCTGCGTTTGCAAATTCTTCTACACATTTTTCTGCTGCTTTTCCTTTCTCGCTTGTATTCATGTTATTATGAAATACACCCCAGTCAAATGCAGGCCATTTTGCAATTAGTAATCCTTCTATCCATCCTGGTTCCACAAGGTATCCTTTTCCTGTTGGTGTATCAACCCCGCCTTGTGTTGCTAATACACATCTTGGATTATATTTTTCTATTGCTGCAAGACCATCTTTGGTTTGATATACATATATTTCTTGATTCACTACTGAAACATGTGCTCTAATATCACTGTTTTCTGTTTGTATGCCATATTCGTATAAATCATTAGTTTGACTCATTACCCCATACCTCCCAATTCTCAGGCGCAGTTCCTCTTGAAAAGAGTTCTATTCTTGGCCCATTAGTATATAGGGTGTCTATTATATTTCTGAATTCCTCTGGTTTAACACTATGTTTTGTTCTTTCAATATTTTGAACCGAGTCGTATAATTTTACATTGTCTGGAGTGCAACTCCCTTTTGTACATATTAATAGAAGTTCATGGCGAACGCTGTTATAATGTCCCATGTTATGTTTTATTTTATCCCATACAAATTGGGCTTTATATTTAAAACCCCATGCTTTACAGAGTTCTAATGCATCTTCAAGTAGAGGGCAGGTGGCCCATAAAAAAAGAACACCATCGTCTGCTGTTAATGATTGGATATCCAATGCTTTGAGTTCAGTAAGTGTCATTGATGGGTAGTGCCCACCAGTAGCACCTGTGCCTGTTCCGTAGTCGCCTTTGACTGCTTGTGCATCATTATACTTCCAAGGTGGGTCTACATATAAGATACGATATATTCCATCAGGGAGATCCTTGACTTTTTCTGCTACTTCATCTTTTTTCATTCGTCTATGGGCTTCGGCTGGTTTTACTTCACCCATACGTACTTTCTCTGCTAAGTCTGGTCTGTCTTTTGCCAGCTTATCACCTCTAGCAACAGCACCAGCATTTGTCTTTGATGCTTTGGCTTTGGCTTTGCGTTCTGGTTGTTTACTTGCCTCCAGTGTGTGAACACTCTGTTCACTTTCTGGTTTAAAAGTTCCTGTTTCTGTTCTTTCCTTTTCCTTTGCAGCATCACTCCGCTTCTTGTTAGCATCGTCTTGAATAGCTTGTTTTTCTGCAAGCCAAGACTCACTATTCTCTGAACAAAATTTCCATATCAAGTATCGTTGTTCATTTACAAGATCACGTCGTTGTCCATTTAAGCTCCACACAAATGCCCAAGGATCACCCTCATATTCATTTGTTATAGGTTCAATATCTAACTCAGTACATGCTTTATATCTATTTCTTCCATCAAGGATCATATCCTCACATGTGGTTATTGGTTCTCTTTGCCCATATTCTTTGATGTCTGATAGTAGTTCTGAAAACCGTTTATCGTCCATCATTGGGAAGCTCTTACTTGCTGGATGGTATTCCATATTTATTTCTCCTCGTCATAAATTTGTGGTATCTCTAGTTCCAAAAAGAATTCAATAGTATCTTCTTCACTTAGTACTACGAATTCATCATAGGATTTTAATTCCCATGCTTTTAATAATACATCTACTTCTTTATTAAAAATAGTTTTCCTCCAAATAGATAGGCTTGGTCCACCATCATGGTCAACATCTGCCATTATATAATATTCTTCTGTTATAGCACAATCTGATGGGTAGCCTCCCTGCATATCAAATCTAAGATTATCCAATGATTTGATCATTGCATAAAAAATTTGTTCATAGTCTGATTCTGTCATATTTTCTCCTTTTGTTTATTGTTAATTTATTGTTGTGTTGTGTTTTTTTACTATAAATTTCTGTTCTCCCATTTTTTGCTTTAAATATAACATTTGTTCAGCCATAAGATTATTTATTGCATTTGCAATAATTGTTGGTTTATCAGCAAACATTTCAAATAAAAAATCTATTGTTATATAGAGTAGTTCACTAAAAAAGTAATCACTGTCTATGTTTTCATTTTTCAATTCAATATACGCTGTTCTTAAATGTTTTTTGAGAATATCATGTGTTTTATTTATATCGTATTCCACTTCTTTATTTCCCATGTTTTTCCTTCAGATATTTTTGGATTATGATAAGGTTTATCTTTCTGCTAATTCTTGATTACGTTCTTTGATTACTTTTTTAACTTCCTTCTTGACAGCATTGTTGATGAATTCAGTGATGTTTGTGCGTTGGTAGGCAACAGCTTCTTTTAGGTCATGGTACAGTTCTTCAGGAAACCGTACCAGCGATTGTTTATTATATTTTCTTGGCATTATACCTCCTTTGTTGGAATGGCTACTATCATATCCTATATTTTCTCAAATGTCAAGCTTTATTTTTTACTCGCAACAATAATATAATTCTTTGGGCTTAAAACATGATCGTCTTTTGTTATTTTGACATTCTCACCACATTGTAAAGCAAGCTTCAATACCCAGGCAAGATCACCAGTAGCCTCTTTTTTAATGAATTTCAAAATAGGGTTGTTGAGTTTTCCATAACAGCATGGCATCAGAATTAAATGTCTGATTTGATGGTACTTTTTATATGTTTTGATTGTCTGTTCAGCGAGGTTGCTACAACTATGAACTGCAGTTAGGATGGTTGGTTTTTGAAACATAGTGTAATCTATCTTATAAATATCTTTTTGTAGATACTCAAAATTATTAGCTAATTCCCATCTTCTGTCTCTTGGTAATTTATCAATAGCATATGCGTATGTAATTGGTAATAAATGAATTGCTGTTACTGGCACTAAGGCATTTCCACTGCATAAATCTACGACTTGAAACTGGTTTGGATATTTGAAAACAATTTTTCTGATCCTTCTGATTATTGCGAATGCTTCAGATATTTCTTTTTCTGGTTTGTTCCCTAAATTTCCGACTGTTGCAAGAATATCAGGAGCACATTTTAATGCTAAAAATCTACTGAGATATTTACTCATCCGTTTACCTTTTTATTGTAGTTGTGCACTTTTAAATATATATAAACCTAATTCTGGATCGACACAATTTCTAAGAACTTGTCTTTTGTTTGGTATTTTGCTTTGAGCAACAATTTCAAAATCGTCAAAATCAGAAATTTTATTTTTGCTTCTAATTTTAGATGATTTAAAATCTCTTTGATGTGTAATAAAGTTGGCCCAGAATAAATGTCGTTGTAGTTCAAATGCATATTTTACGAGTGGTGTGTAATAAGGCTTCACATTTTCTACAACATATTTGCCTGTGAAGTATGTTTGTAGGAACACAATTTCAGCATACAGGCGCATATCTGGCATTATTGGGTTAAAGCCTTTTCCAAGCACACCTACATTATGTCTATACTGCCCATGACTTGGGCATGGAAGACTACTCCAAATAAAATCAAATCCATAAAAATGTTTTTCGAGATAGTTGTGTGCGTCTCCACAAACAATAGTATCTTGTGGAAATAGTGTATGATAAACATCTATAATTATTGGGTCAAGTTCTACTGCTGTAACTTCACAGTTTTTCCACAGTTTTCTATTTCCTCCAATTCCTGCATATAAATTTAATACTTTTATTTTACTCATTTATTTTCCTCCTTTCATTTATGGAAACACATTATCTTGTCACAGTTATTTTAAAAATGTCTCCCTCTTTTTTGCCATTAGGCGGGCCAGAGGGAGATCTACATCAAGGCACTCAAAAGGAGATTCACTATGAAAGGAGGTACCCTTTATGGTCGCAACCTAAGTTTACCACGCTCTTTTCCTGTTTGTCAACTCATATTTTTTTATAGCTATAATGTAACCATCACTTTTTCTTATGGGTCGTTTTGATTCATAAGTTTTTCTTATGTATTGTTTCTTTGACTATTTTTAATACCTCACTTTTACCTTTAATAATCTCACCACAGTCTAATAGATTGCCCCACTTATCAAGTATAGTTTCTCCTTCTTTCACAATTATTCCTTCCTCGACAACAAACCATCCTTCCCATCCAATATACAATCCGTCTTGTGTTTCTATTTTATCACCTATATCGAAATGATGTAAAGATGAATCGAACAACTTTATTTGTATTTGATTTTCACCTACAGTGTCATATACACCCATCAACATTCCTCCTTTTCCTTGAGAATTTTAGGGGGTTGTATATTATTATAACACACTTTTGTGAGTTCTTTCAATTTATTTTCTATTATCAATTAATTCTGTGAAAAACAACTGGTCTCTTGTACATATGGTAAGTATCTGCCCTGAAATTGTTTCCCACTCTCCCTCTTTCTTTACAAGCATCTCACTTTCATAAGGCTCTCCGAATTTAGGGCAGTGATCCCCACAAGGTAGGTTTCTATAAGGACAAAATTGTGGTCTTAGTACACCTGCCCGCTTTATAAGTAGATTTCCTTTTTCGTCTATTTCACCTTTCATTTTGCTACCTCCTTTCTTAAAAAGACCAGCTCATTCCACAATTGGAACAAGATGCTTCAGTCATTTGTTGATATTCAACATGTTAATATAAAAATCATTTTTCTGTGTATTTAGCTATTAATTTTTGTTTTGTTAATTTGTCAAAGTTCCATGTATACCCATTTGTTATTGCACTAATACACCCCTTTGATACACCAAATTTTTTAGCTATGTCAGTAATAATTTGTTTTTCTATATAATGTAATTTTCTAATTTGATCTACTTTTTCATTATCCAGAATGGCATTAATATTTTTAGTACCACTTATCTTTTCCCTTGCTTGTTGAGAAAGTTTTTTGCCCAATCGTGATTTACGTATATTTTCTCTGTGTTCTTCTGGAAATTTCCTACCATATTGTGGATGTTCTTTACCACTTTTTATATTAAACAAACCATTTCTGTATGCATGTTGCATGTTTTCAAGTTGTGTCACTACTTCTAAATTAGTATATAAATCATTATTAGTTTTTACGCCATCTTTATGATTTATCTGGTGCCCATCTGGAATTTTTCCAATCCAAGTTTCCCATAAAAGTCTATGTAATTTTACAGCCACACGCTTTTGTATTATAGAATGTGTTAAACGAATAGAAGGATAGCCATCAGAATTTAAAGAGGCCTTCATCTTTTTACCAACATGTTTTTTAATTTTTAATATTATCCCATCTTCTGAAATTATATAATTTTTAAATATTAATTTCTTATTCCATCTCCATATTATTGGATGTTTCCATCTTCTAATTTTTATTTCTTCGTATGTAAGATCATTTACTAAATCTTTGATTTTCATAATTTTTCCCTTTAACCAAAACTATGTTGCGCCTTTTCTCTACTACTAAATAATTTACACCCCCAGTAAGTTAGATCGGTTGCATTGTAATATTTAGCGAAAGCACCGTTTTTAGTAGCCAGAGTATTACATGCTTTTTGAAATGTTGCTGCTGTTTCTACTCCATGTAATACTGCTCCACCAGATTCGCCTGTAGCAATGTAGCCTTCTGACCAAATCTCATATTCCATTTGTTTTACCTCCTTTCACACATATTTTTTATTAACTCTTGTGGTACATAGTGATCCACTGCACTATTATTTTTGATATTTGCCCAAGACCAGCTTTCTGCACCATCAACATGTAATAGGAAATTGATCTCCCCTTCTGGCAATAATTGTTGAATATACTCTGATATTTGTTGTTTTAATTCTGATGAAAACATAATCTATCTCCTTTCAAATTAAGTGTTGTTCTCGTAGCCATACAAGAGTTTCTGTATCTTTTCCATGGTTTTCTTCTATTACCTCTATCGCATCATCAAAAGACAAGGTGGATTGATAATAAGGTTTCTCTCCTTTTCTCAATCGTTCTACTTCTGACGACACTTGCTCTTTAATTCGTTCCTCTGCCTCTTCTATATACATTGCTATGATTTCATCTGGGGTAGCTTCCATAAGTATAAAATCATCAACTACAGAAGACCATACAGCGTATTTATAATTTGGTTGTTTTATTATTTGCCTTCCCATTTTATGTACCTCCTTTCAAAAACCTTGAGAATTTTTAATCGTTGCCCTCCAAAATCATCCATTTATTCTGGTTGTAGTCCTATACTTGTTGTATAAAGACTGGTTTACCTTTCTTCTCCATTACTTTAATCATGTTGGCAGTGCCTTTGGAGTTATCTTTGTGAATAGCTATCAAAGCATCTCCATATTCACCCATTTCAGCATTTCTTATGTATCCTGCTGATCTACCGTGTTTATCCCAATCTGCAGGAAGTTTAGTCACTGGTATATCATTTTCAAGTGCAAATCTGATAGCAAGCTGATCTACACCTCTGGCACAACCACTCACGATCTTAGTTATATCGTCAAACCAGCCTGACTTCTCTACAGCTGATTTGACGATATTGTAATCAGTTATAGTTCTACTACCAGCGATTATTAGTTTCATCTATACTACCAGCCCTCTTTCAAATTCAGTAAGTTCAGCTCCATATTCAGCTTTGTATTTGAATGGTGGTGCCCCGGTTTCAAATAATAATCTAATTGCCTCATCCCTGTTGATAGGAAACCCTGAAGATTTGTGTACGCACGCACTGTCAGCACGCCCATTGGCTTTTATAACGCCCTTATCTTCTTCTGGATATTCCTTCTTACTGCAAATGGAGAGTCCTCTTATATACTTACCCCATTTTTTCCTCAGGCATACTGTCACGATTGGTCTTTCTCTTCTGTCAGTGTAATGATAAATAATAGGTTCCATCTAAATTACCTCCTTTTTATTTTTTAGGTTCTGTTTTGTTTTTAGTTACCATTTCTATTATATCAATTGCGTCTTTCTTCAAGCTGTTTTTGATATCGTTTGTAATTTCTACTGTTTTTTCTACTTTTTTCCATGTTAATTGATCTGCAACATAAATAGCTATAAGTGT
>Ga0222637_1000736_pt1 | contig 12981 bp, 15 predicted proteins | sample AntAcemetagen143_FD_181149 | JGI IMG/M metagenome (GOLD analysis project Ga0222637, IMG submission 181149) | Saline water microbial communities from Ace Lake, Antarctica - #143 | ecosystem: Environmental > Aquatic > Non-marine Saline and Alkaline > Saline | place: Antarctica: Ace Lake...
TTACAAATATTATCTCGATACTAGAAAGTATGGTTCTGTACCTCATGCCGGTTTTGGAATGGGCGTAGAACGAATAGTGAGATGGATTTGCGGTTTAGAAACGATTAAAGATGCGATTGCTTTCCCGAGAACTATGGACCGATTCAGACCTTAATAGTAATTCCCATAACATTTATAAAATGAGTTTATTCTGAACTATTTGTGGGGCTTGACAAATTAGTTTTAATAGGATTTTTATCAGCAAATCTGTTAGCTCCTGCTACCGGTTATGGTAATTCTTTAGAAGACCCACATCCAAATAGAACTCGTAAATATTTGCATCAAGGACCTGTTGAAGAAGAATATTGTGGTGGTCCAGATAATCCCTGTGTTTTTGGAGAAGAGGATCTTGAAAATAAATCAGATGAAATCTATTCACCGGTTCCGGTCCATGATCTTAAAGTTGTTAAGAATCAAGACGATTCTGTTACATTACAATTAATTGATTTTACTAAACCAGAGAAAGAAGAAGTAGTAATTAAAAATAATAAAAAATATCACCCACAAGCTCATGTAGAGAGTTATGAAGCACCAAGAAAAAATATAGTTCCTGAAACAAAGAAAGAAAATCAGGAATCCAATTCTTCTATGGAACAATTAACCCCAGGCGTAAAGAAATCAACTTATTTTGTTAAAGGTGCTTTTCATTTGAAAAAATCTGTAACTTCTTGTGTTAATCCTACTGGAAATGAAGAACAGGATTTAGCATCTGCAATCATCGAAGCAGAGAAATTATTTAAAGAAGAATTTGGTATTAATGTTAAATACATTTCTAATGGTGAACATGCATATGATGCTGGTAAAAGGATTACCAAATTAAATATTAATATGGGTAAGCATAAAGAACAATATTGTGCAGAAATCGTAGCTGGAATCAATCCATTAAAGAAATGATAACTTTTTATATTATTTCTCTTTTTTATCATTAATGACATTACATTTCGAACATAACTTACAGCAAGCATTAGAAAACATTCAAGCAGAAGGGTACCACCATATTCTAATACATGCTGAAGAACAAGAACGTGACACCTATTCCTCTTGTGAAATTATTGAAAAATATGCCGATGCGAAACATGAACTGGTAGAAACAATCAATCAATATTATCCCTCTCTCAACTTCGATTTAATAAACTGGATCAATAAAAATGAAAACGATGAAGTTTCTTATTTTCTTAATGAAGCAGGTTCAAATGTTTTAAACCATTCTGAATTTAAAGCCCCACATAAATTTCATCTTTGGTTTGGCAAGAAAGGTTTCATTCTGGGAGTTGAACAGAAAGGAAAAAGCTTCAATGCAGAAGAAGTACATCATCAAAGATTAAAAGAAAATGAGGGCGCAGCATTTAATTTCTTTAGAAACTCTAAAAGTAAAATTTTCTTTAACGATAGTAAGAATGCAAAAACAATTTTTATGGAGTTTGGGTTTTTATAACTTCTCAATCATCTCAATTAAATCTTTATGCAAATAATCTCTATTAGAAACATTTTGCATAATTTTCCAAGTACCAGCGTATGATGTTTCTAAATTAGCTTCTTTTAACTCTTCAGCTGCTTTGAAACTAGTAAGATGCTGAGCTTTTGTTAACCAACTTTGGGGTAAATCTGAGACCCTAACATAATCAGCTGCAATTGTATTCAAATGTTTTTCAACTTTTTCATTGTCAACTAAAACAACCGCACCATAATCTTTTTGTGGTATAATTTCTTTATTAACATCAACCATAATTCTTCTCGCTCTGATTGCACCAGAATAAAATGATGCCTGAGATAATTCGTTTCTTTGTGCTACCATTTCGGGAGATTCTTCTGCTCTTTTTTCCAATTCTTCTTTTGCTTCAATTAATCCTGTTAAATCATTAATTCTACCAGGATATAAATATCGTTGAGTATCAACTGGTAAACGCATATTGTTTAATTCAACAACGTCATCATGATTTGAAAAGTAATCAATCAGTTCTTTGAATGCTTTTTTTAAGTCATCAGTATAAGGGACTAAAGTTTTCATTTCATCAATGATTGGTTGAACCTCAGAAAGATTTTTTGAATCATATAATCCAAACTGTTCTAATTCTTTTAACTTCATAGATCCATTTTTCCATTGTTTAAAGTCTCCTTTGTAAATGTCTGCCCGTTTGATTGTTTCCGCTAAACTAATTCCCTGCTCTTCTTCAAACTGTTCAACAAGTTCATAATTCTGACCACGTAACATTTGGTTTTGGAAACGATTGGCAGTAGCATAACCTTGTGCAGGATTATTAACCTTAACTCCTAATCTTTCAAGAGCAGCTTCCAAATACATAACTTTACGAACAGCTTTAACTGTCCCTTCAACAACTCTTTTAAACTGTTTGATTGAATGTGATTTATATCTTCTCTTCTTGTCTGGTGTTAATGTGTCCATTAACAAATAATTTTTAACAACATCAAAATCTTTCTGTGTTAAAGTTGCAAAGAAAGTTGTTTGTTTTAATCTATTCATTGGCACTGAAGATTTTTTAGAGTCATCTTTCCAATAATCGCCATCCATAAATAAACTTCTAAACGTATCTTGGGCAATTTTTAAATCATCACTGAACATATTTTCATAATCGCTATTAGCAGATTCTCTGATTCTAGCAACTTGTGGAATGTTAAATATTTGTGGAATATCAATTTTTCTAATTTCTCCACTTTCTTCTAAAACACTTCTAACTCTACTTAAATCTGGTTTGCCATATTTTTTAATAAAACTATCTTCAGCAGATAAATCTAATAAGTATTCTAAATCGTCAATGTAATTCCCTAAAGCGACTTTGGCATTAACTGTTCTTTCAGTAGCTTCATATTTACATAAAGCAGAGAATAATAATTTTCTTTCAACTATTGATAAATCTAAATATTCTGAGTTTAAGTTAGTGTAAGCTTCAGTAATTTCTTCTGGTACGGAATTTGGATCATCGCTGATTTTTCTTTTTAACCACTTCATTACTGCCCCACCATAATCTGCACTTAAAGAAAAGTGTGCTCTTCTTGGTTCTAAAGTAGCAGTATTTCCATAAGATAATTCATCAATGGCAAGAATTAATTTCTTTAATTCAGAATTTAATTTAAGATAATCTTTTAATTGTCTTCTAACATTAGGATTAGTTACTTGGTTAATTAAATTTGGATTGTCTTCAAGTTCTTCAAGATTACTAATTACATTTTCTAATGTTTGTGGTTGTGTTTCTTGATTTCTTTTCTTAATTTCTTTTTTTAATTTTTGATCAACATAGATTCCTTTTTGTTCACCATTACCAAAGGTTTGAAATAAACTTACTGCCAATTCAATTCCACAATCGTATGTTTGACCAGAAGGGTCTTTCCTGTTAATGAACTGGTAAGCTTGCTGAGTCATTTTGTGACCAGACTTAGAAACAATAACTTCTGCTTGATCTTTTAATCTAATTTGAATATTACGCAGATGAAGATTATTAACCGCTTCATATACATTATCTGTTTGCATGAAATCTAATAATCTTTGTACGTGTAAAGGATTACCTGCAAAATTTTGACAATCGTTGGAGAATGTTTGTAGGGTTTGCTCTAATGAATCTGAACTATTTTCAAAGTTATCTTTAATTGCTGTTTCAATTCGCTGATAAAGTACTGAATCTGATTTTATTTCCATATAATAGCTAGAGTTGGACTTATTTTATAAATACTTCGTTACTATTAAGTGGTTTATTTAATTATATCGATAACTTCTTCACAATCAGAAAACAGATTATTTTTAAATACTATCTTTTCTAAATAGTCTCCTTGTTTAATAGAATCTAATTCTTTTCCACGAAAACAACCCTTGTAACCAGAAACAGTAATCTCGCTAATATCATGATATTTGTCTTCAGCAAACCCATCAAAGTTAAACCCAGTACTTTCAACAGTATAACTTTTTTTACTTTCAACATTAACATCTTTCAGTTCGTAAGTCTGACAAGATTTATAAGCAAGTAATGGAGTAACAAAGATCATTCCTGTTAAAACCATTCTACCAATTACCTGACTAGCCTGATACCACTTACTCTTTCCATCCATGTGTGCTAAATTATCTATTGTTGTCATTTTATATCATTAATTTTTTATCTAATTTCATTTAAAGTATTTCAACTTTATATAATCTATTAAATATTATTCCAATAACAGCTGCACATACAGCATTCTTCTCCTCCCTCGTCATTAATAATACAATGATCTGCATTCTCTTTTGTGGTGATTCTTTTGTAACAAGATTCGTTAAAAGTAGGTGAACATGGCATCTCCTGACATGCTTGACTTTGATCTGCTTCAATACATCCTTTAATATCTGATACAAAAATATACGCAATACCAACTGCAACTGCTAACCCATAACTAATTTTCAGTCCTTTGATGGTTCCATTTTTCATTTGTGACCAAACAGACCCTTTGAGTTTAAGTTCCAAATTTTCATCTTTTAAATCAGTCATTTTACGTCATATTAAATTTCATTTTTTACCACTGATAATCTTTCACAAAATCACATCCACCAAATGGTGATGGGCGATATTTTATTTCACTTAGTTTATCGCCAACCTCTAAACTTTCACCGAAAGGTTTAGGGGCACGAAAACAGTGACCATCATCAACAACAATCATGTTCTGTTCCTCATAATAACCGGTATCAATATCTTCAATCTCATAGATCTCTTTTTTAACTATAATGACATCTTTAACTGTCCGAGAAGCAAAACAGGATTGATAAGTTAATCCAACTAACCCGACAAAGACTCCGATCCCAATTATTTGTTCTATTGTTTCTTTTAGTTTCATTTTAAAAATTTATTTCCAATATTTTTGGGATATATTCTCGTTCTTGTTCTTCTTGAAAAACATAGTTTATCTCATTATCAAAATAGTGATAATTTTCCAATATTTTCCTATCAAACAATCTTGCTCTTTCAATTTCAGATAAATCTGAATTGACGGGAACATTCATCACATAAACAATTGGTTTATGATCTGTTTCTGCTCCATAACTTACCGAACCAAAAGCCATCATTGTCGCTACCACTCCTGCTGCTAAAGTTTTTTTTAGCGTTCCACCTAATTTATTTTCTAACATCTAAATCACCTCAATATTTTTTCATTTTTAATTTCTTATTTTTGGGTTTATCTTTTGTAATCTTCTGAACACCATTCATCAGTATACACACAATCTGAATCTGGCAAACATAAAATGTCTAAACAACAAAGACAACTATCTGAATCTTTCTGATACTCACATTCAAGGTCACATTTTGCTAAAATGGGATTTGGACCAGTGATAGTATTTTTAACATAACCTTGATTACATTGATTATCCAGGAATTCATGGTATGGCAAAGGAATATGGGTTGGTTTTTTTTCGTCACAATTACAACCGATTAACAAACTACTTAGTGAAATTGTAATTCCCATAATTATTTCCTTTTTCATTTTAATCACAACTTCCATATGGTTTGATATTGATCTCATAGCCTGGAAGAGCTAATCTCAATTCTTTACTTCTAATTTCCAGGTATCTTTCAATTCTAGGTTTGGTTTCAGGTCCATTTTCAATCTCGCCAACTTTTTCAGTATAATAAAACCTATACCCCTTCTTGGTATACCAAAAATGGTCAATCTGGTAATAATCTACCTTTTTCCCAAACCAATCGTTGCTACTAACCCTCCCTTCCAGATCTACTCTCTTCACATCTTTCTCTCTCAGTGCTTCCACTATTTCTTCAAAACTTAAACTACCAAACATATTTTTCACTATTCTTTTAAGATTCATTTTTAATTAAAAAATAAAAAAATTAATCTGGACACCAACAACAACCTACCTCATCATCATAAGTACAGCCTGGTCGACAAGTTGCCATTAAGTAAAAACCTTTTGTTTCAAGTTCTTCAACAACACCTTGTTCTTCAGTCAATGCAGACATCTGTGTTTCAGTCATAGACTGGTTATTGTATGCTGGTGCTTCACACAATTCACCGCAACCATAAACCATTCCTGTTGCTACAATTATAGTCGCTATTTTGGGTACTTTATTTAATATTTTTTCTAACATTTTAAAAAAACCTCCTAGTTTTTTGAAACTCAGAAATCTTTAATTTCTGAATGTTTTTATTATTTCTTTTTTCCTCCCCAACGTCCCCCTTTTGGTTTTTCCCAATGTCCACCTCTATCCCTATCAATTCCATAACCTCCGTGATCATGAGAAAAACTAGAACTGGAACTGGAACTAGAACTAGAACTAGAAGAGCTGGATTCATACACATTATAACAACCACAATTATCAACAACCACACCACCTTCTACACTTTTACCTTTATCTTGACAACCATCATAACCTTTCTCAGTACAATCTAATATTTCACAACAAGTTAGACCATACTTAGCAGAAGTATCAACCGGAATACTTGCCGTGGGACCACAAGCAGTGATCATAAAAGGAACAGCCACTCCAATAATTCCGCTACTTACAGATTTTACAATTTTTTCTAACATTTTAAAAAAACCTCCTAGTTTTTTTTAAACCCAGAAATATTTTATTTCTGGTGTTTTAATTTTCTTTCATATTTATTCTGGACAAGACCAACTTCCACCACGGCCATAATCTCTTCCTTCAGATGCACCACCAAAGTCACGACCACTATTACTGCTACTTGAAGTTGAAGGCGGTGAATAAATACATCCCGGTGTACAAACTAGTCTCCCATTACTTTGTGTTTCACAATCTGCTTTACAACTATAGTTAGTACCGCAATGATAACTTTTACAAGCTTCAAAAGCGGCCCCGCAAGAGTTTAATCCTGCTAGTATTGCTAATCCGGCAATTCCTAACACTGTTTTCTTTACAACATTTTCTAATTTAGGAAAAACTTGTTTTCCTGAATCAAAATCTTTGATTTTTCGTTTCATTTTATTTATCCTCCCTAATATGTTGTTTAAGCAACTTTTCTAATTTTTTTGCAGACTCAAAAGGAAGCCCGTACTGACTATAGAACCTTCCTAATTCTTTAGAATTTTTACTAAGATCATCACGATAAATTAAACGTAACTTCGCACCAAAATGAAAGTCTTCTTCAACTTCAACATCTTTCAAATTTCTTGTATCAATGAGAACTTTAAACTCGTAAATTTTTTGATCACAAACACTTTCGCCATCTAACTTTGAACTTTTCTCAAGACAATCAACATCATAACAATAAATGGTGTAATCTTTTTGTTTGCCTTTTTTGTATTCTGTGACAGAAACATAACCACGACGACCTTCAACGGGTTGACATTGATAAATGTCAGAAACAAGTTCCTCCAATTCTTCAACAACAGGTTTCTCTTTAGCATAAGAATTATTTGACGGAACATAAAGGGCCGCTAACACACTTACCAACAAACCAAGTTTTTTAATGTTTCCCATAACATTGTTCAAATGAAAAGTGAATAATAAAATCTGCCCTCCAATTCTTAACGAAAAGCATAAAGTTTATATCTTAAATGTGTTTTATGTAGAATTATGCCTGAAAACAAATTTATAGGACAAATACGTGAGTATAATCAGTACGCAGAAGGCTCTGTAAAAGAGGCAATTAAATTGGATTTACTTGATCGAAAAATATTATACCTATTAGGAGAGAACTCACGTCTTTCAAATACATATTTGGCTAAGAAACTTAAAATTAAAAGAGAAACTGTTGCTTATCGAATTAAAAGAATGAAAGAAGCTAACTTCTTACATGGCCACTTAACTTTACTGGATCACAGAAAATTAGGATTTAAGAATTATTTGGTTTATATTAAATTGAAAACTTTAACTGATGAAAAAGAATTGTTAAATTATTTATTTAACTTTAAAGAAATCACAAGATTAAAAAACTGTTCGGGAAAATATGATTTACAAGTAATATATAGTGTTACTGATAGTGAAGATTTTTTAGAAAGTTTTGAAAAATTAACTGATAAATACCATCACCTTATCCAAACTTATGATGTTTTAGAAATTATTAATGAAGATTTTTTAGGGTTACAATTATTATTAAGTAAAGAAGAATCTAAAAACTTGACTTCTTTGGAACAAAAAGGTTCAACTTTCCAAAAAGAATTTGTTTATGCTGAAAAAGAAACAGACAAAGTTAATTTAGATAAAAAAGATAAAGAAATTATTAATGAACTAAAGTTGGATGGTGGAATTACAATTCGGTCTTTGTCTGATAAAGTTAATCTTGCTCCAATAGCTGTTGAGAATAGGATTAAAAAGCTAGTTAAGTCTGGAGTAATAAAACGATTTATGCCTCTTGCTTCATTAAATCAACTAGGTTATCAATGGTGGAAAGTATTCTTCAAATTCAAAAGTTTAGATAAAGAAAAGTTTTTTACTTTTTTAAAATATCATTCAAATGTTTTATGGTATATGCGTCTTCTCGGTAAATGGGATTATCAGTTTAGTATTTATGCTAAAAACAATGCTGAGTTTCATCAGATTTTAGATGAAATCAGATCAGAATTCTCGGAAAATATTATTGGTTATGATTCAATTATTGTTTTCAACCAGTTTAAATTCGATCAGTTAGTTTGAAATTAATTAATCCATCTTTGAGCAAAATCAGCAATTATTTCTGCGTCTTTTACATTCATCATGTATTTTTTTTCTATAAATTCTAATTCTTTTTCTGTAGCTCTTTTTTTAGTACTAAAATCATGTTTAATTGTTAATTGAACATTTGGTGTTTTTGGAATTAGTTCTACAACAATTTCTTCTAAATATTGGGTGTCTAAATAGAATGTTAAACAATTCTCTTCACACATTTTTTGTACGGGTATTCCAGAATATTCTGATGGTCCTTCATAAAAACTAACTCTCGATCTTATTTCGTGATGGGTGGTTCCATTTTCATCTTGATATTCCCTATTAAGATAGTTACAGTTTGCTAATAAACCTTTTTTTATATTAGATATTTTACATCCATCTTGAATTATTTCATCCATTGTCTTAAGTGTTTCTACTTCTTCTTCAGTACCTATTATTTCTTCAGGTACAGTTAATGAATCACCCAAACTACTTTCAGCAGAGGAAGCAGATTCCATAACAAAAATATTTAAGAATTCATAAAATTCTTTTGCAGCATCAAAAGGCATATGGAATGTATCTAAATAATGTCCACCATCTACAAATAATCTCCCTCTTTTTCCCATTTGAGTTAATTTTACATTCTTAATATTAGAGGTATAAATCCAAACAGATTGACTACCTTGCATCCCCACGCTATATTTTTCCATTTTGTATATTTTATCATCATTAGACCTTACTTTTCTTCCCTCTACACAGATAATTAAATGATTAAGGTGTCCTTGCTCGATAAAATTTCTATGTGCAAACCAAGTAGTGCGATCTTCTTTTCCTGTTGGTTGACATTCTTCTATTTGAGACATTAATTTATAAACTAATGATCTTTTACTTACTTCTTCTAAATATTCATGATAATGAATTATTTCACCATAAGTATTATTATTTTCTTCATCAAATTTAGAGCCTAATGTTGCTAACAATGTATTTCCTAATTTATCAGAATATTTTTCTTTTATTTTTTTTAAAACAGCTATGGTCTTGTCTTCTAATTCTCTTCTTTTTCTATAATAATCAACATCCCTTTCAGTAATCCAAGGGAATTTGAAATATGTTTCTTCAGATTCCAAATTTGTAAATCTATTTTCAACAAATCCTGTTTCAATGTCCACAACATTCAATTCCTGAAAACCAACGAGATCAATACTCCACTCTGTAGTGTAGTATATTTTATTTTGATATATTGCAAAACTTTTTGGCTTTTCTATTGGGCCAGGATAAACATTGGTATTCAAAGAATATACTAATGATTTCCTTAAGTCTCTTTCTCTTTCACTTAGCTTTAATGTACAATCATGTTCTATTTCTAATTTATCATCAATACCTAAGTTTCTTCTTACTAAATCTATGTGCATGAGTCTTAGAAAATGATCGCTGTTTGCAACATATTCATAAGTAGAATCTATTTCAATCTTGCTCCCATCTTTAAACTCTAAGGTTATATCTCTTTCTCCAACAGATCTGTTTTCAATTATCTTTTCTAATTCAGACAGGTCAATACTTATTTCATCATCAGATGCAGTTAGCTCTAATATTGGCCCTTCTATTTTCATTGCTAATTCTTTTTCAATACCACCTAACATCAATGCAATTCTAGATAATTCACATTTTTCATTTGCTGCAGTCTCCTCCAATGTTAATTTAAATACTTCAGGAGCAGGAGCAACATCAACTTCTTGATTAACTTGAACATCAATAGTTTCTATATTTTGGACATTAACCATATTTTGGACATCAGTTACATTTTGTTCTTGAATTGCTGGTAGTGGTTGATAATCTGGTTTATCTAAAGAACCCAAATAAAACATACTAGCTAAAGCAATACTACCAAAAAAAGTTGCTACAGCAGTAAAAGTTCCCTTTGGAAATTTACTTTTTCCTAAGCCACCATAAGAATTAGCACTTAACCCCCAAGCATTACCTTGAAGAGGAACAAAAGATCCAACCCGAGTATCATTTCTTTGGGGTTTGTTAGGAAAGGCAAAAGTTTCTGAGAATTGTTCATTCAAATATGGCTGTTTTGTTGAAGAAATTACTTTTAATGCTTCATCAACTTGAGGAATACTTAAAAATTTTTCTTTTTTACCAAGTTTAGCTTTTACTTTATAACTCCTTTTAATATACTCATCAAACTGATGTGCAGCTTTATTTAAATGCATAGAATCACACAAATTGTAAAAAAGATTTTCACCCTCAAATTGAGATGTAAAATGTTGCCAGATTGAATAATCAATAAAATCGCTAATTTCTGCAAAGCGTTTGGACTTAGATTTAATTTTAGTTAAGTTATCACCAAGAACACCACCAACAATTAATGGGAATTCGTGATTAGACGTGTTCATCAATTTTACTTTTATCAGAGGGTAAGGGAATTGTTTTTTTAATTCTTTACCCCTCTCAAGATTAAAACTAAGATAATTAATTTTTGAATGAAATTGGTGCAATACCGAAGCTACCCAATATTCTCTAAAAACAATTTCTTCTTGATTATGAGAAATAAAAATACAATCATCAGAATTTGATAAAATTTCTTTCCAATAATTATTATTAAACTCAGCTTTTAATAAACCGTCTAAATTGTTATCATTATCTTCATAAGAAATGTTTAATTTCTCTTTTTCAAAAAGTTCATTAGACTTAGATAATTCTTTCAACTTATTTTGATGAGCACCAATTGATGAATTTAATAATAATGGGATATTAATGCGCCTATTAAATTTGCTTACATTCTTTTCTTTTGAATCTAATTGTTGAAATTGATCAATAAAAATATGTTTAGAACCACTTTCCTCATACTCTAAACCATACGGGTTAATAAAAAAAGCATTGAAAAATTCTGCATAATTCATTACTTTGTTTAATGGAGAATGGCTCTTAAACTCTTTTTGTATTTTGTTAAATAATTCAATCCAATTGTTAAACCGCAACTGAGAAAAATCTAATTGTGGTAAACCAATCAGTTGGTCTAAACTTTTAAGATAATCATCATAAAATTCTCTTCGGTCATTAACACTATTAAAGATTGTTTCTTCAAGATTAGTCTTGATTGGTTTTCCTAAATGATTTAAAATCATTTTCTCCCCACAAATGGACTTAACAATTCTTCAAATCGTTTAGCTTTTTCATAGGGGATAGGATATGCTTTTTTTGTTAAAGGTATTTCAGTTTCAATTTCTAATACTCCTCCTTCTCGATCTCTTGCTTTAATATAAGTTAAATTAGCAGTGTTGATTGAAAAGATTTCTTCAAATGTACGACCATCACAACCAACAACATAACTCCTATTTAATCTTTCTAAACAATCTTCTTCAGATAATGATTTATCTTTCCCTTCTTGTTTATCAAATTCTAAAGTATTTTGACAAACTTCTAAGTTTTGATTCCATCGAGCCTGACAATTATTCTGATCATCTCCATCTTCCTTTGCATCACACATTCCTTTCAGAGTTTCAAGTTTCTGCCATAAGTAACATGACTTTTTACCAATAGCGATTCGATAATCAACCTGACCATCATTCTGACTAGCATAAACAGCAATCGCTTCATAATCATCATAGTCATCTTCATTCTGTACTTCGTATACTTTTTTTTGAAATTGATATTTACGAAAATTTTTAGACAAATCTTTTACTTCATTAATAAATTCTTGGTTTCCAGGAATTATCTTTTCAGTTTTCCCCTCTTTTAAATTTAAATATGTTTGCATGACATTTAGAAGTGACCTCATCTGATTATTCTTTCCCGGAAATGTTGGGTAAATGAGTATGGGTTTATCTTTTCCACGTAATTTTACTTCAATCCCCGGTTTGCCATCAGAATAATATTTATTTTCACGAATACCTGGAACATAAATAAATGGAGATTTTGGAGCTCCAATAACAATCCCTTGAACACTTTTAACATCATCATAATGGAACTTTAACAATTCCATTTCAACTCCGTCATCTTGTGGCTCTGGTCGATCAAAGAATGGGCCGTGAATGGCTTCACTAAACCCTTGTATACAAGTTACTTGCAAATCATCAATACCCCCCTTGCCACAAATTGACTTAAATAAAAGATCTGTTTGAGTGATACATTCTTTCATTGTTAATTTTAAATTTCTACCTTTAGCTAAAGGATAATTTCGATCAATTATGGCTCGTTTTGTAGCTTCTTGTTCTCTTTCAGGAGATTCTAATAAGCGAATGAAAGAATACTCCTCGGTACGAGAAAAATGCTCATACTTCATAACTGCAAAGTTGCCTACTGATAAAGCCATTACTGCAAATGCTGATAACCCCACTAAACCAGAAATTATTTTTGCAGT
>Ga0222637_1000739_pt1 | contig 12957 bp, 13 predicted proteins | sample AntAcemetagen143_FD_181149 | JGI IMG/M metagenome (GOLD analysis project Ga0222637, IMG submission 181149) | Saline water microbial communities from Ace Lake, Antarctica - #143 | ecosystem: Environmental > Aquatic > Non-marine Saline and Alkaline > Saline | place: Antarctica: Ace Lake...
ATAACGCTTGACCAAGAAATGAATATATCTTTTTTTATTAACCCCATCAACACAAATAAGGTCTTAAAGGAACTTACTAAAAAAAGCGCTCAGATACAATCACAAATATCATTACAACTTGAAAAAGGCAAGATTCGCGACCCTAAACTTGAAACAGCTGTAGAAAACGTAGAAGATTTACGAAGTAAACTACAAAAAAATGCTGAAAAACTTTTTAAATTTGGACTTTATATAACTTTTTTCTCTGATTCTCCTGAAAAATTAGATGAGATAGAAAATAAGATAAGAGCAATGCTGGAAAATCAAATGGTTTATGCTAAACCAGCTGTATTCCAACAAGAACAGGGATTTATTTCAACACTTCCATTAAAAAGTGACAAATTACTTATTCATAATAGCTTAAATACATCTCCCTTATCTTCAGCATTTCCATTCATATCATCTGATTTAACAGACGACAAAGGAGTTCTTTATGGAATAAATAGACACAATAATTCTCTAATTCTTTTTGACCGCTTTAGTCTTGAGAATGCTAATATGGTTGTCTTCGCAAAAAGCGGTTCTGGAAAATCATACTCTGTTAAATTAGAAGTTCTGCGTTCTTTAATGCAGGACACAGAGGTTATTATTGTTGACCCCGAAAAGGAATATAAATATCTAGCAGAAACAGTCGGTGGCGCATTTGTAGATATTTCTTTAACATCAAATAATCATCTTAATCCTTTTGATTTGCCAATACCAGGACCAGACGATAATCCAGCCGATATTCTAAGAAGCAATATTATTAACCTAGTAGGCCTTTTAAGAATGATGTTTGGAGGATTAACTCCTGAAGAAGATTCAATTGTAGATAAAGCCCTTACAGAGACATACGCCGCCAGAGATATTACACCTGAATCTGATTTTAGCAAAGTAACTCCACCATTAATGCAAGATCTTTATGCTATTTTAAAGGGAATGACTGGAGCTGAGAGCCTAGTTAATCGATTAGAAAAATATGTGAATGGAAGCTATGCTATTTTCTTTAATCAACCAACTAATGTTGAATTGGATAGAAAGTTAATAGTTTTTAGCATTAGAGATATGGAAGATGAATTAAGGCCATTAGCTATGTATGTTATTCTCAGATATATCTGGAATATTATACGCTCTAAAAGAAAAAAAAGAATGATGGTTGTTGATGAAGCCTGGATAATGATGCAACACGAAGACGCCGCTTCTTTCCTTTTTGGCATTGCTAAAAGATGTCGTAAATATTATCTCGGATTAACAACAATCACTCAAGACGTATCTGATTTTATGAAATCAAAATACGGAAAACCAATTGTTACCAACTCTTCTTTACAATTATTATTAAAACAGTCTCCAGCTTCAATTGATATAATTAAAGAAACATTTAATTTGACTGAAAGAGAAAAATACATGCTTTTAGAAAGCGCTATTGGCGAAGGAATCTTGTTTGCTGGAAATAAACATGTAGCTATTCAAGTAGTCGCTTCCTATACTGAAGACCAAATTATAACTTCTGACCCAGCCCAATTACTTGAAATAGAAAAAGCTAAGAAAGAATTAGCCGAAGAAGAAGAGAATGAAGAAAAGAAATAAAATTACTATGGCTGATTACACCGAACAATTTAATCAAGAAAGAGCTAAAAATCCAAATACAACAGTTAAGAAGAAAAAAACAGCCCAACCAATTAGTGAAATTAGTGATGTAGAATTTCTTTTAGCTTTTTGTCTAGCCGGTATTAAAGATATACTTGACGGCTTGACTCTAGGAATACTTGGCTGGATAATAAATATTTTTGTTATTATGATTATTGGTTCTTGGATATTATTTCGACTTCATAAATTTCCCACTAAAAAATTTATAACAGCAGCTGTTGGAGATTTTATTCCTCTTGTAAGTATTTTGCCTTTTTGGACTGGATTCATCGCTATAATATTTTTGGAACAAAAAGGATATCTACCTAAATGGGCAAGTAAATTAGCTAAAGGAAAAGTTTAAAGTATGATTAATATAAAAAAAATAAACTATTTTTTATTATTTTTACTAATTACTAGTTGTTGTTTATTTATTGCTGGACTAGTTCAGAGTCAAACACAGCAGATAAATATAACTTTAACATGGTCAACTGATACATATGTCCCAGCGGAATATCAGGGCAAAGCATTGCCAGTCAGAGACAGCAATATTGAAGTAATCGCCAATATTGACGATTCTAGAATTAATCCTGAAGATTTAATTTATAATTGGTTTGTTAATGATTATTTTAAAAAAGAAAGTTCAGGATTGAATAAACAGATTTTAGAATTTAATACAGCAGTAACTACTAATAATAAAAATTCAATCAGATTAGAGATAAGAAACGCTAATGATGCTTTTTTAGGAGTAACTTATTTATCGATAGAAACGCGCCAGCCGGAAATTATTATTCTTGCAAATAAATATGAAATTAAATCAGATCAAGAAGTGCGATTTATTGCTAAACCATATTTCTTTAATATAAATAATATAAATGATTTGGATTATAAATGGGGATCCAATGAACAAAAAGCATCAAAAATAAATGAGAATAATCCAAACATACTCGTATTAAAAATTAATAAATTAACTGAATCAATCAAGCAAAAATTATCAATTTCTGTAGAAAATAAAAATAATAATTTTCAAAGGGCTCAAAAAACAATAGAAATAACATTAATTCCATGAAAAAAATATTAATTACAACCACACTATTAATAATTACGTTTTTTATTTGTTTACCTTGCTTTACTTCAACTTCAATAGCAGCAACGACGACTGAAGCAGCAGGATACAAAATAGACGTATCTATTCCAGGTGGCCCAATAGCTGGAACAGAAGTTTCTTTAGCAGAATATATTAAATATATTTATATCTTTGGCTTGTCATTAATCGGCATAGCTGCTTTAGGATCATTAGTTTATGGCGGATTTATGTATATGATGTCTGATACTGTTGTTTCAAAAGAAGACGCTAAAAAATATATTTGGGCAGCTATATCTGGTTTACTATTAGGCCTAGCTGCTTTCCTTATTCTAAACACAATAAATCCCGACTTAACATCTTTAATTCCACCTGAATTAGATGATTTATCAGAGCTTAAAGAACCTGTACCGCCAACTGACTGTACTGATGATGCAAATGCTTGTAGTGCATGTGAATATTGCGATAAAGTATCAGAAGATAAAAGTGTGTGTAAAGACACTTGCGCAAGTGAATGTTCAAAATGCGAAGGAGATGAATGTGTGCCAAAAGATGATGGTGCTGAATGTAAAGAATATGAAGATGGAACATGTCAAAATGGAGCATGCAAACCTCCTGATAAAGATTGTATGGGAAAAGATGAGTGGGGTTGTACTACTTGGCCTCCAGGATGCTGTGAACCAAATGTATGTTATTTTGACCGATGCGAAGAACCTAAAGATCCTGATTGCATAGAAGGAGGAGGATGTAGACCAGGCACTAACTGCTGTGGAGTATGCTATAAAGGGAAATGTGTTGATTGTTATCCCTTGGGAGCTGATTGCACTGGTGATGGAGAATGTTGTAGTGGAAGTTGCGATGATTCTAACGCCTGCGAAGAACAAATAGGAGCTTAATAAAAAATAAATAATTCAAAAACTATGCCATTAAAAAAAATCTTAATTATTTTAATAATCCTTCTGATAGTCGCTTTAGGAATTTTAGCTATCTATAATTTTTTTATTAAAGAAAATTTAGAATCTAACGAAGAATCAAATAACACAACAAGTGAATATTTAGATAGTAGAATAAAACTTATTTCACAAGAACCAGTTATTGGACCTATTATTGATAATGAGAAAGTTAGATATTATTTAGCTAGTAATGGAAATGTTTTTGAGTCAAATTTTGACGGTTCCAATAAAACACAACTATCCTCAAATAATCTATCGGGGCTCATAAAGGTTCTTTGGTCTAAAAACAAAGATAAAGTTATTACTATCTTTGAAAAAAACTACCTACTTGAAAAATATTTATATGACTACAATACTGATTCTTCAACATTGCTGGATTATAAGATGAGATGGATCACTTGGTCTCCAACACAAGAAAAAATAGCCTATCAATACTATGACTCACAAACAGATGATAATAATATAAGCATAGCTAATTCTGATGGATCTGAATGGGATAATATTCTATCAACAAGAATGAAAAATTTAATTGTTGAATGGCCTGATAAAGATAAAGTAATACTTCGCACAAAACCAAGCGGCTTAGCTCAAAGCGTTATTTACGCAATTGATTTATCTAATAACAATCTTGAAAAGATAATCAAAGAAACATACGGCTTAACCGCTTTATGGTCTCCTTTGGGAGATAAAATTCTTATTTCAGAAACAAATAGTCAAGGAAAAAATTTGAAATTAAAATTAGCTGATTTAAATGAACAAATTATAAAGGAATTAACTTTTACAACCTTGCCCGAAAAATGTGTCTGGAGTCAAGACAATAAAACAATATTTTGCGCAGTCCCTAAAAATATACTCGTATCAGCTGTTTTACCCGATGATTATTATAAAAAAGAAATCTCGTTTTCTGATGAGATTTGGCAAATTAATTTAGAAACTGAAGATATAATTAAAATAAAAGACAATAGCGATTATGATGCAAAAGAACTGCTCTTATCGCCATTTGAAGATTATATCTTATTTATAAACCAGAAAGACAATCTGCTTTATAGTTTAGAGCTATAATCACCCAAAAAATTACTGATAAATCATTTTTCCAATAAGTCGTATCAACTAATCCATGGATTAGGATATAAATTATGGCGTATAATAAAATAAAGCTTAAGATTTTTGGCTTATAATTAAGAAAAATAATAATAATAAGCCAAATAAATCCTATGAGACCAATTAATCCAGTTTGTAGCCAAAAAGCCAAAAAGATATTATGCGGTTGAGGAACAGCCCATTCTGGATACGGCTCAAAATTAACTTGCTCATCTAAATAATATTCTTGGAACATACCAGGACCAATCCCTATTAAGGAGTGGTCTTTTATTATTCCCCAAGAACTTTGCCAAATAATTAAGCGTGATTCTAGAGAAGGATAAGAAAAATCAAGAAATTCTTGAAACTTATAACTAGAAGCTTGAAAAGAGAAAAATAAAATAATTATTAAAAAGAATAGAAGAATATAGCGCAATTTAATTTTTGAAAATATTAGAACAAAAATTGTAGCGCCTATCAATCCAAACCAGGCCCCGTAAGAATAAGTTAAATAGATAACGGTTATTAATAATAGATAATCAGCAATAAGCAGTGTCTTTAATATCTTATTTTTAACAAAAGAATAGATATAAAAAGATAGAAATAAAACAGGGGATAGAAACATAGATAGATAATTTGGCGAGTTATAAAAAGCTTGCAATCTATTATCGTATGTTAAACTTTCATTAAACCAATAAAATAAAGCGATTAGAGCAACAAAAGAACCAGATAAAACAAAAGCAATAATAATATTTTTAATTTGTTTTTTTGTTTTAACGGTATTAATAATAACTATAAAAAAAAGTATTGGCGCCAGAAACCAGGCTTTCCAAATACCAGCACTAACTTGAATGTCCGACGAAAATAAAGTTGAAATAGTAACTCCTAAAAAAATTAATAATATTGGAATAGAAAGATTAGATTTTTGCAAAGATCTAACTTTTTTATTTTTAATAAAATAAAACAACCAAATAATAAAAAGCGCGTAAATCATTAATTCTAAAACTGTTACTGGAACCCAAGCAATCTTAAAACCAACCAAATACAGCGGCAAAGAAAAAACTATTAGATAGATAATAAAATTAATTATTTTTTGCATTATTTTTAAATAAAACAGCAGATAAACCAAAAATAATCATTAATAAAGCTAAGACGCTTGGTTGATAAATTGCTGTTTCAAAAAAACTATGTATAAAAAAATAAGATAGGGAGCCAATTAAGCAAATTAAAATGCATTTCTGTTTTTTATCATTTAAAAATCTTATTTTTTTAAAAACTTGCCAGATTGTTCCTAAGATTAAAATCATCCAAACAATTAGACCTAAAAATCCTATTTCTGAAAAAATATCCAAATAAAGATTATGAGCTGTTGCTGGATTACGATAATCAAACTTAGAATCAACCATCAAAGAGTAGTTTCCTAACCCAATTCCGTACCAAAAACTACTCATTCCCACCTTACTAGCCATTTGCCACATTTCTAAACGACCCATATTTGAACCTTCGCTTAAATTAAATGTTGAATAAAATCTATCAGCAATTGGAGTTAGAGGAACAATAAAGACTAATAGAGATAATAATAACAATAAAGCTATTTTCTTGTTATCTAAATACTTCCAAAAGAGAAATGCTAAAATTAAAAAAGAAATAATAACAGCTAAATAAGCTCCTCGAGCAAATGTTAATAATAAAACAATGAAAAGAAGAAAATAAGAAGCAAAAACTAAAAATTTATTGTTCTTTTTAAAATAAAATAAACTAATTACTAAAGGAAGAGTCATGCCCAAACAAAAAGAAAGCATATGAGGATCAGAAAAAAAAGAAAATGCTCTCATAATAGTTTCTCCACTAACATTTACTAGCCAACTTGGATAAGCTAAAATCATCGCTCCTAAATTAAATCCAGAAAATATAGGCAAAATATTAATAGCCCAAAAACTATAGGTTTTTTCTAATCCAAAGATAAACTGAGATAAAAATTGCAACAAACCTACTAAAGCAATTAAACTACCGCTAGTAGCTAGAACTATAATAGATTTTTTTGCTTTTTGCCAGTTATTAATTAAAGTAACAAATATAAAATAGAGAGGGAATATAGATAAAAAAAATAGAATTTTTCTAATTCCCCAAGAAATATTTTCAGCATTAATTAAAGAAAACCCAGATAAAAATAAAAAGAGCATCAAACAGATACTTTGTAAATTATAAAAGAACTTATTTTTAAGCAAGTCTTTATTAATTATTCTTTTTGCAATAAAAAATAAAAAGAATAAAAGAATAAAGACTCTAATTGAAGCCAAATCAAACCCAATATGAGGATTTAACGCAATTTGAAATGGAATATATGCTACTAAGAAAAGAAGCCAAACAAACATTATTTTTTAATTAAATTCCTTATATCCCTAAAAGGTATCCCATTAATTAGATATAAAAAGCCAAAATAAATTAAACTAGATAAGATAATAAGAATAAATAAAGACCAGTTATGTAGATAATAAAGAGGAATAGCCATCATTAATCCAGCTAGGGCATATTTAAAAATAGAATTAAATGATGGTAGAGATTTAAGTATTTTATAAAGAACAATTAACATTAATCCTGTTACAATCAATTCAGTTAAAATAGTTGTCCAAGCTGCGCCATAATATGAATATTTAGGTATAAAAATAAAATTAGCTATCAAATTAATTACAGCGCCAGTTCCATAAATATAAATTAATTTTTTTTGCTCTTTCAAGGAAATAATCATATTAGAGAAGAGAACTCCCAAAAAAATAATACCGCCAGCAATAATCAATAAATTTAAAACTCCAGCTGATAATAGAAAATCTTTTCCAGCTATTAAAACAACAATTTCTTTAGAAAGAAAAATTGTTCCAACAATTAACGGCACAATAAAAAATAATAAAATATCTAGAGATTCTTGTATGACTTTATTAAATTTTTCTCTAAATAAAAGAGCGTACTTAGACATTAATGGCATAACTAGTCCAATGAACATTGCTGGAAAGAATAGTAAACTTTCTAAAAACTTATATGACAAATTATAAATACCAACATCAGCTGGTGGCTTCATCAAAGAAAGCATAATTGTATCTAATTTAAAATAAATTACCGTAAAAATAATAGCCAAGGCCAACGGTAGAGACTCTTTTAGTAAAGAACGCCAAAAAACAAAATCAAATTCAAAAGAAAGGCGGATATATTTTCTAATAAATATTAGAATTAAAATAAAATTAATTAAAGCGCTAGCTACGAAAGCAGAAACAATGAATAGAAAACTTAATTTTTGCCAAATAAAAAATAGAATTAAAACTAATTGAAATAATCTACCAACAAGCTCGGCTATAGCAACTTTATCCATTTTCAAATATTTCTGAAAAACACCCATTAAAACCTGGTGATTAGACATCATCCAAAAACCAAAAGAACCTATCAGGACGCCTAATTTAACTTCATTTGTATAGGGAAAGAAATATATAACTATAGGAGCAAGAGAAAAAACAAATAATCCAGCGAAAAATCTTAAAGTGAAAGAATTATTTATTATCTTATTTTCATCTGCTTTAGGCCTTGAAATATCTCTTAGACAAATAGAATACAATCCTAAATCAGCTAATACGGTAAAGAAAAATAAAAAAGCTAAAATAACAGAATAATAACCGAATCCATCTTTGCCAAGATAGCGCGTAATAAAACCAATTATTATTAAAGAAAGGGCTAGTCCAATAATTCTAGCCCCAGATGAAATAATACTATTGTAAGCTATTTTTTTATTTAGCATACTCTACACTTGATCTTGTCTTTTTTTTAATTACTTTTTTTTGAACAAAAGCGTCTTCAACTATAATTCTATCTTTTTTTATCTCAATAACTTGACTAGAATTAATAATTAACGGCTCTTTAAAAAATCCAAGGAGATTTCCTTGGACATAATATCTTATAATAATTTGTTCTGAAGTATTTATATCAAAATCAACAACTCTGCCTAAATAATAACCGCTTCTATTAATAACCTTATTATTAATAATTTCTTTTGCTTTAATGGACATTAATTCATTAAAAAAATTAAATATATTTATTTAGTAGGCCTTACAGTTATTCTTCTTTCTGGTTCATAGCCAATACTTTCTGTATCTATTTGAGAATCATTAATTAAGGCTAAATGTATAATTCTTCTTTCATAAGCAGGCATTGGCTGTAAAGTAACAGCAACCCTTTTTGATAAAACTTGTTTAGCTATATCTTTTGCTAGATTCTTTAAAAGATCTATTTTGTTCTTTCTATAGTCATTAATGTCTAAAATAAATTTTACTGATTCATTAGTTTTCTTATTAACTAAAGTTCTTGATATGCACTGCAAAGCATCTAAACTTGCGCCAGATTGACCAATTAAAAAACCAGCTTGATCTGTTTGAATATTAGCTATTACATTATCTTCATCGAAATCATCAATAAAAACACTGCCACTAAAATTCATAAATTTTAATAATTCTGTAATAGTTTCTTTAATAATATTTTTTTTATCCATGATTTTTAACAGTTTTATTGTTTATTTTTGTAAAATGTTGTTGGACAATACCAAACAAAGTTATGACTATCCAATATAAAGGTAAGGCTGCTGGCAAACTCAACGCAATAAAGATGGTTATTAATGGCATAAAATAAGTAATTTGCTGAGTCATTAAAGAAGAAAAATCCATATTTCCAATCTTCATTCCTTGTTTCTTCCCAGTAGTTTTTTTAGGCATTATCATTTTTGATTGGATAAACTGAAGACCACCAGCGATAAGAGCTAAAACAATACTTCTTTCTGAGAGGTCAACTAATCCTAAAAAGATAAAATTAAGTGAATCAGGCATTTGGACAAAAGAATAAAGGCCATTTAATTTTTCAGGATCTAATCCTGTAAAAAAAACACGGTACAAAGCGATAAGGATAGGGAATTGAACTAAAATAGGAAGGCAACCAGCCATTGGATTAACTTTATTCTTCTTATATAAAACCATCATCTCCTTAGCTTGCTCTTCTTTGTTTTTATATTTCTTCTGAATTTCTTTTATTTTCGGCTGCAAAGCACTCATTGCTTTTTGCGACTGAATTGCTTTTTTTGAAAGAGGGTAAAGAATAAAACGAATTAAAACTGTTAATATAATAATTGCTATTCCTAAGTCACCAAAGGAAACATTATTATATAGCCAGATTAAAGCGTTGAATAAAGGATAGTAAAGAACTTGATTAAATATATTTATAATAAATTCCATTTTTTAAATAATTAACTTCGATTTTTTTAACAAATAAACTAAATTTTCTTCTATTTTTATATATTCTTTTTCTAATATTTCTTTATCAACAAAAACAATAATATCAAAACCTGTAATAATTTGCTTGAAGTTGAGTCGTATAATTTCTTCTAATCTGCGTTTAATTTTATTTCTCTGAACAGCTTTCTTTGATATTTTTAATCCTACTATAAAAGAAAATCTATTTATCTCTAAATTGTTTTTTAAAAACTTTATCTTTATAAAATCTTTCTGCTGATATATCCCATTTTTAAATACTTTCTTAAAATCGTTATCTTTTTTTAATTTATATTTTCTTGAAAGCATAACAAAAAACTAAACGGTCAATTTTTTACGTTTTTTTGCTCTTCGTTTAGATAAAACACGACGACCATATCTAGTAGACATCCTCGCCATAAAGCCATGCGTTTTTTTTCTTTTCTTTTTCTTGGGATTATAAGTAAAAGACATAATGTGTTCATTCTAGTATCTTTTTTTACTAAAGTCAAATTAAAATGCGCTTTAATTGAGTAATTATTCTCCACAATTCATGCACAGCTTATTAACAAAAACGTGTATTTTATTTTTTTGTTTTATTATGATACAATGATTAGAATATTATAACGTATGAATTTAAAAGAACTCTGGCAAATTGTACTAGGTGAAATCGAGCTAACTATTTCTAAAGCTAGTTTTATCACTTGGTTTAAAAGCACTAAAATCCATTCTAAAAAGAATGGCATTATTACCGTAAGTGCGCCTAATGGTTTTACAAAAGAGTGGCTTGAAAATAAATACAATAAGCTTATCTTTAAAATTCTTCGTGATAATTCTCCAGACATTAAAGAAATTCAATTTGTTATAGGCAGTGAAAAGACAGTTCCTAATACTGTTACTAAAACAATACCAAAAATAATACCGACCAATATTGGCGATCAGTTAAACTTTCAGGAATTCAGTTTTAATAAGGAAACAAATTTAAATCCTAAATATACTTTTGATAATTTTGTTATTGGGTCCTTTAATGAGCTAGCTCAGGCAGCTAGTCGAGCTGTTGTTGATCATATGGGAACAATGTATAATCCACTATTTATTTATGGAGGCGTTGGATTAGGAAAAACACATTTACTTCAAGCAATAGGAAATGAATTATTTAAAAAACACCCTACAAAAAAAATTAAATATCTTAGCGCAGCAAAATATGCAAACGAATTAATTGATGCTATTCAAAAAAAAGGGATGGATTCTTTTAAAAATAAATATAACAAAATAGATACTTTAATTATTGATGATATCCAATTTATTGCTGGTAAAGAAAAAACACAAGAAGAATTCTTCCATATGTTTAATAATCTTTATCAAAAAAATAAACAAATTATTATAAGTTCTGACAAACCACCTAAAGCAATTTCAACATTGGAAGAACGTCTCCGTTCTCGTTTTGAAGGAGGGATGATAGCTGATATTAGTTTTCCTGATTTAGAAACAAGAACAGCTATTTTAAAAAATAAAATAAAAGAAAAGAAAATTAGAATTTCCGAAGATGTTGTGGATTATATTTCCTCACATATTCAAAATAACATAAGAGAATTAGAAGGAGCGCTTAATAGAGTTATGGCTTCTGCGCAAATAAATAAAACAACACCTAATATAAAAACAGTTCCTCAAATATTATCTCAAATTATTAATACACCAAAGAAAAAAACTAATTATAAAAATATTATCAAAATAGTAGCCGATTTTTACGATATAAATACAAATGATTTAATTGATAAATCAAGAAAGAAAGAATTAGTTCATCCTAGACAAATAAGTATGTATTTAATTAGAGAAGAATTAAATAGTTCTTATCCTTATATAGGAGAAAAATTAGGTGGAAGAGATCACACAACCGTAATGTATGCTTGCCAAAAAATAAATAAGGAGCTTGTGGATAATGAATTGTTTCAACAAGAAATTGGTTTAATTAAAGAAAAGTTATACAATTAATTAATACCTTTTCCACATATTATTTACTTACTTAATAACATATTGTAAATTATAAAGTACAATATATAGATTACAAAAAAAGAGTTTTACACAATTTTATAAACACTAATAGTATTAATAATAAATAAATTTAATTAATTATAGTTATTAAAATGAATATAATTTGTCTTCAAGAAAATTTAAAAAGAGCATTAAATATAGTTGAAAAAATAATTGGTAGAAATTTAACATTACCAATATTAAATAATATTTTATTATCTATAGAAAACAATAAATTAAAAATATCTTCTACTAATTTAGAAATAGGGATTAATTGTTGGATTCCAGGAAAAATTAAAGAAAAGGGGAGTATCACTGTTCCTGCTAAATTAATTAATGATTTTATTAATAATTTACCTAACGAAAAGGTAGAATTAAAAGTTAAAGATAAACAATTAGAATTAAAATGTAAAAAATTTAAATCCACTTTAAAGGGTTTAAACGCTGATGATTTTCCAATTATTCCAAAAATTAAATCACAGTCATTAATAAATATTAAAAGTAATTTATTAAAAAATAGCCTTATGCAAGTAGTTGGTATGGCTTCAACTTCAGAATCTAGACCTGAAATTTCAGGTGTCTATATGAAATTTTATAAAAATACAATAAAATTAGCAGCGACTGATAGTTTTAGATTAGCTGAAAAAAATATAGAAATAAATTCCAAAGAATTAAAAGAACAATCAATTATAATACCACAAAGAACTATCTCAGAAGTAATTAGGATTTTAAGTGAGAAAGAGGGGCAAGAAGAGGATGTAAAAATTACTTTAGCAAGTAACCAAATTTTATTTGATTTTAATAGTACTCAAGTAATTTCAAGGTTAATAGATGGTCAATACCCAGATTATCAACAGATTATCCCATCTAATTCAGAAACAGAAGT
>Ga0222637_1000752_pt1 | contig 12763 bp, 10 predicted proteins | sample AntAcemetagen143_FD_181149 | JGI IMG/M metagenome (GOLD analysis project Ga0222637, IMG submission 181149) | Saline water microbial communities from Ace Lake, Antarctica - #143 | ecosystem: Environmental > Aquatic > Non-marine Saline and Alkaline > Saline | place: Antarctica: Ace Lake...
CTCTCAATCCAAATCTCCTTACGGGGTTCCGACAGCCGGACGAAGATACGCACCTTCATTAATCGCATCAATCCCGTAATTCTCAAAGCACCAGCAAGCGCCGGGGTCGAGGATCAACGCATCGTCATCTGCATACATCCGACAATCCGAGATTACCCCAGTACACGCCGAAACAAGCTCAATCGCAGGACAAGAGGCCGCCACCTGGAGGCAAATACAGTCCTTAATAAAAAGAAAAGTAAGCACCTTACCCGTCGGGTTATGGATACAGGCTTCTGAAAAGGCACCCATAATGGTGCACCCCTCAATTACTACCTGATCCGCCACTTCTCCCAACTCGATTCCAGCATTCGACCCCGCCGTCGAGGCTCCGAAAATCTGGCAGTTACGAACAGTCGCCCCCCCACAAGAGCTAGCAGCTCCTGTAATGTTGATCGCATCCTCCGCTTCATAGGAGGTAACGTTCATCGTGAGATGACAGTCCTCCATCGTGAAGCCGGCAGCATTCACATCAATCATCTGGGTTACATTAGCCGCTGCAATCGTAAACCGGAGATTCTTCAGGGTCACATTCGCAGCCGCAATCTCAATCGTAGCTGCTGTAGCCCCCAAGGTAATCAAAGGACTATTACGCCCTTCCCCTACCCCGATAATCGAGATACCAGCAATATCACAGTCCAGCACCGCCGTAGCAGTAATGGTCTCGATATGCTTAGCACCTACGAAAATGATATCTCCAGCATTTGCCGTACACAGGGCAATCGCATCATCAATGGTTGCCATCGGGAACTCCCATGAGTGCCCGTGACGCCCATCATCCGAATCCAGAGCTTCGGTCGCCGTGGAATCCACAAAGAACACAGAACCACTCGTGAGGTACTTGTACCCGTTGACACCAAGGCGATTAAGCTCAGCCAACAATCCACTATAAGGATTTGAACTAGGCATCTAAATCACCTCCTTTTAGGTTCCAGCTTCCGTAATTCCAGTTAGCTTGATTCCGCGTACGTCTTCCGGCACGATCTGTGCCCACTGCTGGAACGGACATTCGGCCATAGGCTGAAGTGCTCCAGAGGAATTCCGTACAGGCAACCAAATTTTCGTCGAGCCCATGATCGGAGCAACGAATTCGACCTCAGAACCGAGATCCAATCCACTCCCAGGAGAGCCCAACCCACCTTCCGACAGAGATGACGGTGGTACATACCGCTTGATATTGCCCCCGCCCATCTTAATGACGTACAGGTAGCCACTCGTGCAGTACGGACTTGTCAACCAGCGGAAAGGACGACCTTCATACTCGTACTCGATATACGACCAACCACTCTTCATCTTAAGAGACTGACCGGTACGCTCGTAGTACTGTACCCGTCCACCAAGACCCGGCTCTTTCAGATGCTCTTCCGTCACCTTACGAGTCGTGATAATGGTATCGAGGTCCGCACTATAAGCGTCAATGAACGTGCCAATCTTCTCATTCAGAGTTTCCTCCGTCAGAGGACCATTGACCGCATCCACGTAGCTCTTAAACTGAGGGTAGTTCGTAATAGTAAAGTCAGCAGCAGACCCACCAGTGATGGTAGCCTGTGCCTTGCGAGGATCGTTTGTATCCGCACCAAACAGAATACCCGTAGCCTTCAACCAGCCTTCCAGCCCGTTAAAGCCCATCTTGTAGGTATAGTTGTCACGGACGTAAATCGTACCAGCAGCAACATTGATCGCACCGTTCGCATCACCGCAAGCAGAGGCAACCGGAGACGATCCATTCGCCGAGGTAAGTCGCACAGTCCCCGCCAGGTAATCGACCTTGTCAACCACCAGGGGAACCTCTGCAGAAGCCTGATCGACATTCACCTGCGTGTCACCGGAGTCCTCATACACATCGACCATCATCCCTTGTCTCCACCAGCGGATACGGGTATTGGTCAAATCAGAGGATTCAAGCTCCCAAGACAGGTTAGTATTCTCAGTCTGCGTTCCAGCACTCGCAGCAAAACTGGCGAGAGCTCCATTGGATGGCATATAGAAACTGACTGCTTCCATCTGCCCTTTAAGTTCCGCTACTCCCTTAATGTCTGTCATGACTTGCTTGATCGCCGTAGCATTCAACGCATCCGTCTTTAACAGATCAGTAGGAATACCGAAATTGCCGTGATGGCACTGTAATTTCATCGTCCGCATCAACGTAGCCACATGGGGCATATTCGTCACGGAGGGGAATTGGTTCCAAGCCGTAGTATCGTACAGCAACGTCTGGCTCAGACCGTCACCTAAATCAATACCCGCCTGACCACCTCGAACATCGACACCATTGATCAGACCCGATACAGAAACCACAAAGTGATGATTCACCTTCCACTGTCTACCAATGTCGGTCCGTACGACCTGTTGGGACGACTGGACCACATCATTAAAGACGGGATCAAGTTTGGGAAGGGATTCCTGCAGGGCTGAGGGTAATTCCTCACGAATCAGGGTGTCGAGAGTATCCATAAGATACACATTAGTACCCATGGCACACCTCTCTTTCTCTTTAAATTAACACACATTTAACTAAAGAGAGCAGTCCACGTTTCCCACAGAGTTCGTCATCCTACCGGGTCTTATGACTATCCTTTTGCTTAGCCGTTCGGAAGGCTAACTGCTGTGCCCGTTTGATCGTGTTTTCCATCCAGTTGTCATCTGATAATGGAACTCTGGGAATCGGTTCATCAACTTGGACATCGGAAAGGTATTGTCCTCCAGTAGGTCCGAATCCTGGAACCAGGGTATCGTCCTTCTTTCCCGGAATGCCAAACTTAGTAACCGTACCTAATACTGCCTTAACGGCGGTCGGCACCAGTTTGGGTCCCGCTTGGGTTCCTCGCCTCAATCGGCTATCAACCTCGCTTTCCACCAACTTCATGACGGAACTCACATATTCCGCCTTCTTATTAGCGTCCAACGACTCTGTCATTTTACCAAAATCTGTATCACTGTCAATTAAATTAACGATATTTTCTCGCTGACTCACGTCTTTTTGTTCCCGCACCAAGTTATAAGACTCTATCATGACCTGCTGCATCTCCGGTGTCAAATCGCTAAACCCCATCTTACCCCTTGCAGCCGGAGCCGCTGGGCCAGCCGGGGTAGTCGGTGTAGTTGGAGCAACCACGGGAGTCTCCTTGCCCATCAGCACAGCCTTCCCATCCTCTCCCAAGTTCATCAACACACAATAACGGTCGATCTCCATCTCAGTCCCTGTACCCGCCATCACGGTATCATTCAAATGCTTCAGCTCTGCCCCCACCTGAGCATCCTCCAGCAGGGCCTCATATTCCCTCTTCATCTCACTAGCCTCCCGCATCCGGTTAGCCGCCCCTCCCTCTAGCTCAGCCGCCTTCATCGCGGTGACCAGCTCAGCATCCGTCATCGTCAACTCTTTCCCATCCACCTTAAGGTGATGGAGAGTCTCCCCTTCCACTGGTTTCCCACCCCCTCCAGAAGCATCAATCGTTTTCGTCGGTTCCTCTGCCATGTCAAATCCATCCTTTCCTACTATGTGGTATCGCCCTCTATTGGGGCATTTGTTCCATCATTGCTTGTTCTTCCATCCCTACGTCCTCCGGGTACGCCATCCCCTCTGGATAGCCCCCCAACTGCTCCTGATGCATCCTGAAGTGCTCCGTAAACGCGGACTGCACAGGTTTCGCACTCAGCATGTACTCTGGCCTAGCCCTAAATGCCTGCAGAACCATCAGATGCACGTCATGATTATCATCCTGTGACACTGTCACCTCCCCCGGTGTGACCCCATCATTAAACAACTGGATGTTCTCCAGCTTCGCCCTTCGGTAGTTCTGCCAAACCTCTTCCCCACCCACCGGATAACTCAACCCCAACTCCCTCACCTTAATCTGGAATTCTATCAGGGTCATAGTCTGATTCGCATAGGATTCCTTCAGCTCCATCTCCAGCTGACTGGGGCTCTTGGGGTTCTGACTCTTAATGTTAATCTGCACCTCGTCAGGATGGGGGATACTACTCTTATCCAACTGCACCTGACCGCTCACTGCATCAAAAGTGACCCCCACGAGCACATCGTCCATGAGGGTCATTTCTACGACCTTCCCATCTTCCCATTGATCCCGAGCCAACCACACGAGCGACCGATAGGCATCGACCAGCATAGAGCTCAGTGAACTGGTTGCGGGAACCAAGGGAATGTTAGAAGATTCCTGAAGGAGTCCTAAGGCAGAAGCACTATCTACTCTACCGGGAGCATCACCCTGCATCATGGGGTTCTGCGGTATTTGTGAACTCATCAGCGACATACACAGACTTACGATCTCAATAGGCCACTTACCACTGTTGGTCGGCTCCCATTGTATTGGTGTCAACCGGGGTTCCAGGGGATCAGGGCTATAAAATATCGTCTTGTTCCCATCCCTGGCCTCAGCCACGTCCTCCCTGGACACCCCCATATTGGAACTGAACAACGACAACCCATACAGATCGAAGTCCTCCACGTTCCTGAACTGGGACTCCAGCATGTATTCCGCTTCCATGTTTAAATTGACCAGTGAGGGCATGTGACTCCTGCCATACGCCCCGCCCACGTCCAGCATCCTAGCAAACGACACCGGCATGGGCACTCGCTCACTGTAATCCACATCCTTAATGACCTTGTCCCCCACCACCTGCACATACTTACCTAAATACCCATTCTCATTATATACCCACATCTCCACAAAATGAGCCCACTGGCTGGTCTTCTTGGTCCCCTTCTTTCCCTTCTTGCCCCCCGTCTCATTCGGCCAGTCATTTGACTTGTTCCCCCCGGAGAATATCTGCACCTGCTGATCGGGGCCCGTACCAAACTGGGCATCAACCAGATTCAAATCCTTCTTATCTTCCCTCTTCCCCAGCACCCCGTTCTTCACCAACTCATCATAACTAACCCACCGTTCCCTCACATAGGCCTGAATCTCTACCCCTGAGATACTCTTCCCTGGTATGGGCACCACCTCCCATGGCGGAATCACCTCAATCGCAGGACCATCCTCCGTGACGAACGTGCCCAAACCCACATGACCACACATCACGAACATGGGTATCATCTTCTGTTTCAGCTTCTCCGACGTCTCCTCAGACTGCAATTCATTCAGCACCACCTGAGCGACACTAGCCTTCTTCAACGCATCCAACCCCATTGACCGAGGCTTAGTAATCGGGTCAATCTGCATCTGCATCAACCGGGCAACCATCTGGTTGTAGGGATCAAGAATCCGCTCGAACACAAAGTCCGACTGATTCGACCCACTACTCTCTACCGTTACCCCCACGGTCCCCGTCGCAAAGTCCAGTTTCGAGAAGTTCCTATACCCCTGAAGGTACAGGTAACTCATCAACCACTCAACCCTTGATAAATTCCGGGCACTGTCACCATCTGACAGTAACCGCTTAATGGTCTCAACCATCTCCTTCTTATCCGTCGGGAGCGTTATTCTAAGATTCATTATGATTGCTTCTCTTTCTGGACCTCAGCAGGTGGGCCCCCAGGAAATGTCACACTAACGCTCCTATCCCCCAACGATTCCTGATTCTTCTGCTTCCGCACCCTCGCTGCCCTTCGAGACAACTTCCTCTCTGGCACCTTCTCAACAGGCTTCGCATCAGTCCCAGTCTGCAACCCCCTCAGCACCGCTGCCATCTGAGGAACCTCAACCTTAGGCCCCGAAACCTTTCTATTGCTCTCCCTAGTACCCTGCACATCCGCCAGCATGAGGTACTTATCCATCAGCTCCACATACTTGGTCCTCAACTTCTCATAACTCTTAAAGAGCCTCAGCAAAACATACAACATCACTACTGAGAAAATCCACGGAAGATATGGTTCGATCATGTCCAATTCCTGCCCTTTCCTAAGTCCTTTAATGTCTTAGACTTAAAACCACGTAGCTTACGCCTCGCAGGACGTTTTCGTCGGTCGGCCCTACTATGACGTATCTCATTTACTTTGTCAAGCATTTCCGGAGAAATATCCTGACTACCAAAACCCAATATATGAGGCACCCCGGACTGCTCATCAATAAACTCCCCTGTCGCTATCAGCTCCGCCGGAGTCTTCGCCTTAGGAACCGCATCCTTACTCATTGCATCACCCCTCGGCACATACTGATACATAGCCAACGTATCAATCGCATCGTCATGAGGCAAGAGCGTCAGACTGGGAGTGAAATCTGAAATCTGGTTGAACAGTTGCTTCCACATCCCCTTATCTGTACATCCTGGCATCCGGGGGAACTTGATTCTATGGCGAGAGTACCTCCACTGGGTCCCAGAGATACGGTTAGGCTTCGGGGCATTGGCGGGGTAGAGAATTGGAAGGAAGACTGGATTCCAACTATCGTCACCACCGTTGGCTTGCCGGAGCTTATACTCCTGCCGGGTACTATCGACCAACGCCCGCTGGATGGTAACCGCCTCGATTCCAATAGTTTTAACACGCCATTTCCTCCCTTGCTCCAGAATGATTTTCATCAGCTCATCGTCATATACCTTCCCCAACCACATATCCAGCACCCACAACACATCCTGTCTATCAAACCCCACCGTCATCACACATGAAAAGTCTGAGGTCTTGGTGACCGTGTACGCATAGTCTACAAGTGTAATGCGATACATCTCGTTCAACCAGCGTAAAGGCTCGTCCTGATGTTTTACTGGGGTTCCCGTGTCGGGGTCCGCCAACCTGTAGGTAACCTTCGTAGTCTGGGTGGTTATCCACGGGTCCCTTGGTATCTCCGCCAAATTCCATGAGTAGTACCCATACGTGTCGTCTATGTTAAAGATCCTATCATCATCAGCACTCGGGATATTAAGGTACTCAGCATTGAACGCCGCACCTCCAATATCCTTCTCCCTCTTCACCAAAAAATCAACACCCATCTTCTGGTCCCAAAGGAGCTGATTGAACTTATCCAACGGATGCCTCACCCCCGCCGCGAAGATCCTCCGGTTCCACCCATCAAACCTATCATCCCCCGAATAGAACGCATGGTACATAAAACTACGGAGATCAATCATCGTGCCCACCCAGTACATCCTGGAATGGGCCTCAAGCATCGGCATCACCACCCGGAACATCAACCGCTGGAACTGATCGACCAACCTGCTCGCCGACTCCTGACTGGTTGAATCAAACTCAGGATCATCCAGGATGAACAGGTCGGGCCGTCCCCCCCTCTTCCTCCCTGTCACCGAGAACCCCTGTATCCTCGCCCCATTGGTCAACCTCAGGTAATGATGAGACCATATGCCCTCCCCCCGATGGGGCTTCAACCGTCCAAAATCATCCGTAAGTCTCTCATTCCCACTGATCTGCTCCATGATATGATCTATCCGCTCGTTCACCAGCGAATCGGTCGCCATACATATACTCGTGTGAAAATACGGCCTTACGACCGACAGCATCAACGGAATCTCCGTCCCAATCACGATCGAATTGTGAACAAAAACCCCTTCACAAAGGAAGTTGTGCCCCCCAGCTACTTGAATATCCCACGTTTCCCCTTCTTCCACCTTCTCCTTCTTAATCACCTTATCCCAATGTAAGGAGGATAAGGCCCTTTCTCGTAGCCACCCCTGACCCGTAATCTCCGCCACCCTTACCCCCTTCTCCCGCGTTAAATTATACTTGTTGTCAACCCTAACCAACCCTTTCTTACGAAGAAAATAGGGCGTAATCGACAGATGTCTTCTATCCTCCTCATCAAAAGGTATAATATCGTACGTATCTGGAGCCAAATAACCTACTGGTTTACTAAGACGCCGCTGCTTTCTCTTGATACGAAACCCAACCTCTTGAGAAAACCTCCAAACCGCTTTAAGCCCCCGAATGTTTACCTTCCAGCTTGTAAAGGTCTTCCCGTTACACGAAGTCCTTCCCTTTCGGAGACGACTCTGAAAACCAACCTGGAGCAATAATAACTGCACATCCCGTGCCAGCTCATAATTTGAACTACAAAACGATATCGTTCCTCTCTTCGAGGCTGTCCCATCCGTATCAAACAAACCCCGAAGACAGGCTCGCACCGCTCTATCCCCTCCTTCCCAAACTACTTTAGGAATACGCTTCGTACTACAAGTCATCCCAAACAGCCCCTTTTCTCGCAACCAATGAGCCGTCGTATAAGCATACTCTCGTGGCAACCCTTTTCGACGAAGAGCCTTCTGCCTCTCCCCCCAAACCTTCCCCTTGGAGACCACCCGCATTTGATAATGATATCGCCCCTTCTCCAACAGCTCCCAACCCCGAGACAACCCAAACTCAGAAAGGAGAGAAACAATCTCCTCATCTGCGGTTGTCACCCTAATATCAGAACGAATCGTCCCATCCCCTAAAAGGATTCCAATAACCTCTGCCTCCTCCTCTAAAAGACTCCCATCAACCTCCAAAGAAGGAACATCACTAGGAACCGTAAGAAACGTAACTCCTTCCCGTAAGTCCTCTGCCCTCATCCATCCTTTCTCCGTCTTAAAACGATGATCTTTAGATGCCACTATCTTATGCCCAGAACAAGTTGTCACCTCCCATAAAGGCTTTCTCCCCGAACAAACAACCCCCTCCACATCCCGCCATTCTCCTTTTCGAGTCTCTTCTGAAAATGATAGGACCTGCATTCCTCTCTTAACTTGGGAAAGAGGCACGTACCCCTTAGACGTAAGAACTCTCTGATCCCCACGTAAACACTTAGCCGCCCCCCGTGGTGCAGCCGTAACATTATAAGAGAACTGCCATAGGTCCTTCACCATCTGATAATGAAACTGTGGGGAATCCACAAGGGTCTTATAGAAGAACCCCTGCTCCGTCGTAGAGAGGTAGTAACTACGAAAGAACGACCAGGCAACCACGAACTCATCAGGCGTCTTGAATGATGAAACCGCCTTCACCCTTTCTTCCCTCTGCACCTCCGGCGTAAGCTTTGGATACTCCACCGGAAGCGGAAAGTATGGATTCCCCTCCACCCCTAAACACAGTTTCTTAATGTTCTCCACGATCCTCCATCCCGATCTCCTTAAGAGCCTCGAATATCGCCAACACACCCACCAGGTTATTCACCCAGTTCAACCGCTTCTCCGGATAGGGAATCACAATCTCAATAATACAACATTGCTCCTCCACCCATCCGGGCGTATGAATCATCTTCATTCCCCTATCCGCCACTTGCGTCCAGTTCATTCCCTTTGGCAAATCCCAGGCCCCGGGAGTCACCATCATGTTCCCCCCTCCCCCAAACAACGACCGTAACGCCGCCTTGACATACCTCACATCCGTATTGTGAGCCCGTATCAACCCCGCCAACTTCTTATCCCGTCTTGTTATGAGGGAGGAGCTCTTGCCTCCATGTACAGTGGGTTGTGATGTTTGGTCACTTGCATGGGCCCGTTCATATGCCGTCTGTTTGGTCACCTTGGGCCGGGGCTTCCTCACTGGGAGCTTCCGAGGGCTGGTCACCGGGGGGAGGGGCTGGTCGCTTTCCAAGTTTCCCAGAGTCGGGAGGGATGTGGAGAGTACCGGTTTGGAGGACTGCTCCTTCTCGATCCCCTCTGTTTTTGTTGCTTCGTTTTCGTCCATCTTTAACTCCAATCTTGTCTATAAAGTCTTTAACCTGCTGTTTGGTCGTTGGCGGGTCGATCAGCTCGCTGGTCGCCAACTGCTTCTGCATGTTTTCCGGCATCTGTACCGGTGAAATGTTAGGGTAGTGAGATTTGGTCACTCGGTTGGGGACGAACTTGCTGGCGATTGACAACCCTTCTTCCCTGATCGTCTGCTCCAGGAGGCCCCTAAGTTCCTTAAGACCAGACATCCTCTCGGACGCCTTCTCCGCATTAAACGCGATATCTACCAGCTCCTTGATATGGGCCTTAAGGGACCAACCCGCCAACGTGAGGGCCCGGTTCACCTTCCTACCATCGAACATACCGAGGAGGGCGGCCATCTCTTCCCGCTTGGCGTCCACCACCGTTAAGTCACTCGGGGGGGAGGAGGTCTGCGAGACTATCTGCTGGATAGTCGATTGGATGGTCGGCTCCAGCGGGGAGGGGTCCTGGGAGGGGGTCGTGTTCTGATCCTGCGTATCGTTTGATTGTGTCATTGAGTCTCTGGGCCTCCTGTGGTGTTGGCGGTTCATCCGGGAGAACTCTGGTAATCATATGCGTAAACAGTACCGGCTTCCGCTTCCGTTGTCCAGTTAATAATCTCACGACAATTCGACCAGGATTCCAGCACTGCTTGAACTCTGGTGATTCCATCGTATTGTAGAAGACCACATCCTCAGGTCTGGTCCTCTTACGCCCCCACATCCAGAGGATGCCCCAATTCTCCCACCCAATCCCCTCATGGGGAAATCGGTTCTCAAGATGGTTGATAAAATTGGTCGCATTGGGAAAGCCGATTGTAGGAAATATATGATCCCAGGGAAGGGATTCTGGCACCTCAGGAAGTACCTCCAACCGGCCCTTCACAGAGTTATTGACCCACCTCCGAATTGTGGTGCAGATCATCTCCGTTGACGCCCGGCAGGGAGTGGGGTATCTCTCGGTGACCAACTGCTTCTGATACCTCTGGCGAGGAATGGAGAGCTCTCCTCGGGTCTGCTGTATGATATGGCGGAGATGGGAAGCCCTGTCCATGAGGGTCTTTCGATCAACACGGGTAAGCTTCACCTTCTGGGAGGTACAGATGTTCTTGATCACCAACAACTCCTGGGTAGCCTTCTGCAGGAACACCTCATCCGCTATGGACCCCTGTCGTGGGGTGACCGGCACGCCGTAGAGGGCGGAGACCTTCATGGTCCTGGTCGATTTGAGTGGATGGCGGAATAGGCGGATTGCCTTCTTGAGATCGGCAGGCAAGGGAACATTGGTACGGTTAACAGTGATGGCAGGAATGAGGGAGGAGCTCTCGCACGCATCAACAGTGGGTTGTGATGTTTGGTCTTCGTCATGGGGTTGATCAGCCATTATTGGTCTCCTCCGATCCTGTCTTGAAATGGTCGCAAGGGGTGCCTGTATCACGTCCATCAAAGAGGCAAGCCTGACAATAGAAAATGCAGGGTTCACAACCATTAGGTTCGTTGGTCACCTCCGAGGTAGCCTCCTGGGTGAGGAAGAACTTCTTCGCGGCATCCCACCCATGTTCAAAGCCCTGCTCTTGATCAACCGTCAGGAACCGATTGGTCCCGCGACAGAATCCATGGTCATCTTCGTAGGCACGCCATTCCGTCTTATAGGTTTCGTTCTCATTCATCATTGGTCTCCTTCTATGTATGTATGTGTGTCGGTTGGTCGGCGACCAGCCATGTGGGGATTGTAACCGTTGGTTGGAGGGTTGTCAACACAAATATAATACGTAACACGAATTACGGTTGCCTCGATACAGAGGGGGTACGTAACAGGTACATAACAGATATTAGACGTGTTATGTATGCCTCGGTTGCCTCGATACAGAGGGGGTAAAAGGGGGGTGCTATTTTAAGAAACTTTAATCAACTTTAATCAACTCAACTAGTTGCCTCGATACAGAGGATGGGCCGGGGGTATTATGTCAAAAAGGAGAAATCTGTTGACGAGGAGGGATATTGGTAGTTTGGGGGGTTTGGAGGTGAAACGGGCTGAGAAATTCGACGTAAAGGTGGGGTTTTTCGATTTCCCTAAAACGACCATAAGTCCTTTGTTTTCAAGGGGTAAAATGGGGGAGGAAGGGTTATTGTGTTAAGATGGGTAAGATAGAGGTGAAAGTCGTGACGCGATCTCCGAAGCGTTGACAACGAGAAATGAACGTAAGTCCTTTGTTTGCAACGAAAATGGGGAGTTGTCAACAATTCGATTGGACGGATTTTCGCATTCCATCCGGGGGTATAGGGGTAAATGGGGTGAAACGTGAAAAATTTAATGTTGGTCAAATAGGTAGAGTTGTAAGTGTATATGTACTAAGTACTTATGAGCTCGACTCCGCTTCTTGAGGGACGGGAGTTATATTTTTGGGGGGATATAGACCCAGGTGGGTTGGAACCGATTTCCGTTCGTCGGAAAATGGAAAATGATCTATAGGGGACGCGAGGTAAGTGGTTGTGGGGGAGGGAGTTATGGAGGGCAGAAAAAATATCGTTATCCACACATTTCGGAGAGTTCGTTAATACGTGGTAGGCCCATTTGCGAGACCAGTAATGACAAGGGTTTATGATCAGGGATGTGAAACATATATCCGATGGCGTTGACAACGATATGACCAAAATGGGGATTTTCTAAAATTTTGGTACGCCCGGTTGTAAGTGACCAACCAGCAAGGAGTTATGAGGAGGTAGGGGACCATGCGGTGTGAGGTGGAAAGTTTTTCATACGGTGAGGGGTGTTTCCCCTCCCCCCCCGCAAACTCCGAGGGGGCCGACGGGGGTCCCTAAAGTTACGGTGGCGCGGTGGTTGGGGGCGCCGATGCGGTTGGTGTCACAATGTGTATCGTAATGGTTATACCCTACTAAAAAGGTGGGATATACACCCCCACATTGTGACATACATCACATTCTCCCCCCACCGGAGTCTCGTTAGTCGGACTAACTCTCCGGCCAAATTCACAAAGGGGGGATGTTGGTCATATCCTCCTGCTGCTAGTCACCACCAGCCAACAAATTACCGGTGGTCAACATTTTATCGGGATTTAGTGTTGACAATGGGATTGATTGCCGATATGATACCTATTGGGGATCGGGTCGATGCTCAT
>Ga0222637_1000759_pt1 | contig 12733 bp, 12 predicted proteins | sample AntAcemetagen143_FD_181149 | JGI IMG/M metagenome (GOLD analysis project Ga0222637, IMG submission 181149) | Saline water microbial communities from Ace Lake, Antarctica - #143 | ecosystem: Environmental > Aquatic > Non-marine Saline and Alkaline > Saline | place: Antarctica: Ace Lake...
AAGATAAAACCATTGTTGGTTTATCAGTCATTTTTCCACTACAATGATTTACTATAAAATCTAAATGTTTTAATGTTTCTTTTTTATTGATTATTTTGGTAAAGTTCTTCTCCATTATATTCATTTAACAAATATTCTCTTGCATTCATAATTTGTTGTGCTCTTGTAACCACATCAACACCAACTTTTTTCAAAGAAAAATATTTTCTTCTTGCCCTAGAAACATCTTTTGGACTAATTGAATGGTATGATTTTTTTGGTGTAATTGGTTTAAAATCTTTTCTAGCTTTAGACATTGCCAGAATTCTTTCTTCAATTGTTCTTCGATTAGATTGTTCCATTTTTATTTCTCATGCTTGAATTCTTTTATTTATGGGCGATAATCTTTTTGTCCAGCATAACTTAAAACTTCTTCTTCTCTACCAACACAAGTTCCATGCTGCATTCTTAAAGCAGCAACAGAAGCAGCTCTTTCAGCAATTATTTCGTTACTTTCTTCTCTGGTGTATATTCTAATCACTCTTGGTTTAGCATTTTTAAAACGAGCAGATCTCTCTTCCATTACTTTTTTATCAATTCCCATTTTCATTTCTCTTCATGATGTTTGAATTCTTCGTCCATCTTTTTCAGATAGTCTTTAACTCTACTCATGATTGATTTCAATAAAAAGCCTTCAACTTTCTCTTCAAAGATTTCAGACAAATGACTAAACTCAGTTACTCGATACAAATTAGCATTAGTTTCAATTAGATGCAAATCTTTTAATCTTTTCAATTGTCTTCTGATGTTTGAGGAAGCGATACCTAACATTGGTAACTTAGATTCCTTTCTGATGTCCATGACGTTGTTTTTAACTTCTTCAGAATGCAATTGTTCTTTTTGTTGTTTTGCTTTTAGTAAAACATGCAGAACATCTACTACCACATCTCTTGAATCACCTGGTTGTAATAAGCCAACACTTAAACAGAATTTTCTGACCAAATCACGATCGTTCATGGTTGGTTTTTCATATCTACGTAATGTAATTTCCGCTAACGGAGTATCTCTACTAATTTTTGCTATTTTAATCACCACCTAATTTTTTATTTATGTAAATACCAGAAGGTAAGTTTATTACCCTCTTTTTTATCTAATCTGCAAAAGGAAAATCGTTCTAATTGTACTAAATCTCCTTCTTTCAAATTTAACATACTTTTTTCTCCCAAGCCGAGAGCGTGAGAGTTATCTTCTAAAACTACTTCCGTTACAACATTATCCTCAACCGGAAGCCAATGGATAATCATTCCTTTATTCTTTGCGTTTTTGAAATCTTCATAATCCTCAGAGACAAATAAAAACTTTCTATCTTTAACTTCAAAATTGCAATAATCCATTAATCTGTAGATCTTTCCTTCTACAAACTTTTCATAATCATCTTCAGCAATATTAATTTCATCATGGATAGTTAAAGTTCTTTGTCCACGGTCTGGAAAGTCTGGATGTAAATCTAATTGTACAGCTTTTTTAGGAGAGTTTAGGATCTTAATCCCCACGGGATCATGAATGAAGAAATATCTGTTAGATTTCTCTTCAATTAATTCTTTATTGAAAGCGTTGATATTTTTCCAGAATTCTTTTTGGGAAACTGTTTTATCATTTAAACTCAAACCAATTTCTAAAGCATACTTTCTGAATGCACCAGCTTGGTAGCCTCTTTTACGTAAAGCCATTAAAGTCATTAATCTAATATCATCCCATCCAGTATATTCTCCTTGTTCAATCGCTAATTTAGTCTTTGTTGTTGATAATTTAAATCCAATAAAATTAATCATGCCCCAATGTTTATACTCCGGAGCTTTCCAACCAAAAATTTTCATGATTAAAGCTTCTTTTTTGGCATTATCTGCTTGATCTTTACCATTAAGAACATGTGTTAATCCTAATTCGTGATCATCAATGGCAACAGAAAAAATCATTAATGGCCAAACTCGTTGTTCTTTACCGGTTTTAGGATGGATATGTTCGTTAATTCTCATCAAAGAAAAATCTCTCATTGCGGGGTTCTTATCTTTAATATCTGTTTTTAGTTTGAGAACAGCTTCTCCTTCTGCGTATTCATTAAACATTTTTGCATAACGAATTTGTTGTTCTTTAACTTCTAAATCTCGGCAAGGGCAGGCTTTCCCTTCTTTTTTCATTTCTCGCCATTCATCTAAGTTACAGGTGCAAACATACGCTTTATTTTTTTGTACTAATTGTTCTGCGTAATCATAATAAATCCCTAAGCGTTCTGATTGGATTACAATTTGAGAAATATTATTGTCTGTCAACCAGTTAGCATCTCCCTCAATTAATTTATAAGCGGGTTCATAGATATTGCTGGGATTAGTGTCTTCGATTCTGACGATGAATTTTCCGGAATACATTTTCATATATTCATAATTTAAAGAACCACCATAAGCATGACCAATATGTAAAGGTCCGCTCGGAGAAGGAGCAATTCTGACTACAAACTTTCCTTCTTTTGCGTTTGGTAATTCTTTTAATGGGCCTTTGATTTCTTCTTTCTTCTCTTTTAATAGTTCTGGAGCGATTTCTTCTAATTTCGATTTTACTTCTTCTTTGGATAACGAAGAAATCTCTTTAATTGTTTTATCAATTTCTTTGAGAACATTAGGGACATCTTTCTTCAATTCCGGATTATCTCTTAAAGTTAAACCAAGAACGACTTTTGGGTTAACAGAACCGAATTCATAAACGTTCTTGAGGCAATGTTTGAGAATAGTTTCTTTCATTATTGATTAGAAATATAATGTTGTTATTAAAGGTTTTGATTGTTGATTGATTTAATGTTATTGATATATAATAAGAATTAAAACTTACTTCGTTTAATATCCAACACATTTGATATAGAAAACAATGATATTAGCAAACTTTGATAATGCTCTTCTTATAGGAATCGCGTGAATTCTAGCTAAAGGACTAGTTAGAACTTTTACTTTGTGTAAACCCACCTCTTCAACTCCTGCGGTTTGTTTGTTCAAAAACCAACTGGGATATCCTCCGGGTAATGATGTTAATTCTTTTAGAAAGTTTTCGGGACCAGTTCCACCCATGCCCATTCCACCATCGACAGAAAATGCTCCTGAGTAGACAATACCCTTTGGTCCAACTGCAGATTGTAATGTCATCTGTCCCAGATGGAGGTTCATTCCAGTAGCAGAATATTCATCCAAGATCAAAACATTTTCCCCCAAGAGTTCCTTCTTTTGTCTTGGTGAATAAAACTCACCGTGTTCTCTAATAAATTTTAACTTCACTCTTCTGCTTTTAGGGGTCCGATTAATCACCCATGCCACCACTAACCCCAAGATTCTTGCACTTCTATCTAAAGCATAAATAAAATCGATTTTTTTGTTGTTTACTGCCCTAACTACTCGACTCGAAAAAATCACCAGTGCCCAAATTTCCGTCAAGGTGATATGGTTGTAGATTTTTGATTTTATTATTTCTTTAATAGTTTTACTGATAACGTCCCAAGATGGGCTTACTTTTGGATGAGTATATAATTTTTGGAACAAAAGTAATATCTCTTGTACTCCTCTCATTCTCCCTCTGTCTATTTGGCCCAGAGAATGACCACCCTTAATTAACTGGTAAGTCAAATCCACTAAATCTCCTATTTCCTGGCTAGCGACTAATAAAAACTTCTTTTCTCCTTTATCCCGAGAGTACTTTAATTTGGCAGATATCTCTTTTTCCAATGCTGTTTGAATTCCTTCTTTTAATTTTTTTTTTGTTCCAGAATGTTTGAAAGTAAGTTTATCCAACAAAGACAATAATGCGAGAATATCTTCTTCAGCTTCTTTGGCTTCTTTAGCCAATTTATTCCAATTAATATCTTCTTCCTTTAATTCTTTTCCAAACGTTCCCGACACTCGCGATAATTTTTTTGCTAACCGATTCCCATACAACTCTAAATGTTCCCGTAGTTCTTTCTTAGGAACATCACCAAATGTAACAACAGAATCATTCCCGTGACCCATTTCTTCCAAGTTTTTTAATAATTCATGAAGAAGCCTGTCTTGGATTCGTTCTTCTACCCATAGTCCCCTTCGGCTCAATCCTCCCCTTAAAATCGTTTTAAGCTCAGCAACAGCAACTTGGTTAATTGCTTCAACTTTTTTTGGATCTTTTTTTTTATCAGTATTTATTTTTCTTCTTTTGAAAAGTTGTAAGACAATCTTTAGATCTTTGTATTGTTTAAGTAAGTAATGTCTATCTTCCATCACCGATAATATTTTCTTCATTTTAAAAAGGATAAAGTTAATCTATTTAATAGTTTCTTTACTAAAGTAATTATATCTAGAATTTGCCTCGTTCCACTAACTTCTTCATCCTTCTTACGAAATCTTCGGCTTCATGATAATATTTTTCGTATTCTGGGCCAGAAATTTGTTTGATTTCTCGATGAGTAATCATTTTACTTAATTTATAGAATCGGTGCATACTCTCAACATATTTATTTTCTAACAATTTATGTTTAACATAAACTTTATCTAAAATTTCTGCAACATGTTCGGGAGTAGGAGGGACTTCATTTTTACGCATCAAAGCGGCATGGGCGGAATCAATTACTGCCCAATACAAATCTAAAGTAGCTTGCAATAAATGCCATCTACTGTTTAATAAAGTTCGTGGAGCTCGACCAAAATATCGCCAGACAGATTCTTCTGAAGGTCTAATTCGGCCTTGTTGCAATAATTTTTGTAAAGGTTCAAAGAAACCAGTGTCAATTAAAGCTACACCATCACGAAGAATATTAACAGCAACAGGATCGCCAGCTTTAACATATTCCCAAAAAGAAGTATATGTCATCGAAGTTACGTGTAATTTTGTAGACGTATTGGCAATAATGCTTTCAATAATGATTCGATAACTTTCAACTAAAGCGTCATTAATTTGAAAAGAAATGTCATTACTGACAACCAAAACATCAATATCACTTTCTTTAGTAGTTTGTCTCCGAGCAGAGCTACCAAAGATAATTGTGCCCATAATAAAATCTCCCATCTCGTTTTTTAGTTGTTGGGAAAACTTTTGGGCGATTTTAAAGTCTTCAGTAGGATATTTATGGATGTTCTCGTTATCTTTTTTCATGATTTTAAATTCCATTATTTTATTTAAATAGTCTGGACTTTATTAAGCTTTTTTAACTATTATTGAGTAGATAGTGCATTAATTGTGACTTATATGCCATAATTCAGCAACATTTTTAAACCCAACTATAACCCTAATCGAGATGTACGACACAATTATAATCGGAGCTGGTCCTGCGGGATTGGCAGCAGCAATTTATTGCGGAAGAAAAAAACTAAAAACTGCCATAATTACTATTGATGTTGGTGGGCAAGGAAATTTAACTTCTCACATTGAAAATTATCCTGGAGCTTTACCACAATCAGGAATGGAACTGATGAATATTTTCAAAATTCAAGTAGACAAGTTTGAAGCGGAATTTATTTATGGGAAAGTGATGGAAATAAAAAAAGTTGAGAATACTTTTGAAGTGGTTCTTGGCAACAATGAGAAATATGAAGCAAAAACAATTATTTTAACTTATGGGAAAGTTCCGCGAAGATTAGGTGTTCCTGGCGAAGATGAATTTTTTGGCAGAGGAGTGAGCACTTGTGCTACTTGCGATGGGCCATTATACAAAGATAAAGAAGTAGCTATTGTTGGTGGTGGTAATTCAGCAGTAGAGGCAGCGATAGATATTTCTTCATATGCAAAAAAAGTTTATCTAATTCACAGAAGGCAAGAATTTAGAGCTGATGAAGTTACTGTTGAAAAATTAAAACAAAATCCAAAAATTGAATTAGTTTTAGATAGCGTTCCTGTTGAAATAAAAGGGGATAAATTTGTCGGTGCAGTAGTTGTTGAGAACAAAGTTACTAAAAAAAAGAAAGAATTACCAATTACAGGATTATTTTTAGAAATTGGTTATGTAGTTGATAGCAGTATGGTTAAAGATTTAGTTAAAATTAATAAATGGAACGAAGTAGTTATTAATTCTGTGGGAGAAACATCTTGTCCGGGAATATTTGCTGCGGGTGATGTTACTAATACCCCTTACAAACAGGCAATTATTGCAGCTGGTGATGGGGCGAGAGCAGCATTACAAACTTATAGTTATTTAACTGATGGAAAAGCTGTTTCTGATTGGGAGTAATCAAAATGAAAAAAGATGTTGAAGTTTATTTAAAAGAAAAGAGGATTTTTTCTCCAAGTAAAGAATTAGTAGAAAATTCTAATGTGAAAAAGTGGATGGATAAACAAAATATTAAAGATTATGATACTTTGTTAAAAAAATCAGAGGACATAGAATGGTTTTGGAGCGAAGTTGCTAAAGATTTGATTTCTATTGGTAATTATGAAAAAGTTTTGGATTGGAACTTGCCTTATGCAAAATGGTTTACAGGTGCAAAATATAACATTGTTCAAGATGCTTTAGACAGACATAAAGATTCAGATAAAATTGCTTACATTTTTGAAGGAGAGCCGGGAGAAGTTGAAAACACTACTTACAAACAACTTTATCAGGAAGTTTCTAAATTGGCCAATGCTTTAAAAGAATTGGGAGTGAAGAAAGGAGAGAGAGTAGGAATATATTTGCCAATGATTGTGCAATTGCCCGTTGCAATGTTAGCTTGTGCTAAAATTGGTGCTATTCATTCCGTAGTTTTTTCTGGTTTTTCTGCAAAAGCTTTTCAAGATCGAATGATTGATTGTGAAGCAAAAGTTGTTATTACTTGTGATTCATTTTATCGTAATGGAAAGACTGTCTCATTAAAAAAGCAAACAGATGAGGCTTTAGAAAAAGTTAATTCTGTAAAGAAAGTAATTGTTTATCAAAGAACTAAAGAAGAAGTTTCTTGGAATAAAAATAAAGATTTATGGTGGCATGAATTTGTAGAGAAACAAGCAGTTGAGTGTGAAACAGAAAAAACTGATGCTAATGATACTTTATTTTTCCTTTACACTTCTGGAACTACTGGCAAACCAAAAGGAATTATTCATGCTCATGCTGGTTATGCTTTAGGTACTTCTTTAACTTTAAAATGGGTTTTTGATTTGAAAGAAAATGATATATGGTGGTGTGCAGCAGATATTGGTTGGATTACCGGTCATTCATATATTGTTTATGCGCCATTAATTTTGGGAATAACTTCTTTAATGTATGAGGGTGGTCCAGTTTGTCCTCAACCAGATCGATGGTGGGAGTTAATTGAGAAACATAAAGTAACCATTCTTTATACTTCACCAACTGCAATTAGATTATTTACCCGTTATGGTGAAGAATATCCGCAAAAACACGATCTTTCTTCATTAAGACTTCTTGGTTCTGTTGGTGAACCTATTAATCCAGAAGCGTGGATGTGGTACTACAAATATATTGGGAATGAGAAATGTCAAATTATGGACACTTGGTGGCAAACTGAAACTGGGTCACACGTGATTGCGCCTTTACCAATTACAGATTTAAAACCTGGATCAGCAACTAAACCTTTACCTGGATTTTCAGCAGCAATTTTTAATGAAAATGGAAAAGAAGTAGAAAATGGTGGTGGTAACTTAGTTTTACTTAAACCTTGGCCAGCAATGTTAAGGGGGATTTATAAAGAACCAGAGAGGTATCAAAAAACTTATTGGGACCAGTTTAAAAATGTTTATTCTGCAGGAGATATTGCTCGTAAAGATAGTGATGGTTATTTTTGGATTCAAGGAAGGTCAGATGATGTTTTGAATGTGGCTGGGCATAGAGTTGGTAATTCAGAAATTGAGTCTGCTTTAGTAAGTCATAATTTTGTAGCGGAAGCAGCAGTTATTGGAAAACCGCATCCTATTAAAGGAGAATCAATTACCGCTTATGTGATTGTTAAAAAAGGAGTGGATTTGAATGAGACATTGAGGGATGAATTAAAAAAGCATGTTGCCAAAGAGATTGGAAAAATTGTTAAACCTCAAGAAATATTATTTGTTTCAGATTTACCAAAAACAAGATCTGGAAAAATTATGAGAAGAATTATTCGAGCTAAAGCTTTAGGTGAAGAAGTAGGGGATTTATCTACATTAGCCAATCCGGAAGCAGTAGAAGAAATTGGAAATGCAAAATAATGAATAAATAATAATAGAAGATAATGAGGGGATGAAAAATGAGAGTGATTAAATGTTTATTGTTAATATCAATGTTTGTAGGTGCTATTATTTTAAGTGGTTGTGGTGAAGATAAAACTCCGGAATTATTAAATAATTTTGCAATTTGTTTAACTGAGAATGGGGCAGAAATGTATGGGCTTTATAATTGTGGACATTGTAACAATCAAAAAGAAATGTTTGGCAATTCTTTTGATAAAATAAATTACATTGAATGCAGTGTTGACCAAAAGAGATGTTCAGAAAAAAATATTATGGGTGTTCCAATATGGTTTTTTGCTGATGGTTCATCTTTAAGCGGAGTACAAAGTTTTGTAAGTTTAGCACAAAAGACTGGTTGTTCATTACCTTAAGTTTGTTTAGAACCAATATATTTATAAAGATTAATTGGTTTTTTATTATTATTAAAAAGGTGTTAAGATGAAAAAGTTAATTATTTTATTAATGGTATTGTTGTTAGTTGTTCCTTTAGCTTATGCTGGTGCAAATGAATTAACTATAGGAGATTCTGTACAATTACGGGTTACTTTACAATCTCAAGATCCAGACCCAGTAGAACCAGGGCAAATTATTATTGTAAAATTTAAAATTGAAAATGAAGGTAAACAATCTAATGATGATACTTTTGTGAGGATAGTACCTAAATTTCCCTTTTCGATTTATGGGGATGATATAGAGAAGAATATTGGTAAATTGCGAGCAACTTCTACTGGAGCGGATGCAGAAATAGTAGAATTTAAACTTAAAGTTGCAGATGGTGCAGTTGAAGAAGAAACGGAATTAGAATTACAAATTCAAATTGGGACCGGATTGTTTAATTTTGATGATGATAATTTTTTAATTAATATTCAAACGCATGATGCAGTATTAGATATTACTTCAATTACTTCTGAACCAAAACAAATTGCTCCTGGAGAAGCAGGTGAAGTTACAATCATGGTTAAGAATTTAGCAGATTCATTATTGAAAGATATTAAATTCAAATTAGATTTTGATGATGATGATTTACCTTTAGCTCCTTACCAATCTTCTTCAGAAAGAAGAGTTGCTCAACTTCAATCTGGTTATCAGAACTCTTTAAAGTTTAAAATGATTGCTGATCCAGAAGCATCTCCGGGATTATATAAAGTTCCGGTAACGATTACTTATAATGATGAGAAAGGTACTTCTTATTCTGTAAGTGATATTTTGGCAGTTACAGTTGGAGAGATTCCTAAATTAAAAGCTTATATTAAAAAGAGTGATGTTTTACAATCTAAAAAAGAAGGTAAGATTACTTTAGAAATTGCTAACACCGGTAGTTCGGATGTTAAGTTTTTAGAAATGACTTTATTGCCTTCAGAAGATTATCAACTAGTTTCTACTACTGACTATTATTATTTTGGTGATGTTGATTCAGATGATACTGAAAGTGAAGAAATTGATGTTTACATTAATAAGCGAGTTAAGAACTTTAAACTGCCAATAATGTTGAAATATACTGATGCCAATAATAAACCTTTTCAACAACAATTTGATTTAGAAATGAACTTATATTCTGCTTCACAATTAAAGAAGTTTGGGGTATTAGAAACTAGTAACAGTTTGAGTTATTTATTGTTTATAATCTTAATTGTGGTGAGCATTATTCTTTATCGGAGTTATAAGAAAGATCCTGAAGCATTTTCTAGGAAATGGAAAAAGAGATTGTCTTTTCTCAAAAGAAGAAGAAAAAGTAAGTAGAGGACAACAATATTAAAAAACAGGAACTTCTTATGTTTCTCTTATAACACAAGAAAAATATAAAGATAAAAAAGATGATAAAGGACTATTTTAAGTTAGCGTACAAGAGTGCCAGACAAAGAAGGATGCGTTCTTGGTTAACGATGATTGGAATTTTTATTGGAATTGCGGCAGTAGTTGCTTTAATGTCTCTTTCTCAGGGTTTACAAACGGCGATTGCTGAACAGTTTGTAAGCTTAGGTTCAGATAAAGTTATTGTTCAAGCAGCAGGTTCAGGTTTTGGACCACCGGGTACGGGGGCAGAGGTTCCATTAACAATTAGTGATCGAGAAGTTATGGAAAAAGTTAGTGGTGTTGATAATACAGTAGGAAGATTACTTCGTGCAGTAAAAATTGAATTTAATGAAGAGATTAAATATCCATTTGCAGCTTCTATGCCCGAAGATTCTGAAGATATTGCTTTAGCGGTTGAAGCTAATAATTACAAAATTGATCAAGGTCGGTTATTGAAAAAAGGGGACAAATATAAAGTGATGGTAGGATATAATTTTGCTGAAGATTTTTTTGACAAGAGTTTATTCTTAAGAGATAAAGTTCTAATTGAAGGGGTTGATTTTAAAGTTGTTGGAATATTAAAGAAATCTGGTAATCCGCAACAGGATGGAACTTTAGTTATTCCGGAATCAGCAATGCGGGAAATTTTAGGAATTGAAGACACTTATGATATTATTCCAGCAAAGATTAGTGCGGGAGAAGATATTGCGGTTGTAACGGAAAAGATAAAAAAAGATTTACGTAGTCATCGTAATGTTGAAGAAGGGAAAGAAGATTTTACAGTTCAAACTCCGGAAAATATTTTAGCTACGTTAAATACTATATTATTCATTATTCAGGGAGTTTTAGTGGGTATTGCGGCAATTTCTTTATTAGTTGGAGGAATTGGAATCATGAACACGATGTATACTGCGGTACTGGAGAGAACTAAAGAGATTGGAGTCATGAAAGCTATCGGGGCGAGAAATTGGGAAATCATGTCTATCTTTGTAATTGAATCAGGAATGTTAGGATTAGTTGGCGGAATTATTGGAGTGAGTATGGGTTTTGGAATCAGTAAATCTGTGGAGTTGATTGCCTTTCAGATTTATGGGAGTTATTTAATTAAAGCAGATTTTAATTTAGGATTGTTAATTGGAATGTTAATGTTTGGTTTTATTATTGGCTCTTTATCGGGAGCTTTTCCGGCGAAGCAAGCAGCAGCTTTGAAACCGGTGGACGCTTTGAGGAAATAAAAAATGGTACATATAAATCTTAAAAAACCAGTAAGGGATGTTTTACTTAGAATGGAAAAGAATTATCCAGAAATTAAAGAATTTATTAAAGGATTTAATTTTTATCATTCTACTAGACTTTCTGAACCAAAAAAATTAAAAGTTTATTTGAAAGGGGATCTGAAACTACTTAAAAAGTCTAGAGTTGTTTGTAAAAAAAAATACGACTCAATATCCTATTCCAGAGATTATTGGATTGGTATTGCTTTAGCTCAAGTTATTAGCGTTTTATCTAAATATCTTTCTGATTCAGAAATTAGTGGATGGACTAGGTTTAGGTTAGGTTCTAGTCTCGGAACTACCGCTACTTTAGTTGCTCGAGCAATGAAAAGATTTCCTTGGGGAAATAAAGCAGTTAAAATGATTCGTGTTGAGTTGGGTGCTATTATAAAACAAAAAAGATTTGAAAAAAGAGAAAGGACATTAATAGAATTATTTGAAAAAGAATTTGCTAAATAATGAAAAATATAAAAAATGATAATTGACTATTTTAAGATACCAGTGAAGGAAATAAGAAGAAGGAAGTTACGTAGTTGGTTGACTCTGATCGGAATCTTTATTGGAATTGCCGCGATTATTTCGTTGATTACTCTCGGGCAGGGTTTAGAGAATGCGATTGAACAACAATTTTCTGCTTTAGGGAAAGATAAATTGTTTATTCTTCCAAAAGGAGGATTTTTTGGGATGGGTTCTTCAGAACAATTAACTTCTGACGATTTAGAAATTATTCAAAAAACTTCGGGAGTGAAATTAGCTACCGGGATGGGTTATGCTTTTGCTCGTTACGAATTTAATGATTTGGTTCATTATGGTTTTATTTCTGGGATATCTACTGATCCTGAAGAAAGAGCTTTAGTTGGTGAAGCACAAACTTGGAAAGTTGGTGAAGGGAGAAATGTTAGAAAAGGTGATAAGTTTAAGATTGTTTTAGGGTATGAACATTCACAAAATAATATTTTTGAGAAACGTGTAGAGTTAGGTGATAAAATGCTTATTCAAGATCGAGAATTTAAAGTGATCGGTTTTTTAGAAAAGATTGGTTCTCCTCCTGATGATCAAGCTGGATTTATTCCTCTTGAGGCGTATGAAGAAGTTTTTAATGCAAAAGATGAACTTGGTTTTATTATTGCCCAAACCCATGCGGGAGATGACCCTCTTGTTGTTGCAGAAGATATGGAGAAAGAATTAAGAGATGATCATCGTCTTGATGAGGGTGATGAAGATTTTGAAATTCAAACCCCAGAACAGTTTGCAGAAGCCTTTGGAGTAGTTCTTGATATGGTACAAATTGTTTTGATTGGGATTGCTTCCATTGCTTTATTAGTTGGTGGAATTGGAATTATGAACACAATGTATACAGCAGTTTTACAAAGAACTAGAGAGATTGGGATCATGAAAGCGATTGGAGCGAGAAACGAGCATATCTTATATTTGTTTTTAGTTGAATCGGGACTTTATGGTTTTTTTGGGGGTTTAATTGGAATTGT
>Ga0222637_1000768_pt1 | contig 12664 bp, 8 predicted proteins | sample AntAcemetagen143_FD_181149 | JGI IMG/M metagenome (GOLD analysis project Ga0222637, IMG submission 181149) | Saline water microbial communities from Ace Lake, Antarctica - #143 | ecosystem: Environmental > Aquatic > Non-marine Saline and Alkaline > Saline | place: Antarctica: Ace Lake | collected...
CATGTACTCTTTCTCTGCGGCAATCAATTCAAGTGATGTGTATCTGCTTACCCATTTTTTACCTTTCTCTTTAACTCTAATTATTTTCCCTTGATCAAATTGATTTTCAAGGCTTCGAAGAGTGAGACTATATGTACTTGGGTCCCAGTTTTCTGTCCGCATAGTCTCTTTCATATACTCATGGATTAAGTCCGCTTCGGAGGCTAGGGCAGTGCGCTCTGTGGCTCTGCGGATAGCGTTTTGCCACATTAAATCTTCACTATTTTTGCCTCTCAAGCCCGCGCGCTCCTGTTCGGCTTCAATATTAAACTGCGCCTCTTTTGACCATTCTTGCCTTTCTTCTTTAGCTTTTACTTTGTTATCCGCTTCATTCATTTTGTATTTACTTATCCGTTCTTGCCAGTCTTTTGTTATCTCGTCTTTATTTACACCCGGAGTTTTTTCTTTCCGGGTTTTATGCCAGGCATCCATATCTGTTAAGCCTTTAGCTTTTGCTCTAAGTATTTGTTTGCGCCGTTTTGAAAACTCTTCTTCCATTTCACGCGACACTTTACTCAAGCGCCATTCGCCGTTCTTAATGTAATTAATATCATAGCCTTGGGCCATCAATTTTTCTGCAAGCTTGCTTCGATATATGGCGCCAAACATCTTATTAAAATCTTTTTGTAGAATTTTCCGGGTCCAAATTCCCATAAATTTATCTTGCCATTGTGTAATATTCATAAGAACACAATGGGTATGTAAGTGGGGATCATGTTCCCGGCTATAACCGTCTTTGACTGTGGCATAAACCATTTTGCCGGTAGTCCATATTTGATATGGATTTGGCCGCGCTACAGCAAAATTTTCTTCAATCTCGGCCATAACTTCTAAGACTGCTTCATCATGGGCTTTAATAATCTCCGGGTTTTTATCTAACACAAACCCGGCCACGCTTACGGATTTAGGCGCGGAAAATGTTAAGTCAATGCCTTTGACTTTATGCTTTTGTGTTATCTTCTCTCCGGCTTTATTTTGACCATTCAGCAAAGATAATAAATTATCTTCTGTTATCGCTTGGCCGTTTTTGTAACCGAGGCTTTCAGATAATTTGCCGTGAATAGTTACATAGCTAAGCGGCGCATCTGTTTTAGGAAATTCGCCTAATGAATTGAAAATTTCTTTTTCCACATTACCGGCTTGCTTGAAATAATAGTTTTCATTTCGGCAGTGGTAAGCGGCCAAATTATCGGTACTTCCTTTTAATATCATTGCGTTAAGCATGGGTCCTCTTTAGGCTTTACACTAAGGTGTCTAGGTGCATAGTTTTAACTTCAATAAAAAAATCTTACATTACGCTGTAACTTCAAATCAAATACTTATCTTATTATTGTTTTCTTTTGTTTCTGTGGCAGTTGACTTTGGTAGCAACCGTTGATTTTTTGCCGATAAATACTCTATATTTTATACCACATATTTGGCCAAACGGCAAGGTTATATAAGGAATTCTTTACCAAGGCTCGCAAAATAGAACGGCTTTTTATTAGTGCGCGCTCTGGCAAACGCCGGGAAGTCCTGGCGGATTGCCTGTGATAGTCTTGCGGAATTTATGAAGCAAGTTTATCAAGCGCGCCTTGTCGCCTATGATTAGTCTATGCAATAAGACTATGAATAGTGGATAATAAAAAACCGGAATATGGAGCGGCTATCAAAAGGTTCATTCTTCCGGAAAATAAGGAAGTTTGATATTTTATACCAAACGGAAAGCCAAGGATCTGTTGGCGCGATTGTTCAAAGAAGTCTTTGACGATCCGCGCGTATTTCGGTTTATCCGAAACAATAGTTCCTTGAAATGCAGTTGGAAAATATCAATCCCCTTTTTAGAGCTGTGGTTTTTTTTAATAGAGAGTTACTTATAAAAGAGCGAAGCGGAGCGGTATCTTATTAGCGCGCGCCTGGCCGGTGCCGGCATCCCTGGCACCCGCCATAATAGTTTGCGGGATTAAAAGGAGTAAAGCTATTAAGCGCGCCTTGCTGATTGTGATTAGGCTATGGAATAAGAGTAAGAGCAATGTGTAATAAGATATCCCGGAGCAAAGCGGCCAAAACAAAAATCAGTTCCTTAAGGTAGTTCTTTTGGATAAGAAAATTGTTTATTAAAAAAAACTTGATACTACCTTCAAAGAAGGTCTTGAATGGTGGGTTTGATTTGTAATTCCTTTGAAAGAAATTCTGCTTTTCTTGTTAAATCTTCATCATTTTCAAATTCTACATCTCTTTTTTTCTTTCTTTTGTTTAATATGGATGATAGATAACTGCTTCTATCTTCACCATCGGAAATAATACCTTCCCCCATTTTGTCGGAAAATACAGAAGTATGATGAAAAAGCCAAATTGGCGGCGTTGGTAAAGTGTCATTCTGTATTCCCAATAGCACAAGTTCAATCTGCGTGGTTTGCATTTCGGCAAGTGATGGCCAATACATTATAATGTCGGTAACTTTTTTATCATTTATCAAACGATAGAATTTCTTATAAAGGTGTTCATCCTTAATATCAGGTTCGTCTTCCATAATAACTATTTTATGGTTATCCGCGCGAAATATTTCGGCTAATTGACGCCGCTTTTGCATTGGGCTATAGATAGGTGAAATTTTTTTGGATTTCCACACACTTGGTCCAAGAAGAAAAATTATCGCCATGGATTGTTGTTTAAGTAAATATTTTGAAATTCTTTTACTTCGGATTTCCCTAATATAACTTCCTTTTTTTGTATAAGATTACCAAGTTTGTCAATTATTTCTAAAGATGCCTCACCTCGTTTGCTTAATTCGTACTCAAACAATATTTTGCTATTTTCTTTGAATGTATGCGCAATAATTAAAAATTCTTTGCGAAAGAATTTTAGCGCGCGATCCACTTGAGTAGGATTAAGATTTGTCATCTTCTGAATTTGACTAAACCGGAGACCTTCATTTTTTTTTCGTAAGGTCTGTAAAATGCGAATATAATTTTCATGTCCAAATAATTTTAGTATCATGCTTATAGTATACTTACAAAATGTAAGTTTGTCAATATCCTTGAGTGTTTTTATAAAACGAATGGCCGCGCAACTTTCCGAACCAGACGAGCAAGCGATGAAGCATAATCAATTATGGTTTATTTTGAAAATCCGGAACGGCACTTGTGGCAATAGTCTCAATTGCCGTTTATGGCGTTAATTTCGCTTTTGGCCGTTTTCCGGGAAATTTGATTTTTTGTTCGCGCGAGGTTGCGCTGTAAGAGGGTTTTATTATCGGGCAAGTGTATTTTATCCCCATTTTTATAAAGGCAGGGTTACTTATATCCGTTTGGGGTTTGGGGTTGGGATGGTAAGAAGGAGTATACGCAACCCTGCCGTAAATATCCTACAAGAATTTTGCAGTTAAAAGCAATATTAAGGAATTCTTACAAAAAATACTGAAAATTATCAGTCCCCGAGAATTTTCAGCACATCAGCCCGGGAATATAAAATTTTTTTTGAGTTAGACTTTTAGGGGTCCCCTCAGAATTCGGACAAAATAGCACGTTAAGGGGTATATCTAAACATTTAGGGGAAATTTCCCACGAGATTTGATTGAAATTAACACCCTGAATAGCCATATAGGGGTCGTTTCAGAATTCGGAAAATAAAGCACGTTAAGCCGCTGCCAGCGGTATGAGAAATCTTGCACATGCGTTAAACTGCTGTGAATTACTGTCATTCTGAAGTATACCCAAAACTAATGTCAGACAACGGCAGTATTGAGCGTCAGTTTAGAGTCTAAATCTGTATTTACCGAAATGTCCGCAGCTTGACTTTTGGGGTCAAAAGTGGTAGACTATAAACAGCGAGGTAAATATAAACATGTCAAATAATGAATCGGAAATTAATTTAGCGGAAATTTTAGGGGCCATTAAAGCGCCTTCAAAACAGCAATTAATTTTGTATATTCCTCACAAAAATAAAGTAGGCAAAGATGTAAAAAATATACAAAAATGGATCAAGGATGCTAAAAGATTACTTACGATTATTGGTGGCGGGACAACTACAATGCCTCCAGCGGATGGCACTTGGTTAAAAAAAGATGTAGAAAGTATTGAAAAATTAAAAGATGAAGATATAGTTTGGGAAAAAACCACATTAATATCTACACATATTTATGAAGCTCATTTTGGAAATAATTTAATCGTACTTAGAAAATTTTTACATAGATTTGGCAAGGAAACCAATCAAGGCGAAGTAGCATTTGAATTTGACGGTTCTTTTTTTAGAATTTCCAAATACGACCATTAACAAAATTTAAAAAAAGAGGTAAGTAAAATGGCAAAGACAATCAAAGTTATAGGGCCAACTCAAAAACTAATTAAAGTTATAGGGCCAACTCAAAAACTGGTTAAACCTGATGTTGTTGCTAAAGCTTTGGGCGCGGAGAAAGTAGGAATTAAGATTGATACAAAACAAGGACCGCTCTCTTTATTTTCTTTGCGTCAGTTTCTTATAGGCAAATTGCGTTCTACCGGCGGTCGTCCCGCATTGGCAGGAACTGTAAAGAAACGAAATAAAATCCCTCTCTTTCCGGAAGATTGGGTTAAGCTTAAAAAGATGTCTAAATATTTTAAGCGGAAGGATGGAATTAATATAAGTCCCGGTCAAATAGCGTCTGCTCTAATTCATAGAGACATATCTAGGACATTATTTTTTAAATAAGCAATTTAACTCATAGTGGACAATCCCATATTTACAATCAGCGGCCTTGCAAAATAAAAATAAACCGAGCTAATTGGGGGTCGCTTCAGAATTCGGAAAAAATCGTACGCTAAGGGGTCTGCTCACGAAACGGAAATTATCGTACGCTAAGCCTCACCGGCCGTCCGTAGTGGTCGGAATTTGCCCTTCTCGATGTGTTTATTTGGGCGCCAGGTGTAATCGCCGGTTAAGTTGATATGCTCCCAGCCCAGCGGTAAGAGATGCGGTAGCACGCAAGCTAAATTGCCAGTTTACTTCTAAACAGCTTTTGGCCGCTTTCCGGGAAATCCGGTTTTTTGTTTGCGCGAGGTTGCGCTGTAAGAGCGTTTTATTGTCGGGGTGTCATTACGATACCCCCTTTTTTAGCCGTTTTTGAAAACTCCGGTTTTTGGCCGTCCGATGCGCATAGCGCCTTGATACGGCACCCGGCATAGCCTTGAAAAGTTCTGTTCAGGAATCCTGATATTTATAGTGCCCAAATAAACCAATTAAGAGTGGTGTTTAGAACAGAGAACAGAAAATTATATCACGGGATTGCCGGATTAAAAAACTTCCATTTCCAAAAGTTGTTTAATAAGCCTTCCCGCATCGGCCCATTTGGCATAACCGCAAAAACTGGCTATTGAATTCCCTATCTTCCGCGAGGAAATCTTTTTACGACGATATAAATTTTTCAAATAACGGTTTCTTTTTCTGAAACGGAAAATATTTATCCGGCGAATACGCGCTGTCCATGGATAAATCCTATAACCCACCCAATCCACCCCGCATCGGACCGGCGAAACAGTTCTTTTAATCGGATGCGCCCTAAGTCTTAGGTTTTCCGCGAGAAAGACTTCTATTCGCTTCAGCGCTGTAAACAATTCTTTTTTATTTGAAGAAAATAATAAAAAATCGTCCATATAACGCAAATAAAATTTCCATCTTAATTCATGTTTTACAAAATAGTCCAGCTCATTAAGATAAATATTGGCAAAAAGCTGAGAGGTTAAATTACCGATTGGAATGCCCGTTGGCCTTTCCAAGGCAAATAAATCGTCATTCGGAAAATAAGCGCGGAAACGATCATCCTGTGAAGAAGCTAAAATTTCTCTAATAAGACACATTACTTTTTTATCGGCAATCTTTCGTCCGATAATCTTTAAAAGTATGGCATGATCCACGCTGTAAAAGTATTTGGATATGTCCGCTTTCAAAACATATCCTTTTTCGAATCGCTTTACAAATTTTTTACATCGCGCTAAAGCCAAAAGAGTTCCTTTACCTTTTCTGCAAGCGAAATTGTCAAAGATAAAACGCGCCTCAAAAATAGGCTCAATAACATTGCATAAAGCGTGATGGACCACCCTGTCCCTAAACTCCGCGGCTTTTACCTGCCGCCGTTTTGGATCGGCAACTTCAAATTCTCTATAAGCGCCGTGTCGGTATGCGCCGGATAAAAGTTCATCCCTGATTGCAAATATATTGTGTTCCCGATTATAAGAAAACTCGGCGCAATAAGAACGCAAACTTTTGCCTTTGGCCGCTTGCCGAAAAGCTTTATACAGATTTTCAAAGGAACATAATAAATTGTAAAGATTTTTATAAGTACGCATAAAAAAGATGCCCGGCTTCACCGTTCAACCTAGCCCTTTTGGTTAAAATTCATTCCAAAAGGGAGGGCATACTAAGTGTCGCCGGGTTGTTTCTATTTTCTCCGGTCCGCCTTAGGCGGACCGGAAAGGAACAGGTCAGCCGTAGTTTTAGTTAGCGCGGTTCAAAGGTCCTTAAACCCCTGAAATCAGGCTTTGACTCATCTTGAAAACTACCGCAGCGGAACCCGATGTTGTCGTTCACGTTCGACGGGACGTTGTTCGCGTTGAACGCAAACACGCCGTCATTGGCGCCATTGTCCCAGTTGCCCCCACGGATCACCGCTTATTTACAGACCTGCCACTTTTGTACTACAAAACCGTTTCTTCCAACCTCCTAAAAGCCTGCCAATTTCATTAATCATTTTTGAACCGATCTCATATTGCCTTAAACTCACAAAATTTAATTCAAACGCCAGCCTAAACCAAATCCGCATTTTTTCCAAAGCCAAATCGGCGTTATCCACATCAACGATTTTATCATGGCTTTTATTGGCTTTAATTATAGCTTCCAATAAGTCCAAACTCGCATTTTCCATTCTTTGCGCCAGTACGAATTTCTCCGACTTTGGAAACTTCTTGATCAATACATGAATCCATTTTAAAAAATCATACGCTTTTTGAAATATAGTTAAGTCTTTAAGCACCGGATTACCTCTTTAACTTCGCGATTAACTTCTCCGTTTTCCGACTTAATCTGACTACAAACCGCAACCGAAAATCCGAGCCTAACAAGTTTGCCTATATATTTATCCAAACCGCTCTTCGGAAAACCGCAATATACCATAGGATTATCAACTTCACCCTTTATAAGCAGTTTGAGACCAAGAATTTCTGAGACTTTTTTTGCGTCTTCACACATTATTCTAAAAAAAATTCCAATTTGAAAAAGTAAAATATCATCAGGATATTTTTCTTTGATTTTTTTATATTTCTCTGCGACATTCACATGTTCCTCCATGATATTGGAAATTAAATTGTCCATATTTTCTTTTTTTTCGTGGCGCCATAGGCGCCATTCTAAACAACAACTGCAACAACAAGATTAAAGATTTTCTGATTCCGGATTTCAACGACGCCTACCGCAGCGGAACCCGACGCCGGCGCTCACGCTCGACGGGACGGCGGGTCCGTCGAGCGCGTGGAACGCAAACACGCCGCCATAGGCGCCATTGTCCCAGGCGCCCCCACGGCGCACCGCCCTGGCAACGCCACCACCATTATATGCCCAGTGGTAATCGTTACCATAGGCATTAACGGAGGCGCCAACAGAAGTGGGTATACCTGTAGCAAAATCATATCCTGTAACATAACCGGAACCTACCCCATTTGTGGGGTCAGCGGTCATCACAAAGTCTACCCACTCCCAGACATTGCCAATCATATCAAAGACCCCTTCCTGTGTGACACAGCCGGCGCTTGCTCCTGTAAGATTCGCGGCAGCGCTACCCGTATTACATCCCATCGCTTCCGTTGCTTCTTCAGCCGTAATGTTCCACTTGCTCCCTTTATAATTCGCCGCGTTAAACCATTCGGAATTGGTGAGCAGATGTTTCCCGGCAAGCTGGCATGCCTTCTTGGCCGCGCACCAATTGATAGTTACCAGCGGAGTTTGGCCAGAGGCGGAACCGGCAACGGCAGTGCTGTTACAGGCGTCTACCTCAGCCTGGGAACCATTGGTACAGGTGCAGTTAGTCACTGTTCCGCCTGCCAAATAGGCCTCGTATTTATCAATACAGTAAGGATAGGGGCCGGGGATATAAGCCATGCCCGTTGGACAGGCGCCTGATTCCCCTGTAGCGGTGTCAACATACTGCTTTGTGGCCGCGTGAAGGGCCGACGTAGGATCTGCGGAAAGCGTGAGCGCGCCGGCAATATTAGTATCGCCGTTAACATTCAGCTTGTAGGAGCCCGGATCCGTCGTCCCAATGCCGACATTGCCCGTATTTTTTACTACCATTAGTTCCTGTCCTGCTACTCCCCCAGAGCTTATTCTTACGACATCTGAAGTATTCCCCACTACATCTAATATTCCCAGTGGCGTCGTTGTCCCGATGCCGACATTGCCGTTCGGTTGTATGGTCAATTTGGCATCGCTGGCATCTATATTCCCCGATGGAGCTACTGCCAAGTGTAAATCAAGATTCCCATCAGAACGTCTCTCTCCAATAATTCCTGCCCTATAAACATCGTCTGTAGTACCAGGAGTAATTCCAAATTGCCAACCTACTAAAGCTCCTGTCTCTGTTGAACTTCGTTTAATTGAGGCTACTGCGTCAGAGCTATCTACAATATGAAGAATATCTAAAGGCTCCGTCGTCCCGATGCCGACATTACCGATATTGTTGATGTAAAATACGGGATCCCCAACTGCGGTATATTTAATTCCAAAACTTCTACTAGCCTCTGTAGTATCGCTATACAAATATGTGTTTGTAGTATCTGTATCACTGTTAGCTATTCGTATGCCATATCCACTTAAAGACCTTATATAACCGTCTACATCTAATGCTAATCCCGGGTCCGTCGTCCCGATGCCGACATTACCATTCTTTTTAATCCTCATTCTTTCTACGCCATAACTTCGTCTCTCTGAAAATATAAGATCGCCGGAAGTATCACCATATACACCGGTAGCGATTGCCCAGTGCCCATTATAAAGAGAAGTGGAGAGTTCGTAACGGCCAGAAGTAGCACCAACTTTTATTCCATAATCAGCCACTTCAAGAGGGAAATCAGGCGCCGTCGTCCCAATGCCGACATTGCCTGTATTTGTTATCACCATTTTAGTAGTAAAAACTGTATTAGCATCATTAATAGTTCTAAATGCTAATCTTTCGGGAGCATTACTAATTACTCTCATGTCCCATTTCTTTTTGTCAATCGTTCCATCTGTATCATAAATTCTAATAAATGGGTCTGTTGCTTCTATATTAAGCGTACCATATCCCGCCATACCGTTTGCTGTTACTCTTGTAACCCCATTGACATCAAATTTATACCCAGGACTCGTCGTCCCAATGCCTACATTACCAGTGTTTGTTATCCTAACGCGTTCCGTCCCATTTGTAACGATTCCAATACTATCTGTTGAAGGAGCATAAAGACCAGTATCACCTTCGTTGCTTTCCCCGATTCCCAAGGCAAGATTGGTAAGCGTACCTCCTTGATTTATGGTTACTCTTGGAATATTCAGAGCATTATCATGAGTTGCAGTGAGATGAATATAAGAGCCATCATGCCAAATTTGAATTTTATCCCCATCAGGACGGCTTATCGTTAAAGTCCCTTCGACGTCAAGAGCACTTTCCGGCGCCTGCGTTCCGATGCCGACATTGCCATCATCTTTAATATAAATTCCTTCCGCGCCACCATCACCGGAAATCCATTGATTATTTGTATTTATGATTCCATTAAACTTACTTGTCCCATTAATCTCCAACTTAGATTCCGGCGTTGCTGTCCAAATGCCAACATTGCCGTTTGTTGAAACATATAAATGTGGCGTTATTGCGGATGTGGAAACCCAGAGTGAAAAAGGAAGATCGATATCGGGCACTATAACTTGGACCGAACTTTTTAATATCGTAGCTCCGTCAACAGTAAATTGATCAACCACTTCAAATTCCGCCGCCTGTAAAACAGAGGCGGCCTGTCTGCGCGCGGACATTACGCACAGGCAGGCAAACAAAAAAACTAAAAATAATATTCTTTTCATAAATTTCCTCCAACAAAATAATTTGTAACAAAAAACGGGGTTTGCGAATTTGATTTTTCATTTTATAATGTTTTTCCCTCGCTTGCGTGGAAATTTGCGGAATTGCTGACCTGGCAGGGTGGTAGAGGAGGTTGACAAACCACTTTTAAAAAGCCTCTTTTAAGATTATAGAGGCAGGCAGGCAGGCAGGCAGGCAGGCAGGCAGGCAGGCAGCGCCTTTTATAAATCGTCCTTCGGACGATAATAAGGCAGAATTTTTAGCTAAATTATTCATAACAATAAAAGCATAACATCCCCATATTACGTCTTTGTTACATTATAGAATAAATTGAGAATAAATTGAGAAGCATGCTTATACCATCTGTTCGCTATCAATTTTTGCGATATCTTTTTTTAGATCGTTAATTGAAATTTTTAAATAAACCATTGTGGACTCAAGCCGGTTATGCCGTAAAAAGCGGCTGACTTTTTCAAGCGGAAGCCCCCCATCGAGCAAATGGGTAGCGCGCGATCGCCTAAAACTGTGGGTTGTGATTTTTTTGGTTATGCCAATTCTCCGGGCATTATCTTTTATTGGGGTCCCTTCAGAATTCGGACAAAATAGCACGTTAAGCTGCGTGCCGAGTCAATAAAAACCACGACTTTCTACCTAAAGCACAGCTAAGCCGCTGGCAGCGGCCGCAACGGCCTGTACTTCCCCGCCCTGATCTTTAAATTGCTGCGCCACAGGTAGTCCCCCGTCAGGTTTATGTGTTCCCACCCCAGCGGTGACAGGTATCGCAGCAGCGCGTCGTCCAACGGCTGGCCATGACAGCGCAGGGCGTTGGTTGCCCGCTCCAGGTACACCGTGTTCCATAACACGATGGCCGCTGTCACCAGGTTGAGCCCACTGGCACGATAGCGCTGTTGCTCAAAACTGCGGTCACGTATCTCACCCAGCCGATAAAAAAATACCGCTCTGGCCAGAGCGTTACGCGCTTCGCCCTTGTTCAACCCAGCGTGCACACGGCGACGCAGTTCCACGCTTTGTAGCCAATCCAGGATGAACAGTGTCCGCTCGATGCGTCCTAGCTCGCGCAGTGCGATGGCTAAGCCGTTCTGTCGCGGATAGCTGCCGAGCTTGCGCAGCATCAGCGATGCCGTGACCGTGCCCTGTTTTATTGAAGTGGCCAGTCGCAGGATTTCATCCCAATGGGTGCGGACGTGCTTGATGTTGAGCGTACCGCCGATCATGGTCTTGAGCGCGTTATATCCGGCCTCACCCCTGGGGATATACAGCTTCGTGTCGCTCAGGTCACGGATGCGCGGCGCGAAGCGAAACCCCAGCAAGTGCATCAGGCCGAAGACATGGTCGGTGAAGCCCGCCGTGTCAGTGTAGTGCTCCTCGATGCGCAAATCTGATTCGTGATACAAAAGTCCATCGAGTACATACGTCGAATCGCGTACCCCGACGTTGATCACCCTGGCGCTGAACGGTGCGTATTGGTCGGAGATGTGCGTGTAAAACATCCGCCCTGGTTCCGCGCCATACTTAGGATTGATGTGGCCGGTGCTTTCGGCCTTGCTGCCGGCACGGAAGCGCTGGCCGTCTGATGAAGACGTAGTACCATCACCCCAATTCTCAGCAAAGGGCTGGCGAAACTGGGCATTAACCAACTCGGCCAGGGCTGTCGAGTAGGTTTCGTCTCGGATGTGCCAGGCTTGCAACCACGAGAGCTTGGCGTAGGTAGTGCCGGGGCACGACTCAGCCATCTTGGTCAGACCCAGATTGATGCCGTCAGCTAGGATTGTAGTCAACAGCAAGGTTTTGTCTTTTGCGATATCGCCGGTCTTCAGGTGCGTGAAGTGCCGTGTGAATCCCGTCCATTCGTCTACCTCCATCAGCAATTCGGTGATCTTGACGCGCGGCAACGCCTGAGCCGCCTGGTCGATTAGCGCCTGAGCCGCGTCAGGCACCGCAGTATCAAGTGGTGTGATCTTCAACCCTGACTCAGTGATGATTGCGTCGGGTAGGTCGTTGGCCGCCGCCATGCGGTTGACCGTTTCAAGCTGCTGTTCCAACAGCAACAAGCGGCCATGCAAGTACTGGTCGCAGTCGGTAGCCACAGCCAGTGGCAATTCGTTTGCCAGTTTGAGCATGGCGAACTTCTCGGCAGGCACCAGGTATTCGTCAAAGTCCTTGAATTGGCGCGAACCCTGCACCCAGATGTCGCCGGAGCGCAGCGCGTTCTTGAGTTCCGAGAGCGCGCATATTTCGTAGTAGCGGCGGTCGATGCCTTCATCGGTGAGAACCAGATTCTTCCAGCGTTTTTTAACAAACTCGGTTGGTGCGTCGCCTGGCACTTTGCGGGCGCTATCGGCGTTCATAGTGCGAAGCGCCTCAATGGCGTCGAGCACACCTTTTGCGGCCGGCGCCGCCCGCAACTTCAGCACGGCGAGAAATTCAGGCGCGTAGCGGCGCAGCGTGAAGTAGCTTTCTCCGATGCGAGGCAGGAAATCGAAGCTCTCCGGCTGTGCGAGCTTCTGCGCCTCGGTCACGCTGGCGCTGAAGGCGTCCCACGAGATGACC
>Ga0222637_1000770_pt1 | contig 12657 bp, 26 predicted proteins | sample AntAcemetagen143_FD_181149 | JGI IMG/M metagenome (GOLD analysis project Ga0222637, IMG submission 181149) | Saline water microbial communities from Ace Lake, Antarctica - #143 | ecosystem: Environmental > Aquatic > Non-marine Saline and Alkaline > Saline | place: Antarctica: Ace Lake...
TAAAATACTAATATAATAATATAAATTTGCTTTATCTTGTTGTGTAAGCCCTTCTAATCGCATTAATTTAGTTTTATATAGATATTTATTTAAATATACTTTTAATGGTCTTATTTTAATTCCTATACTTTTACAATCTATAATTTCTTTTTCATTTAAAATAAAAGCACAGTGATTCCAATCGCTATGGGTATATTTTCTAACCAACCATGCTATAGGGTCATATTTAGTATGAACAAGTAATATATCAAATTGGTTCATTTTTTACCTCTTATCATATTTACACCATCCTTCTATTTTATATTTTTCTTGTAATTTTTTCCTAAATTCGACATGCATACGCCTTCTATATTTATTATATTCATTAGGTTTAAAATCTTTATATTTAGTAGTTATATAATCAGTAAAAAATACTTGATAAGAATTATTACTATTCTTCAATCTCCAAAAGAAATCCTCATGTTCTAATAACTTTAATTCGTTATCCCATTTATTATTTATCAAACATTCGGTTTTAGCTATAAAAATATTTTTTATAACATCACAAGGTATAAACTTAACATCTTGAAAAGTAATAATAGGTCTTGTAGGTATTTTTAAATGAAAATGCTTTCCTTTTACTAAATCTATATCTCGATGCCATTCAGGTCTACCATAAAGCTCTACCCCTACTATACCTCGTTTACTATCTTCTTCTAAAAAATTTATTATAGGATTTACATTATATTCATTAATAAACATAATACTATCAGCAGATAACCAACAATACTTACAACCTAAACTATTAGCCTTTTCAACCAAAAAATTGCGAGCATAGCTTAATCCGCAGTCAAAAGGCAAGTTATAATAATGTATAGGAGCATGAACAGTATTATCTATATTTACATTAAAATCAGAAAATCCTTTTAATCTTTCTTCGTCTGTTTTATAACTTTGATTTGCCACTAATATTATATAATTATTTGTATAATGCCTTATAATAGATTGCACCGATTCATACAATAATTTATCTCTTAAAAAAGAAGTTATTAAAATTGCTATTTTAATCATTATATTTATCCCAACTTATTTGTTTTAAATTAGTTATAGAACCACTATGTAATTTTCGTTTTAACATCTCTTGTTTAGTTTGCGGAATTTTCCAATTATCGTATAAAACAGTAAAAATTTTATTATAATCTTTAAGAGCAAAAAATTCAACATCATATAATTTAACAGTTATTAAAGGTAATATATCAGATTTATTAAAACATCCGTTATAAGGGTAAAAATAAGCTTTATTGTGTCTATTAAAATAATAAGTAAAAGTATCTAAACAAAAATTATCTATATTGGGAGGCATTGTTTTGAATTGAGACCCATTATTTTTTCCCAAAGTATATTTAAGTTTAATTAAATAATTAACAATATAATCTTTTTCTAATCTTATTTGTTCTATATCTTCTCCTTTCATTATAACTGCTAAGTCTATATCGTTATCGTGGTCTATAAATTTACCATCTCTGATAGCCCCTAACATAGTTCCACCTGTTAAAGCCATTACATAACCTAAGCTATTTAATATTTTTTCGTATTTTTTCATTTCTTTTAGATATTCTTGTTTATTTTCCATAGATATATCTTTAAAATAATCCATAGCACTCCTCTTAAATATCGGTATATCCTTCTTTTTTTAAATAAAATATAACAGGGTAAGGCACTAATAAAGAAAATCCATAAACTCCCCAAGCTTTAGTTTTTTGAGGCATAGAATATATTTTTAATTTTTCTAAATTAAATAGTTGTTTTACTTCTTTTATATTTTCTACTCCTAAATGCAATTCTGTTTCCTTTAATTCTCTTTTTTTAACTGCTTGATAACAAGTAGATTTCATTAAACAAATTTTATATCCTTTATTAACTAAAATAGATATTATTTTTTTATTAGTTAGAAAATTAGATTTATCTTTTTTCTTTTCTGTTTCAAATTCTCTTTTAATATCTTCTTTATTTAAAAAACCATATTCAGATTTTGGTTTAAATGTTAATATATTATCTTCTATAGTTTTTATATCTTTTATTGAAGTTAATCCCCATTTTTCTAAAAATAAATCCCAACCAATTTTTTTATTTATTTTTGAACGATAAGAAATATATTCTTCAGAATTAGTATGTATATCCTGATGCTCTGCAATAACTTGAGCAGTATATACTACTTTCCATTTTGTAGATTTAAATCGCATAAAAAAATCTGTATGTTCTACTAATTTTAATGCATTATCCCACAAAATATCATTAAATATTTCTCGTTTAGCTAAAAAGAAATTTAAAGTTAATTCAGTATAAAAATAATCATATTGTAATCTATGGGCTGTTTTTTGGGTTTTTAAATTTATAAGGGGGGTTCTTAAATAAATAATATTTTTTTGTTTTTTATTATAAATTAAATTATAAGTATAACTTTCTCTTTGTTTTAATTTTCCACCTACTAATCCAATATTTTCATTATCTTCTAATATTTGGGCAAAAGCATCTAAATTATTATTTTTAGAAAATAAAAAATCATTATCCATTATCATAATATAAGGTTCTATAGTTTGTTTTATTAAAAAATTTCTAGCATAAGATAATCCACAATCAAAAGGTAAATTAAGTATTTTATGCCCATCTATTTCTAAATTATGAAAAAAAGGAATGTCTTTTATATTAATTTTTCCCTGATTGCCAATATAAAATCTATATTTATTAGGATTATAAGTATTTAAAAGTGTTTGTATTTCTGTTTTAGTTTTTTCCCAACGAATAAACGAAGGTATAATTACTGCTATTTGTCTATGATTATAATCTATATTAGGAGTTTTGCTTCCATTCCATTTATCATCAGGTATTTTCCAATTATTACTATATAAAAATTCTAAAACTTGAGAAGTCTTTTTTGGAATTTTAAAAGTAGTGTTTAAAAATTTAAAATTTTTCAAAGGCAATATCATATCCTTATCAAATATGTGTTTTCTTTCTACATTCCATCTATTAGTAAATCCTTTATCTATACTATTAGAATATAAATAAATTTTATTATTAACTACTTCATAAAAAAATATATCTATATGGGGATGTATATTATTATCTTGGTATATAGAAATTTCTCTTCTCCAAATGGCTTTAAATTTCCAATTAGATTTTTTAAGAATTTCTTTTACTTTCCAATAATATTTTGCATCTATAGCAAGGTCAATATCTTTGTTATCCCAAGATATAAATTGTTTATCTCTATATGCTCCTAATAAAGTTCCTGACATTAAACAAAAATCTATATCAAAACAACTCATTAACTGTTTAAATTTTATTAAAAGCTCTTCTTGTGATAATTTTTCTTTCATTTTGCACCTTTCTTAATTTATAAGCAAAACATTAAAAGTTCTATTTTCTTTTCCTAAATCACATTCAATATAGAAAATTTGTTGCCATTTACCCAAATCTAATTTACCATTAATAATAGGAACAGTTTCTTGATGATTCAATAGCATAGCCCTTAAATGGCTATATCCGTTTCTTCTTTCTTCAGGTGGCACGTCTCTATGTTCTAAATCGTCATGTCTATATAAGCAATTAGAGGAAGCTAATCTTTCCATAAAATCGTGCATATCTTGTTTAAGTAAAGTTTCGGGTTCTAATAGTCTAATACATGCTGTAGTATGCTTAGTATAAATTAAACAAATTCCATCTTTTATAGAATTATCATCTATAAATTGTTGTATTTTATCTGTAATATTGGTATATTCCAGTTTTGGTATTATTTTCCATTGTTTTCTAATCATTATATTCTCCTTTTTATTTTGGACATTTTCTACTTGGCAATACAAAATATCTGTCTTTTTTTAAAATTATATGACTACCACTTACAAATTCCCCTAACAATATTTTCAATACAAATTCTGCTACTCTTTTAGAATTCATTAAAGTATTTTTATCTTCATTTGGAAATAATCGGTCTCTCATTTTTGTATTAGTTCTTGCAGGATTTAAACTGTAAGCTAAAATACCTTCTTCTGCTAAAGTTTCTGTTATGCTCAATGTAGATACTTTAGAAGCACAATAAGCCCCCCAATTTTTTCTTCCTTCAAATGCAGAAGTAGACCCTATATTTATTATAGTAGTGCATCCATTACATATTGCATACTTACTGCATAAAAACACTCCATTACAATTAATATCTATATGTTTTTTCCATTGTTCATAACTACTATTTTTTATGCTTTCTGGAATAATATATCCAGCACAGTTAATTAAAATATCTGGATGATAAAGCATCATAATTGTTTTAGTCTGAGGCTCGTCAGCAACATTTAATATTTCTTTACCTGGAGCTACAACTTCATATTCCCAATCTATTAGTTTATTTGCTATAGCTTTCGCCATTGTTCCGTTTCCACCTGTAATCAATACTTTTTCCATAGTTTTATTCTCCTATTAATCGTTTTTTTAATTTAGTTGTTGAAATACCTTTAGTATAAGGAAAAAATACTATCTTTGCACCCATTTTTTCTGACATTTTTCTTCCTATAAATTTTTTATTATCATCTCCTCTGCAAACAATATTTGGTTTTAAGAGTTTAATAGATTCATTTAACGCATTATTATCAGTATAAACAAAGGCAAAATCTACATATTTTATAGCTTGGACTATTCTTAATCTTTCTTCTGCATTAAATAAAGGTTCTTTATTTTTTATATGTTCTTTAATAGTCCACGAACTAGGTATCCCTACTATTAAATAATCTCCTAATTTAGAAGCTTTATCTAAAAAATTGAGATGTCCAATATGAAAAATATCACCTACCATAAAAGTTAATACTTTAATCATTTTTTCTCCTTGATTTATATTTTCTTTTCTTCATTTCTCTTTGCACAAATTCTAATTGAGCAATTACTTGTTCTGCCGACCAAAAACCATGATAACAGGATTCCACTCTATCTCCCACAAAGAGATTATAGTGAGGTTTTTTAGTAATAAGTTTATGGTATTTTACTTTATAATTTTTTAACCATTGTTTAGTTAATACCCTACCATTTGGTAATATTCCTCTTCTAGTAAAAATTACTATTTCATAACCCATATCATAAAGTTCATTAATTATATCTATCCATAATACATTAGATGTTTGAGAACAAGCCAAAGGTTTAACTTTTAAAATATCTTCTGGATGATAATGCCTTATATGTTCGCAAATAGTAGCGTCCATATCAAAGCAGATTGTATATCTCTTTTTCATAATATATCCTTTTTATGCACTAAATTATAATCACTATCTATTATATATTTAGAATTAATTTTTAATAATTCTTTATAATTTCTTATTAAATTAATAAAATAATCATATTTACATCCATAAGAAATTAGTAATATTAAAAAAGCATTAGTTAAAAATAAAAACCAAATTATTCGCTGTTTTAATTTAAGCATTATTCCTCTTTTCTATAAGTTTCTGTATCTCTTTTATCCACTGTTATATGACCATGTATACACATTTCGTATATTACTTCATTCTTATCATTATAATGTCTAATAGTATAATGTAAAGCACTTGTTCCTTCTAATGGTTGACCACAAGGACAAATCATAATAATTCTCCTTTTTTCTTTACAATCTTTCCACAAAAATTACAAATTTTTATTTGACAACCTGTCGCATGAGCCATACTCCAATATTCAGTTACCCAATCAGATAAAATTTTATGTATACAATTATCTTGTAATTCCTTTATTTCTTTTTCGTGCCTTTCTCTCATTTGTTTAATAGTTTCCATTATTTTATCCTCCTAATTCTTTCCTACGAAATATTTTTAATACACTTAGAAATTCTTCTCTTGTTATTTCTTTTCTATGTCCATTATATTCTAAAATAGAATATCTATTTTTATCAGGGTTATACATTATATCAAGAACATTTTTTAAATCAATTTTATAAAGTGCAATTTTCTTCATAATTATCCTTTAAAATAAAATAGTGGTTGTAATACCTACACCGATTGCTAAATATATGATTAACTCTGATACTGTTAAACTCTTTTTTAGAAATGTAAAAGAACCTAAACTTCTCCAAGATAGCCCTGCATAAATTGAAATAATACTTATACTACAAAGAACATAACTTATCCAATGACCTGTTATTATAGGAATAGAACTAGTTACTAAACATACTAATAATCCTATAATCCCTCTTGTTAGTATAGAAGCATATTTTTGGGTTTCAAATTCTGATAAAAAATCTGCATATTTTTTTAATAAATTATAAATAAATCTACCAACAAGACTGCCACTATCATTATAACAAGGAATTCCATATCCTTGAGATAGCACTAAGAATAATAATACTAAACTTAATGGTGCTAAATGCCATAAATATAAACATGCAAACGTGGTTAAAATAATAGGTATTCCTGCTCGCCTCCATAATTTTAAAGTGCCAGCAGAACCAGCATAACTGCCAAGTAAACCGCATACTATTCCTATTAAAGCAATTATAAATAATTTTAAAATCATTAATTATCTCCCTGATAATGCATTTACAAAATCAAATGTAACATAGCCTGTTAATATTAAAAAGTAAATTAAATTTATACCTATACTTCTTGCTAATACTACTCCGCTTATAGTAAGTGGTATTACTAACATACCAGTGAAAAATGTAGCTAATCCTGCTTCTTTAGTATCTTTAGAAGTATACTTAGTATAAATAGCTATCCCACTTAATAAATTAGCTATTACTAATAAAATTATTCCTGTTATCATGATTTATTCTCCTTTTCTAAATTTTCTTTAACACAGTCTCTTTGCCATTCCATATGATACACGCACTTATCAATATGTTTAATACATTTTTTCAATAACAAAGAGACTTTTTCCCAATATAATTTATTTAACATCTGGTTTCTTAGGCGTTGGTCTTTCTACTCCTGTGAACGCCCCTTGTTTAGCATCAAAACCCCATCGGATTTCTTTCCTCTTATTTAACTTCATCTTATCAAATGCTCTCTGTATCTTATTACCTATACTTGTTCCATTATTCTGCAATTTATCAAACAAATCCTGCTTCTTTTTCTCTATACTTGCTAACTGAAAAGAAATCTGAAGAAACTGCTGTGTCAACTGTCTCTTTACCTTTTCTGCATCCATAATAGGATTAAGCAATTTATCAGGTATCTTCTCTACTATTTGCTCGACTTTCTTTTCTTCTACTGGTCTTTCCATTTTACTACCTCCTTTTAGTTTTATAATAATTATTCATTATTATCTATTATACCCCTCTTCTTTTCTATTAACTAATCTATCAGTTATTAATCCAATATTTTCAGAACAAACTCTCATCATAATATCAGTTCCTAATTTTTCTGTTTTATATTTATGTAACATAGATGCTTTTTTTATTATAGTAATATGTCTAGGATATAATTGAGTCATACTACATTCTATTATTCCATATTTAGAATTAATAGATGTAACCCATTTTTTAGCTTCCTCTAATAATTCTGTTGGAACACATATATAAAATTTATTAGCACAATATCTCATATATCCATCACGTTTATATCCTTTATGTTTACTTTTTCTTGCTTCTCCTTTCCATAAATCGTATTTATTAACTTTTATTTCAATATCTAAAGTTACACCTTTATTAGCAATAACCATTACATCATTATTTAAACATTCTGTTGCACATAGAAATTGTCTAATATATCTAAAATATGATAATAAAGCATGTTTAATTTCAAAAGAATTCATATTATTCCTGCCCTAAAGAATATGGGTCTTGTGGATGAAAAGTATCCTCAATATTAACTTTTTTTAAATGAGCGTAAAATCCTCTTGGGTTATGTTCATTGTGAAATCTATTTTTATGTTTTAAACTACAGAACTTTCTATTTGGATGTGCATTTGGCATTTTTATATTACAATATTTACATCTTTTCATTCTTACCTCCTATCTCTATAATATTATCGGCAATAGATAACATTTGGTCTCCGTTAGTTACCATTATAATCTGCCTTTTAATTCTTTTATTTATTGCTTTTAAAAATCGTTCCGCTTGTTCAAGATTTTCTTTACCATTAATTTGAGCAAAGGGTTCATCTAAAATCAAAAAACCTTCTATCTTCGGCTTATGCAATTCCATTAATGCTATACGCAAAGCTAAAGAAACTATATTTAAAACTCCTCCACCAGAAGTATCTTCAGGGTCATAAGCTTTTTTACAAGTAGGGGTCTTAATATTAAAATCTAATTCTGGAAGATTACCTCTTCTCCCAAATTCCAACTCAAAAGCATAATCAGCATTGTAAACATAACGAAGAGCATAACTTACAATATCTTGAAATCCTGACTTTATTTTATTATTTGTTTCATTTTGAACTAAGGTAAGTAATTCAATACTTTTTTTATAAATCTCCCTATTATGTGAGAGTTCAGTTAATTTAGTATTTGAAGTTTCATTTTGTTTAGATAGAAGCTCACACTTGCCATTCAAAGAATTAAGCTCTGAATTTAGAGAAGTTAGTTTAGATTCTAATTGTGTAAGTTCTGATTTATACATTATAATACTCCAAGTTCTTGTAATTCTGGTTTCATTAAAACTTTTATATTAATATTAGGATAATGCCTTTTAAATAATTCAAATCTCTTTTTCCCATTATCTCTCCACCAGCCCTTAATTTCTATATAACAATCAAATTCAGGTATATAGAAATCAGGGCAATATGTTATTTCTTTCATATAAAATCTTTTAGATTCATATTGATAATTAATATCACTTAAATCTAAAAACTGAGCAAATAAAGTTTCCCAAGATGACCTCATACAAACTCCTTTAAAATATATTCGTTTACCATTAGAAGGTTTTTTACCATACATAGGGCTATCTTTCCCTTTTTTGCCAAATAAAGGATGATTTTTACCAGAAAATTTATTAGCTCTCCATTCTTCTTGGCATTTTCTTGAACAAAATCTTCTCTTATGGGAATATTTATTTTCTTCATACCCTGCTAAATAAGTTTCTTCACACCATTCACATTTTTTATATAATTTCTTTTTAGTTTTTAAATATAAATTTTGAACGTGGCGAACTTGTTCAACTTGCCTCTTCTTATATTTATTATTGTTTAATCTTTGTAATGCTTTCTTTCGTATTTTCTCTTTAGTTTCTTCTTTATGTTGTTTATTTTGCATTGGATTTATATAATCTTTACTGGTTCTCATTTTAATATTATACTTTTTTAAATAATAATAAATCGTTTGAAAGCAAGTGTTTAATTTTCTACTTATTGTAATAGCTGATTTCTTTTTGTTAGTATATTCTTCTATTAAAAATTCTTTGGTTAAAATATTTTTATATTTCATTTTTCCCCTAAAATATTATTACACTTTGAAATTGCTTCTTGTATTTCACATTCCATATCCATAATCAAATTTTCCAATTCTTCTACTTTTATTCCATCTACTTCTAATTGCTTTAATATTTCAGCTTTATCTAATTCTAATCTATTTTTGCGTTCTTGGAGCTTGATTTGCTCTTCCTTATTAGAATTGACTTTCTTTTCAATATTATTTAATTCTGTTTTATAATCCATAATTATTCTCCTTTTTTAAATTTATAATTACCTTTAATATTTTTAAAAAAATATTTACCTTTAGATGAAGCATTAATAAAAGCACTGTAAGTTTCTTTTGAAACATTAGAATAAATATAATAACCTGACCTAATAAATTCAACTTGAAGAATCTTTTTCTCTTCATCATATCCGATACTAGCAATATTGCTCGATTTTACTTTTTGTTTATTCATTTTCATTCTCCCCTTTAATTGATTGATATGATTTCTCCAAATTCAGGGCTATCTCCCATACATTGAAACTCCATTTTTGCTAATTCTATAGCTTCGTTTCTATTATTAGCTTCAACTTCAATATCTTCAAAACAAGCACAATTCATTCTAATTAGATATTTTTTTCATCTTCATTTTCTCCTATCCTTTTTATTACTTCATCTATTACTTCTTTTTCTATATTATTTACTTTTGCTAAATGTGCAGTCAATCCCCTCACGCTAAGAGATTGAAATTTAACATTAGTTAAACTACTTATAAAGTTATCTATTTCACCTTCAAATGCCTTAGCTGTTTCTATTTTCTCTAAATTAAAAACCTCACCACCTGCCTTAGCACTTTCTAATGGTATAAGTTTTATTTCATATGTAGAAGTGTTGATAATTGCGATTTTTGGCACTACATCTACCTCATCTATACCTGTTCTTCCCAAACACCCTATATTCACGAATTTGACCCCATTCTGTTCAATTATACCCCATTGGCGATGGTTATGAGCCACAAATACTACGTCAAAATCAGTCTTTACGTCTTTTATAGGTATGTGCATAATTTGAGGCATAAGTGGCTTTTCTGTTATTAAAGCGTGGACTATAGCTATTTTAAAAGGATTATCAACATTCTTACACATTAAACCTTCTTCTTTTATTTTATTTTCGCAATTATGTTCATACTCAAAACCTTGTATAATACAATCTTTAAATTCTAATGAAGTTAAATGCTTTACATATTTTGAGCGATTGAACATATGTTGTAGTGAAGTAGCTTTTGAATTTTCTATTGAATGGCATATCATTGGATGATTTCCGAAAAGCATATACCATTTTATTCTTGCTTTTTCAATTCTATCTAATACATCATCTACAATAGTAAGGCTAACTAATTCACTATTTAAAAAATCTCCACCATCAAGTATAAAATCAACTTTGTTCTTTTTAGCAAGTAACAAAACTTCATCTAATTTTAGTAATAGAGATTGATAATAGTTATCTATCCTATTAATTGGTGCTCGACCAGAAAGATGGAAATCTTGTAAGTATAAAAATTTCATTATTTACTCCTATTAAATTAGTTTATAACGATTATCTTTTTTCAAATATTTATAAACATCTATTTTTTCAGAAATTCCTCTAGCATATATTATTTTATTAACTCTTATAATAATAAACCATCTTCCAATACTAAAATGAATTAAAGGAGAGCTGAATCCAAACCATCTTGCTTTATAAGAGAAAGTAATAAATATATTTTTCCATATTTCTATTTCTCTAAAATAATACCAAACTTCTTTTCTAGTTAATTTACTCATAATTTTATCTCCTCATCTTTTCCAACTATTCTTTTACACACAGGGCAAACACCTGCTTTCTTTAATAAATCTTGCCACTTTTTACTGCTTTCTTTTATTTGCTTAATTACGTTATCACTTTTAATGATAAGAGCCTCATCTGTAGTGTCAATGCTCTGTAATTGAGTTATATATTTTTGTAATTTTGTAAGCTTTTCAATTTTTTCTCTAATATCTTTAATATCTATTTCAGGAATTATAGTTTTCTTTAATTGTTCTTCTATTGCTAATAATTCTTTCTTTACTGATTTTGTTTTATATAAGAGGTCATTTAATTGGGCTAATCGTTCAATTTTTTGATTTAAATCTAATAATTCATTCTCTTTTATAGTTTGTATTCCATTTAATTGAAGTTTAACCTCTCCTAATCCTTTATTTATAGTATTCAAGTTTTGTAAATAATCATTCATTTTATCATAAGTAGATAACTTTTCCTTTAATTCATTATATTGAGTTGTAAACATGTCGCAAATACTATATACTTTTTGCGACTTTTCTGTTAATTCTTTTAATGTCTTTTCTTGTTCTTCTAAATGTTCTTTCTCTAATTTCTCTTCTCTACCTATATGTAATATATCCTTATTTAAAGAAACCATAACTTTATCTATAATATCATTGCCTGTAAGCATATTAAAAAGCTTCATTCTAAAAGTGCCTGATTTATTCATTAAAAAATTAATAGAAGAACCTTGTTTAGCAATATTTAATATGAGTTCTTCTTTTTCTATCACTATAGTCTGTGTTTGTAATATTTCTTTAATTCTTTCAGGAACATTTTTACCAATAGCATCAAATCTTTCAGGGTCTTTTCCAGGAATAGTTAAAATATAAGCATTTACTGTATTAGATTTAATTCGTTCAATTGTAATTCCATTATCGAATATGCCCTTGACAATTGTTTTTTTAGAATCTTCCTTGCGAATGGCTTCTTTTCTTGGCTGTTCATTATAATATAAAAACCTAATTGCTCGAATAACACAACTCTTACCACAATCACTGCTCCCATGTATAATATTAATTCCATCTACGAAATTAATAATTAAATGAGAATGTTTTTGCACGTTTTTTAAAATCAATTGTTTAAGCATGGTTTCTCCAAAGATTAGGTTGAGGAGGCTACTTGAGACCTCCTCAACCTTGTTACTTAACTACTTACTCTGCCTTTTCTTCTCTCTTCTCGCTTCTCTTTCTAGGAGGAAGAGGCTTTGCACCTGTCGCATCCATAATCAACTTAGTATTTGTCCGAATACTCAAATCAACCTTCAACACCACCGTTAGCAGTTTGTAAATAGCCTTTAACTTATCTTCTACAGTTGCTTTAGGGTCATCTAAAACTTTACCAGTTGCCTCCAATTCATATCTCACATCCTTTCCAGTTATCATAAAACTATACCTCCTTTTTTTAAAATTTTTCAAAATATATATCTATTGTATTACCATTTCCTATAACTT
>Ga0222637_1000786_pt1 | contig 12516 bp, 24 predicted proteins | sample AntAcemetagen143_FD_181149 | JGI IMG/M metagenome (GOLD analysis project Ga0222637, IMG submission 181149) | Saline water microbial communities from Ace Lake, Antarctica - #143 | ecosystem: Environmental > Aquatic > Non-marine Saline and Alkaline > Saline | place: Antarctica: Ace Lake...
AATGGATGGAAGTTGGTCGTTTTTGCAGAAAGACCTTTGAAGATAATAAACAGGCATTGAAGAGTAGAATGAAAATATCCATTGCTTTCAAATCCATGCTACTTAAATGGCGTGGTCATGCGAAGAAATGGAAGAAACGGGCAATTAATTACAGGACGAGGTCACGGCATTATAAATCGAAAGCTGATATGTGGCATGATGCGTATTATTCTGGCATAAAGAAACTTGAGAGCGAAATGAGGGTGCGAATCAAGAAAGAATTGCGAGATGATATAAGGAGGGCGCGCAGGGCGAAATCGAAAGCTCGGGAAGTGCCAAAGAAGGTTTCAGTTAAAGAAGTTCGAGAGGAGTCTTCGCCATCGCTTGAGGGATTGGTATTTGAGGTTATCGAAGAGGTAACTGAGGAATATACAGAGGAAAAGAAGGAATGGGAGCATGACCAGCCTCCCCCAGCAGGTGGAGAGTGGTAAAATGAGTGACCAATTGGAAAATCCTGGGGTAATTTATACTTTACTTGCTATCCTGGGATTATTTATTTTGTTTACCATTTTCATGGAATGGAAATGGATAGGCATTGCTTCATTCTTGGTTTTTGGCATTGGAGTCATTGTTTTGATGTCATATGTGGACAGTGAATGGTATAATGATAGAAGTTACTGGATTTCGCAGTCGCAAAGTTGGACAAATAAATATAATGATGAATGTAATGACAAGAAAAAGCAAATTGAATATTGGGAGAATAAGTATAAACTTGGTCTTATGCAGGGTGATTTAAATAGATTTAATCTTGAGAAAAAGATTAAGACGGAGCAGTGTAAGGCAGATACGGCAAATTCTCTTTTGAGAAGTTCAACTTCGGATTTGGTGGATGCGAGGTTGAATTTGAGGGGTGTAACTGGTCAATTGAAATCTTTAAAAAGGAATGAAGATAAGCGTGTTCGGCATTCTGCTAAGTTGAAGAAAAAGATTGAAACGAGAATTGCGACACAGGAGAAAAGCAAGAAGGCATCTAAGAATTGGACGTATGAACGACCTCCTCCGGCTGGTGGCAAGGGCTGGTGAATTTTGTGAAAAAGACGGAGATAAAGCATCCAGGGATAGTCTATCTGTCATTTGCCATCCTTGGGTGTCTAATTTTATTTTTCATGTTTAGGGGACAAATGTGGAGGAGTATGTGGACATTATTTGCTACGGTAATTTGGATTTTATTCATTGAGATTGCGTGGCCTCATGATTACAAAAAGGTAGTTAAGGGTAGTTTTGATGAAGGATATAGTAAAGGTCATAGCGAAGGTTATAGTGCCGCTGGGAGAGATGAGATTTTCACAGGTATCAAAGAAGAGGTTATTGAAGAGGAGGATGAGGAGGTTGTGGCGTTTCAGTGTCCTGAGTGTGGGTCAATGGTTGCCGAGACTGATGGTGTATGTCCAGGCTGTGGTGAGGAGGAGGAAGTGGAGGAAGAGATAGAGGTAATCCAGTTTGAGTGTCCGAAGTGTGCTAATCTTGTTGATGAAACCGATGATGCGTGTTCTGGGTGCGGTGTTGAATTCGAGGACGAGGTTGAGGAGGTCATTGAAGAAGAGGATATAACGGACGAGAAGACTGATGTGAAGACTGCTATCGAGATGGAAGTTGGAACTGGGAGTGTTAATGAGATGGAGCAGGGGATAAAATATTTTGAACTTGAACTTGATGACATTGATTGTGGAGAAGAAGAACTTATATTTGATGACATTGAAGAAGAGGTAAGTGAAGCGGTAGACCTTGTCGAGCTTGACGAAAGCAATCTTGAGAAATGCAAACTTGATTCTAATGAAGAAGATGTATGCGAAGCGGTAGAGATACTTGAAGAAGCAAAGAAGATGTGCGAGGAGCTTGATGAGCTTGATGTTGAGGAATTCGAAGACTTTGTTGAAGAGGAGAGCTGGGAAGAGGAAGAATCTGATGAGGTAAAAAAGGAAAATAAAATAAGGAAAAGGTTTGAAGATGAGTGGACATATGAATCGCCTCCACCTTGCGGCGGTGATATTGAAGTTACTGATGAAGATGACGATGATGATTTTGATGCTCTTCTTGAAGGACTTGAGGATGAATTATAGGTGTTAAAATGTCAAAATTACAATATTCGGGATTTGTTATACCATCATTAATTGTATTGATTTGTTTGATTTTATTTTTCATGTGTATGCAATATTTGTTATTGAGTATTTTGGCGATAGTGGTTACAATAATTTGGATTATCGTTGTTGTGTATGCTTGGCCTCGTGAGATGTCGCAACAAGAAATGCGAAGAATACTTTTAGACGATGACGATGATTGGATGGATGATGAGGACGATTTATTTGATGAGGATGATGACGATGATTGGGGCGATTTGACTGATGAAGAGTTGGACGAGTTAGATGAGATAGACGATTTTGATGATGATGATTTAGAAGATGACGAATATTTTGATGATTTTGAAGATGATGACGATGATTATTATGATGAGCGTTTGGCTTTGGAACTTGAATTGCAGACAGAACGAAGTAGGAATGCGAGATTGGAAACAGCATTGGCTAATGAGCGGAAGAAAATTTTGCAGAGGACTGAACAGCAACGACTTCAATTAGAACGAGACAGATTACAAGAAAAACAAAATCGTTCTTTTGATAGAATACAAAAGAGGAAGGCAGAGGAAAAGAAGGCAGAGAAATGGGTTTATGAACAGCCTCCTCCTGCTGGTGGTACAGGTTGGAGAAACGAGTAATTAACTATATATACTCCCAATGATATATAGGTATCATGGTGAAAAGTAAGGCAGACCAGTTATATATCCATCTTCAGGAACAAATCCCAGTGAAATCGTTGCATTGCGGTGGTCCTTGTGACAATGACGGGTGTGACGAGACGAATTGTGTCAATAGTGGTCGGTATTGTCTTTTCTATCGGAACTGCTGGTGTGATTTATTCAACAAAATGACATCTGGCGTGAATGTTGGAAAATTGAATGAGAGAAACCGCCGGTGCAAAGATTGTTTGAAATTTTTCGGAAGGGATAGAGGTGAAAAAAATGGAAGTTAGAGAACTAGGCTGGAGATAAATTTTTCGGGAGGAAATAAAATGGAGAAAGTAAAAACATTGGCGATGGTCTTAAAAAGCCATATATGGTGCAAGGAATGTGTTAGAAAAGGTAGTGCATGCTCTGAGTGCGATATCAAAGCCCCTTCGAACTACAAAGGTGAATAATTCATGAAGATTTTCATATATGGTCTGTGTAATATATGCCATAAAAAGATATGGCGTTTTTCTGGAAGTTTCATGATGAGTGTGAATTATGGATTGGTTCATAAACATTGCTTTGTTGATTTAAAATTCGAACAGGACAAGCGGATTTTTGAGTTTGTTCGTACTGCTGATGCTTCACATTTGACCGAGGATGATTTGGGATTTGTGAATGATGTATTGTTGAAATCTGGAATTACTGGAATTGAGGGATTTGCAGGGAAAAGGGGATGGCAAGGAAAGGGGATTACCGTTGAGGCTGATGGAGATATTATCGTTGGGAAGGTTGATGAAGATGAAACCTGATTTCATTATGACGGTTGGAATACCCGGATGTGGTAAAAGCCGATGGGTCAACGAATACTGTAAAAATCACGATGTTGAGATTGTTTCTACTGATGGGATAAGGAAGGAATTAACGGGAACCGTTAACACTATGAAAGAACTGGGAAGGGAAGAAGATGTTTGGAATCGGGCAATGAATCGGGTTGCGAATTATCTGACAGAGGGTAAAAATGTCATATTAGACGCTACTAATTGCCGTTCCCGGGAAAGAATTTTTTTCATAAAACATTTACCGGATTGTAATTTGAAGGCGAAGGTCATAGAGTGCGACATAAAAACGGCATTTGGCCGTATTTCGAAGGATATGCAGAATAGAAAGGAAAGGTCGAATGTGCCATATGATGTGGTATGTTTGATGCATGAACGATTCGTGAATGACAGGGGAAACTTGACGAAAGAAGGATTTGAGGTGATTTAATTATGGAATTAAAGCGATGTCCGTTTTGTGGTAGTGGAGATGTTTCTGTTGAACATAGTGCTGGAGATGGCTATTATTTTATTTGGTGTAATGGTAGTTGTCAATCGTCAATACTGTCGGATTGTAATCGAGATAACGTCATAAATATGTGGAATAAGAGGTATGAATTGAGGTGATTTAAAATGCCAGAGCAAGACATTGAGGAAAATATAGCTGAATTTTTTAGACTTATCTTAGAGAAGCAGGGTGCTGGGATAAAATCCCGTTTTACGATAGAAAATATCCATACGGTTAAAAAAACTAGTGGCAAATACGAGATGCAGATTAATTATCCTTCTTCTGTATGTTATGATGATGAGATATTGAATAATTCTCGGCAAGATTCAATTGATGGTCCTCTAATAAAATTTATGAAGGTTTCGGATATGAATATTGCGGAGCTGGAAATAGCGAGAGAATGGTGCGCGAAGGAATTGACATTGGTATGAATATTGGTGCGGGAATGAATTGGTGATGATAAAATGAAAATAAGGGTAGGATTTGTAAGCAATAGTTCGAGTTCATCGTTCATGGTTGCGGCCAAGGACAACGAAAGCTTGAAGGGCAAGATAATGGTAACGGTAGATTTGGATGACCATGTTGAAACTACCATAACGAACGAGGATGAATTGAGGGATTGGATAATTGAGCATCATTATGGGGAGAAATATAAGACCATGACGATACTTGAATTATTGGTGGAGATAGATGAATATTATGTCAATGAACAGGTAGAGAAGATGCAGAAACAACTTGCGGATGGTAATAAAATATTCATTGGGAGTATATCCAGTGATTATGAGGGTGATGTGGGTGGTATTGAGAAGCTTCTAATTTACGAAAAAACCTTGGATGCAATTGACTTTGATTTCGAGGAAGAGATAGAAATAATTGAAAACGGTGAGTGTTAGGATGGATTATTCAGGAAAAGATATCATATGGCTTCAAGCTGAAAAGAAGCGATTGCTTGAAGAGTTTGATGAGATGTTTGGGGCTCGAATTAGTTTGATTTCTGATGAGATAAGGGAAGTCAATACTGCGATTTCAAAGAGGCAGAAAGAGAGGAAGGAATTTGAGCATAACAAAGTGCTTCGGGAATTGAACATAAAAAGGTGAAAACAATGGCGAAATTTGAAAGAGATGAATTTGAAAAAGACGATATAATTGAGATAACAGAAGACTTGGCGCGTAATATGGGCGATGCTTACGACCAAATGCCGAAAGGGTCATTAGGTATAATAATCAGGGTAAATCATGGTAATTGTTTGGTCCGTTTCCATCCTGCGGTGGGATGTATAAGTAATCACGATATCGGTTTTCATTATCTAAAAAGGACTGGGGAGAAATTTGATAAAGGTAATATGAAAATGTATTATGTGTGGTATCCAGTGAAAACGATTTGGGACCAAATAATGAAAAGGATTGACGGGATGCTATGGATGAGAAGCGGATACCCTGGTGTCAAGGAGAGAGAATTTAAACCGTTATCTTGTGAATCAATGGCTATCCGTGACGCAATTGGGGATTTCGCTGTAAAACCCATGAGGGAGATTGAGGAAATTCGGAAAGTTCTCGTGGATGGTAAATCAGTTAAGGCATATGAGATGTTAGGAGAAATGCTTGAGAAGTTACACAGACTGGATTATTTGACGGATAAAATTGAAACATTATATCCGACTGTATTGACAGAATTACGAACGGGTTTATCACGGAAAGTCATGGTTGAAAATGTTGGGAAGTTCTGTGAGGAGAATGGTTACGAATATAAAATCAAGGAAGGTGATAATGGTGTTACGACAATGGTGGTGGATGCCGCAGATTTGGAGGTACATATCGGAGAGAAAGGTATTGGCATTGAGAGCATTGATAAAGATAAGGAAGGAAAAGGAACAATAGAATAGTTATCTTTATATACACCCAACGGAATATAGGGGTGATAAAATGGGAAAAATGATTATATCGGACATAGACCTGACGCTTTGGTTTGATGAAAGACCATGCCGATTGGCTATGAAAAGGATGTGGGAGTATCAAAAGAGGGGATACACCATAGTTTATTTATCTGGCCGGTTCAAGTTTCCCAGAGATTTTTTCATTCATTTTCCAGATGGTATGAATATGCTGAGAACGAATAGATTTCTTACGCCTCATCTTTGGAAGATGAAGAAACTTGGTGAATTGAAATTCATGGGAGCAGACATTATTAATTTTTTCGATGATAATCCGGATACAGTAAGGGGAGCGAAGGCGATGGGAGTTAACGCTATAAGGATAGATGGCAAGGATAGATGGGAGGCGATAAATTGAGAAAATTAACGGTTGACGAGATTGACAAGTTTTCATATCCGAATGATAACCCAGAACAGTCATTTGTTGAGATAACAGTTGACGAATTAATTGGGATGGGAACTAATTGCGGCAAATTCATGAACAAATCCTTTGATGCTGTGGTTATAAATTTTATGAAGAAATGTGGTCTGAAAAAGGTTCATGCCAATATCCATGACGGATTATATGTCGATAAAGTATCGGAAATGTTCACGATTTCAGATATGAAATATAATGGTAATTTATTGGCTGAATACGGAAAGAAGCTCATGGAGTTCTGGGGAATGGATGAAGGGGAACTGGAAGAAGAGATAGATGAGTTGGAAGGAGGGGTTTTATCCATGCTGATAGAAGAAAGAAATGGGTCTTTGAGAGGCGAAAAGAACAATGATGTTTATATGTTTGAATCGGTGTGATAAAATGGAAATAAAGGAAGTATCGGAAAGAAATGGTGATGTGACTGTTCTCTTTCAAGATGGCCATAAAGCTATTTTCGAACCTTATAGTCATGGTTTTGGCTATCAGGTAGAAGGACTTCGGAGATTTGTCCTGAAAAATGAAGATGATGAAACCGTTGTCATTGTTAATGGTAGGTTACACCGATGCGGACCTATGGGTGATGAGGGGAAGATAGCTCAACTGGGTAAAGGATATACAGTACAGGACATAGTTAAATATTGGAGTGGTGCAAGAGAAGGTATTATAGAACTGGAAAAGGGGGATAACGATAAATATTGGTATCCTTGGATACTTACTGGAAAGGGTTGGATATATATTGACAGTCTTAAAAAAGGAATCATGGGAATGGTATAATGTTCATCGGTGGCAAGACATTATTTGCGGCATTGATAATACTGGTATTTGCATTAATTGGGATATTGGTTCGGGTGCTGCGTGATAGGGTAGTAGCGAAGAGAGCGCGAGAGCATATGGAACTTGAACGGTTAAGAAATGCCAACAAAGCACCAGAGTTCCCATCTGGAATCATGGATGATATTAGTGCATTGAAGCGTAAGATTGCCGAGGATGAGAAGGAAATCAGCGAATTAAAGCACAAACCTAACGAGCAACATGTTCATTATGAGGTCGTACAAGATAGTGTCATACATAGTGTTGACCGAAGCGACCATAGAAAAATAGTAAGAGGAGGAACAGGAAATGGAAAGTCTAAGAAAAATAAAAAAACTAGGAAAAGATAGGAATGGTGAGATGCCTGGATGGGGTATCGGAGTACTGATTACGGTGATAATAGTATTAGTTATTGTCATCGGATGCATCATAGCCAGTCTGGAAACGGTTTAAATATACCCAATGATATATAGGGAGTAAGAGGTTCAATATATGAAAATAAGACACGGATTTGTGAGCAATTCGAGTTCTACTGCTTTTATCATAACGAACAAGACTAAGAAGGTCAAATCGGTGGTGGATTTTGCCAATGAAACTATTCATCTGGTGAAACAGTTCAACGATGATTATGACTATGATTTTACGATTGAACAGTTCATGCAGGATGCTTTTGCCAGAGGTGGTAAAATCGTGCCTGGCGAAAATGAGATAATGTTCGGTGATGAGGACGGGGATACGGTTGGGCATATATATGATTATGCTCTACGGGATGGCGGTGAAACGGATTCATTCAAATGGCAGTTTCATCATTTGGCGAGGTAAGGTGTAATAATGGCAGATTTAAATAGATGGCGAGTTATGGTCGTTGAAGGCGATGAAAAGATAAGCAAAAAGAAGGTATGTAATGGGAGGGGATACAATTACTTCTTTGATTACGATAGCGGATTTTTTGCGAGATGGGGAATTACGAAGAAAGATGACCCGGCGTTCAGCCCAATCGGTCCAGAAATTCTCGATATTGAGGTGAGCGAAATTTGCTCACCGGCAGGGACAAAAGTTAATACACCACATGGTGAAAAGAATATTGAGGATATAAGAATTGGGGATTTTGTTATTGGATGGGATGCGAAAAGTGGTCATATTCGGGTTAATGATGTAAAGGAACTATTCACACGAGAATATGAGGGTGATATAATTTATATAGAATTGGAATCTGGGGATATATTACCTTTGACACCAGAGCATCCTGTTTTTCTTGTTGATGGTAGGCAAGTCAAGGCTGGTGAGTTGAAAGAAGATGATGAAATAATTTCGTTTGAAATGAGGATTAAAAGCATAGAAAAAAAGAATTTTTCGGGAAGGGTGTACAATTTTCATTCTTCACCAGATAGGAATTATTTTAGTCATCATGTCTTGGTGCATAACTGTCATGGAATTTCAAGAACGCAGGAGATTGATGATTCTTCTTCGAGGGGAGAGTTCATAAGGTCAAATTCATCTCCTTGTGAGTTTTGTTACAAGAGTAATACGGCAAAGGGGGAGAATATGTCCTTGGAAACATTCAAGAAGATAATTGATAATGTCAAGGGCAATGTAATGCAAGTAGCATTAGGAATTGGGGACATAGATGGGAATCCGGAATTATTTGAAATGATGAAATATTGTCGGGAAAATGATATAGTTCCGAATATAACGATAAACGGTGACAGATTAGAATATGATTTAATGAAAAAATTAAATGAGTTCTGTGGAGCAGTTGCCGTATCGAGATACAATCCGAAGGATATTTGTTATGAGGCTGTTCATGAGCTTACGGGACTTGGAATGAAACAGGTCAATATTCATATGCTCGTAGCAGATGAAACTTATGAAGACTGTCTTGAGGTATTGGATGATGCGAAGAACGATTACAGGTTAAAGGATTTGAATGCCATAGTATTTTTGATGTTAAAGCAGAAGGGAACGAGAAATCATTTCAATCCTCTTGATACGGATAGGTATAGAAAGATAGTTAAAAAGGCTTTGGATTTGGGTGTAAGAATTGGTATGGACAGTTGCAGTGGTCCGAAGTTTTTGGAGTGTGTGAAGGGTCGGGATGATTATGAGCAGATGTACGAGTGTGTAGAACCGTGTGAATCATGTTTATTTTCGCTGTATATTAATGCGAAGGGTCGAGCATATCCGTGCAGTTTCTGTGAGGGTGAAGAGGATTTCGGAGATGGTATAGACATTGTAGATTGTAAAAATTTCGTTAACGATGTTTGGTATGGAGAGATGGCCCGGGATTTCAGGGTAAGATTATTGAAGACGGAGGATACGAACATTTGCAGAACTTGTCCAGTATTCAATCTCAACGGTATTGAGGACGATGGTTTCAGGAAATTGGTATTCAGGGAAGAGGATGAGGTTTCAAATGGGTAACAATATAATGATACTGGGTAATTATGTAATGATATTGTTAATAGCGGTAGCAATGGCATGGGTAGGTATAATAGGTATTGTTGTATCTGAAAGTACGGATGAAATCATAGTTATGTGCTTGTGTCCTGTGGTTGGAGTTTCGATGGTAGTATATTGTTTATATAACTGGAGGTAATGAATGATGAATAGAGCAGAACATTTACAGTGGTGCAAGGATAGAGCATTAGAGTGTGTTAGTAGGGGCGATAAAAACGGTGCAATGTCATCAATGTTTTCAGACCTTAAAAAGCATCCTGAAACGGCGGACCATCCAGCGATAGAATTGGGTATGATGTTACTTATGACAGGAAATCTTGGCGATGTGAGAAATTTCATTGAGGGATTCAATTAGGCGATTAAAATGTTTAGAAAAAGGATAATTAGGTGATTAAAATGGGAGCAGGACAAAAAATGGCAGAAATGGCGGTTGGCTTGGTCATGGATGACATGGCTGAAAATGCTGTAAAAAAATTGATTCACGAGTATGTGAAGAATAGGGAGAGTTACAAATCTTTAAAAAAGGAATTACTGGTATTGATAGAGGAAAAGATTGCGAAGCATCCGAAATGCAAAGGTGGCGATTTATACATCAAGAAAATCAGTAGGGAAGACGGGCAGATTTGTATTTTGGGTACAATAAGTTTCCCATTATTTGGCACGGATTATCTTTTTCTGAGATTTGACCCGATATGGCTTTACGGGAATGATAAGCAGATTGAGGCAGAGAAAATAAGGGTCAAGCAGAAGATGGATGATGAAAGAACGAAGGAAGATAGAGATGTGGCAGAGGCGTGGGAAAAAGAGGAACGAAGGATATATGAACGATTAAGGAAGAAATACGGCTATTCCATAAAGGATGTGCTAGGAGTAGGTGATTAAAATGTCAGGAACAGGAGATTGGGCTATTGACCAGGGAAACAAGTGTAGAGCAAAGGCAGATGCCGAGAAGTTGATGGAAGACTTCAAAGAGGCTGAGGAAAAGTATGATGACTTGAAAATGGAACTTATAAAATTGGTTGATAAACGGATAAATAAACATCCGGATTTTTATAGTTACATGAATATTGTTTCATTGGAAGTGGGAATGGGGGAAGAATTACGTTTATCTATCAAAGATAGTGATTCAAGCAGTTGGGATGATAGTGGGAATGAGGATTTTTCAATAGATGTGAATCCGATATGGTTATACGGGGATGACGAGGACATTGATAATGAGAAGCAAAGGATAGTTTTCGAGAGGGATGAAAAGCATCGAAAGGATGTTGAAGCGAGACAGAAGGAAAACAGGGAGCGAGAACTGGCAGAGTTAGAACGATTGAGATTAAAATATCCGAAGCAGAGGTTTCCGAATTCGGCATTACTCATGTCTGCTGCACAAAAATTATCATCTACCCTTGGTATGAAGCAAAAAGAAATTAATAAACTTCGTAAATCAAATTCTGATTATAAAAAAATGTATGACACTTCCCGTAGGGAGTTGGCTGTGTGCCGTGAAAAAGTGGATGATGTGGAGGGGGAGGAATCAAACAAGTAAAGTAGGGTGGAAAATGGAAGATTCGGATTTGAAAAACGCTGGGTGCAATACTGCGATAGGAAGAATGAAGAAAACGCAGTTGAAACACTCGGGCTGGATTTATACTTTATTTGTATTATTGGCGTGTCTAATTGTATTTTTCATTATCATGGGAGAGTTGTATTGGGCATCTATATTTTTCATCGGTTTCGTGATTGGTTTTTTTTCGTTGTTGCATCATGTGAACAAGGGTTGGAAAAAAGATTATATTAACGATTACGGTGCTGCAATTAGTGCTTGCGTGAAGCATAATCATGAGACATCCAAATACAAGTTGCGTACAGAGGAGTTGGAGGGAGAGTTGGAGGAAGAAAAATCCGAGGTATTGAAGTTATCGGATGATGTAAAAGATTTGGAGGAGCAACTGCTTAAAAGTTTGGAGAAACAATTGGAGATGATGAATAAGGAAGATGTAGGACATTTGGTTTTGGAAAAAAAACCGAATAAGAGCTGGGCTAGGAAAATAATTAAGATAGCAAAGAAAGATTTGGTTCGTTTACCCAAACGGCGTAAAAAATCAATACATGATTTCAAGTATATATGGGACGATGTAAAAAATCCAAAGGAAGCGAAAGAACCAAAGATACCGTTGAAGGTAGAATCAAAGGTAAAATTAAAGACTAAACCATTAATAAGAATGGAGAGGGAAATACTTACGGCGATAAAAACGGATAGGAAAACACCTTCGATAATCTTGGAGAAAGTGAAGCGAAAGGAATGGGAGGATTTCAAGGAAGAGATTAGGGAAAGTCCCATATGGGATGATTACGAGGAGTATAAAGTGAGACCAAATGATTTCATAGAAAAATATTGTAAACCTTATGATTTATTCGGTTCTGGTGATTTATCCCAGGCAATGAAGGAACTTAACGATGATGTGAAGGGGATAATAAGAAAAAGAAAATGGGAGTATACGCAACCGCCTCCACCTGGAGGACGGATGGAATAATTTAGATATTTGGTGATAAAAATGAATATGGAGATTTTCTTTTGGGCAATTGCATGGTTTGCGATAATATTTATGGCATTGTTTCAAGCCCGTATGTGGTATCCTGATTACATCAAGGAGAAGCGTAGGAAGGAGCGAGTAAAAACGTTGAGACCTAAACCTTATACGAGAACCATTCGTTATGGCCGGTCATTGTTAAAATTTTGCCGTGAGTGTGAAGAGGTTCATGGAAATTACAGGAACATAGAGGTTGCGGTTGAGATTGCGGCAGATGGCAAGTATGACAGGTGC
>Ga0222637_1000791_pt1 | contig 12493 bp, 19 predicted proteins | sample AntAcemetagen143_FD_181149 | JGI IMG/M metagenome (GOLD analysis project Ga0222637, IMG submission 181149) | Saline water microbial communities from Ace Lake, Antarctica - #143 | ecosystem: Environmental > Aquatic > Non-marine Saline and Alkaline > Saline | place: Antarctica: Ace Lake...
CCGATGCCGACGTTGCCTAAGAAATAATTATCCGAAGTTCCATTTGAAAAAACCTGACCTCCTAAGTATAAATCTTTCCAGTTGAGAGTTGCATTACCTATATTAAAAGTATTTGTAAATCCTATTTGAGGAAGTAAAGAACCATTAATTAATAATTCATTTACATTTAATCCTGTAATATTATAAAAATATCCTGTTTGAGCATATATATTTCCGTCCTCTAAAGTTAATCCACCCTCACTCCATAAACCATCAAAGTTTACTCTACCTGTGAAATTAAAATCCCCAACTAAAGATGTGTTTAATGGTGCAAAGAAATCTGAATTATAACCGTCTAATAATTCTGAATCACCCGATTTAATTTCTGTTGGGTCATTATAATTATCCCAATAATCACTTGAATTAACATTTAAGTTTCCTTCATTTGTTTGGGTTATAAATGTGTCATCTACTTGAGTTGTGTTATAATAACCTAATGCTTGTACGACACTCATTGTTAAACTTGTTGAATTGTAATAACCATAAGAATTTCCTAAGTCATAATATAAAGTATCTGCATATGTTTTATTAAACAAAGCAAAAGTTTCATTCCAAGTTTGTATTCCAATATCTTTGTATAAAGCATTTGCTTCTGTTGTAGTAGAATAATCTCCTTTGTCTAAAGTCCAGTTCCCAACATAACTTGTTAAGTCAGTAATCTTAGAATATAATGTAGAGTTAGCTGTCCATAGTGGGTCAGCTTCAACTGTTAAATAACTTCCAATTGGTTGATAGACAGTGTCAGCATAAGTTTCATTAAAATCATTTGAAGTTGAGTTATAAGTTTCAACTCCAATATCTTTGTATAAAGCATTAGCTTCTGTTGTAGTAGAATATCCAGATTTATCCTCTGACCAATTTCCTACTGAAGTTAATTCTACACTTGTTGCATAATCATTTATTGAAAAATCTGTTGAGTTGTAGTATGAATATGAATTTCCTAAGTCATAATATAAAGTATCTGCATATGTTTTATTAAATAAAGAATAAGTTGAGTTCCAAGTTTCAATTCCAATGTCTTTGTACAAAGCATTTGCTTCTGAAGTTGTAGAATAAGAACTTTGGTTAGCTGTCCATAAGGGGTCGGTTTCTGTGTAAGAAGTTAAGTATAAAGTATCAGCATAAGATTTATTGAAAGTTGCAAATGTATCATTCCAAAACCCAGTCTCTCCTAATTTCTGGTATAAAGTATCTGCATAAGTCTTATTCCAATTATCTCCATAATTTATAGTTGCATAAAGTGTATCTCCGTAGGTTTTATTGAACAAAGCAAAAGTTTCATTCCAAGTTGTTATTCCTTTGTCTTTGTATAAAGTGTCAGAATAAGTTTTATTAAAATCAGCGTAGGTTGAGTTCCAGTAATTATTATCATTAGTTAATTGAGAAACATTTTGTAAAGTTGTTAAATTAAAATACCCTAAATCATTTGTAAAATTACTTACTGAAGTGTATCCTCTATCTCCTAAGTCGTCTGAAAAATTACTTAATAAAGAAGGAGTTTCTATTAAATCACTATAACTTTTATCCCATGCTGAGAAGTTTCCTACTTGACTTACTATTTCTGTAAATCGTACAAATAAAGTATCAACCCACGTTGCTTGAGAATCATTAACAGCATCAACATAAACTATCATAGAATCATTAAAAATAACATCTTGTGCATCTGCATAAGTCATTGCAGGAATTGTTTGATTGTAATCCCATTCTATTCCAGAATAAAGAGTGTCACCATAAGTTTTGTTAAAAGTAGAATAAGTATCATTCCAGTAATTTGCACCATTTGTAAAATTTAAATTATTTGTATATTTAGACAATTCTAAATATCTTGCATCTCCTTCTGTTTGAGTTATCCAATTAAATATATCTGAACTTAATTCATTATACCAAGTTGCTATAATGTGATAGTATTGATTTGTATCTCCACCTTGTAGTCCACCTAAAGAATTGTGTGAAGTAGCACTTCCATTTATATCTGTTAATTGTGAACCATTACCATAATAAAGTCCAGTAACATTCATATTTTCTCCAGTATAATAAGGAACATTAGAAATATTATAATAATCTCTTAAATTAATATTACTTGTAGGAGTCCAAGCTGTAGCAATAACAGTTATACTAACTATAAGAAACATACATAATAAAATACTATATATAAATTTATTTTTCATATTTATCCACCAATCACCCTTTTAAATCTGACTGTTCTTTGTAATTCTTTTAATCTTGTAATAGCATCTATTCTCATTTGTTTAGCTATTTCTGTTTTAGAACTACTATTTGCAGAAACAGATAATTCTCCTAATTTAATACTATCTGCACCACCAGTATTTGAATCTATTGATAATAATAATTTAGAATAAGTTAAATCTATAATAGTAGGTTGATATTTTTCAGGTATTGCATCACTACTAATTGTATTAGAAGTATATTGTTCAACAACATTAATTTCTTGTTCAACCATATTATTAAAGGTTGTTCCACTAATAGTAGATGGAATATTACTCCATCCTATTAATGTTCCTACATGTGTAGAAATACTTCCTACGCTCCAAAATCCATTTGTCATTTTATATATATCCTATATTTAAACCTACTCCAGATGTAATACTTCCTAATCCTGTTCCAACAACTCTTAATACATATTTTAATGGAATTTCTGCATAAGTATCACCAACATTACTTCCTAATGAACTATTATTTGTTGTTACACAACTAGCTCTTGGAAATTTAGTAAATGTTTCAGAAATATTATTTAATCCACTTGTTATATTCCAAATTGTTTCACTAGTTCCAGATGCAGTTATTGCTATACTTCCAGTAGCTGTATGATTTCCTCCAATCCATTGAACAGCTTGTAATAATCCATTAAGTGGATAATTTGTATGTATATCAATTGCTCCTGCACCATCTGCTAATAACTCTGATACTGGAAATCTATACTCTTTTATTCTATTTTCTCTTACCATCTTATTTACCTCCTTTTACTTATCGACATTATGCCTTGCTCTTTGGCGTTTAAAAATAAATTTAAATACCTACTGCTATCCAACTAAATGCATCTGATGCTGTTACACCTTCAACATAAAAACTACCTGCATTTAAACTACCTACTGGTATGAATAATGCTTGAGCTGCTGTTGTCATATCTGTTGCTGTAACTACTGGCGTTCCTGTAAATGCTGTTGTAAATGTTACCCATAGATTTGAACCTGCTGCTAATGTACTTGAACCTGCTTTAATTGAAGCTCCAAATGCTGCAGTCCCAGTTTCAATCAATGCTGATTTTAATGTTCCATCAGCATTTGTTACTGTTGCACCTTCTATTGCTGTTTTAGCATATATATTAGTTCCACTAGCTGTAGTACATAACACTGATGTTATATTACCTATTGGCGTTGTCACAAATGACCCACCATAAATAGTAGTTCCACTAATTATTTCTGTTGATGTAACTTCTTGATTAACTTCTTCGAAGCCCATTCCATCTCTCATATTTGTCATATTTTTTTCCTCCTTGTTTTATTTTGTGTTTTGTTTTAAGTTTTATAATAAAAAAATAATAATAATGGGTAAAACATACCCATATGTAATTTAAGTAACTAACTTTATGTTGTAGTTGTCTTTGAAACTGCAGAAGTTCTAAGTATTTGAACAGCAATTCTCTGTGTGATTGTTGCTGCGCTCATATCATTAGATTTAAGGTCAAATCTTTCAACTGTAATTGGTCTTTTTTCTACAATATAATATGCTTCATTTTTATCGTAAATGTATGCATATTTGCTATATGTAGATGACGGAGCCGCATTAGTTGAAAATCTCATTACGTTAAGTCCGTAAATAGTTCCAACAAATCCAGTCTCAAGCATTTCTCTGCTTCCAAGTTTATCAGCTTCAGTAAATGTATCAATATTTCTAAGGTCGCTTAAGACTTCGTTTCCGATTAATAGAGTAGTTGGATTATAATCCTCATCCTCTAAGTCTAACATACCTGTAGTTATATCGCTAATAGTAAATGCTACACCACCAGAATTAGTAGTTGCTGCTGAATCTAATTGTAAAATAACTAATTCAGTTTCTTTTTCTGCAAATCTTTTTCCTGCTGTTGTAATGTTCCTTGCAAGCAAGTTCCATTTACCATCTTCTAACATTTCTGTAGTTACTCTTATACCAACACCGTATTTCTTAGGTTTTATATTAACACTGTCATAAGTTTGGTTATCTAACGTAATGTCAGCACCTTCACCAATTTCTCTTATTGCAAGAGTATTTGGGTCTTCTCTATCAATGTCTATACTTGAACCTGGAATACCGGATGGTCCAATAACTAAAGCCGCTTCACTTCTTGGTATTAGTCGTTTGTTAACTTCTGTAACCAATTTATCGTGAATCTTTTTAACTATTAAAAGACTACCTTCTGTAGCTATATTTGTACTCAATAACTCTTTAACGTATTTCATTTCTACCATTTTATGATTTAATATGTATAAGAGCAAATCCTCCACTAGCACCAGCTGTATACGCTCTACCAAATATATTCCCTGCAATTGACGCATCTTCTGCGTCTGCTGGAATAACTTGTGAACCTAAATTTTGTACACCTGTACCATCTGCTGCTTGAACTTTTCTTCCTGCAAATACAGAACCTGTACAACTCATTAACACTAAACCGTCAACGAGTACACCAACTGATGCACCTGAAGCCGCGTCTGTTAATGCAATACCAACAGCTACTTCAGCGTCATCATTAATGTAAAATTTAACATCGTCTGTTGCGTATGATGAGGCACCAGAAGTAACTACTCCTGTTGTACCTGAAACACCAACAACTTGACCGCCTGAAATAATTTCTCTTGCAGTACCATTAAGCACTCTTGAGTTACCAAAATCACCAACTTGAACATATCCTAAGGGATTTAATGCCATTTTAGTAATATTTATAAAAAGCTACACCTCTACCTGTTACATCTTCAGTAGTAATAACATAATCTTCGAAATTTTCCGCAGATTCATTTTTCTCAGGTTCTTTAGTTTCTGGTTCAGCTTCTGGTTTTTCCTCTTTTTTAGGTTCTTCTGCTGGAGTTTCCTCTGCAGGTTCTTTAACTTCTTCAGCTTCTTCTTTAACTGGTAAAGATTCAGCAGTATTGATTGCAAATGCAATCATCTCGAAAGAAGCATCAGCTAATTTTTGAGGTGAAATACCTTTAACTTCACATACACTATTATACTTTTCTATTAAGTTAAGTTTTTTAGATTCTAATAATTCAGCATTTGCTTTTTCACTAGCTTCTAACTTTTCTTTAAGAGCAGTATTTTCTGATTCAAATGTGTTTTCTACTTGTTTGTTTTCAGTAGTTTGTTCGCTCATTTTATCCTCCTTGTAATTGTATTTAATTTTGTCTATTGACTTTGATTCATAATTTGTAATAATTTCTTTTAATTGTTCTTCTGTATATTCTTTTTTTTCAAATCCAACTGAAGTTCCTTTATTTCCAGGAACTGGTGTTGTTGATAATTCTAATGCTTCCATATCTATTGGAATTAAAATATCACTATCTTTAGTTTCTTTAACAACTTTTCCGGCAAGAGCTCCAATACTTACTTCACTAATTCTTCTATCTCTAATTTTTTCTACTATTCCTGTACCATCTTCTTTTATCCAACCAAAATAACTTACTTCAGTTGTTTCAGGATTAAATTTAGATTCTGTTATTTTTCCAATAACATTATCTGTTATACCTTCATGGTCTTTTAATATTGGACGCCCATTCAAAGTAGGTGCAAATTTTTCTAATTCTGAAGAAATATATTTTCTTTTATTTCTACTTGTTCCTTCTTTAACTGCAATCCCAGAAATCTTAATTTTATTACTCATTCTTCTATTGTATTTATTCCAGCATTAATTCGAAATTCAACATTTTCCGCAACTATAATTCTTCCTTCTTCATCAAAAGTATCTTCCATTATTTTTCTAGAAGTTGCAATTTTTAAAGATTTTTGTTCTAATTCTTCTTCTGTTAAATTAGAATTATCTTTTTCTAATTGCTTTTTAATTGCTAAATGTAGATTATCAAATTCGACTGACATTTTAATATATAATATAATATATTTTTTTATTTATAAATATTAAAATTAGAACTATATAGTTACAATTTATTTGTATATAAATTTAAAACTTATATTTATTGTAGAAATAATTAATCTTTTCTTCTTTTTCCACTATCTCTTGGTTCAGCACATCCACCACGACCTTTATTTGCTCTTATGCCTCTACCACTTCCATCTCTTTTTTTTGTATCCTTCATTTTACTATATATCCCCCTTTGCATCTAAATTAATATAAACTAATTTAAGTCTTTGTCTTTTAGTAGAAGATGTTTTTCCTCTATTTGTTCTTGATATATCAGATTGTTCAAGTTGCCCTTTTAAACTTCCAGAATTAACATCTTGTATTCCAGCTAACATAACTTCCACTGGTCCTCTTGTTCCAGAACCACTATAGTCTGTCCAATTACCCATAATAGTAATATCTTCTTTAGCAATTGCATCATCCACTTCTGGATATTCAGATAAATCTACTACCATATCTCCATTATGCTCATTTACAAATATAATCTGGTCTGTTCCAGGAATTCTAACTGGCGGCATTTAACATCTCCCATTTATTTTCATTTTGTTTTTTAGTTAATTTTATTAAACAACTACCGCATATTAATTTATTAAGAAACATTACTATGGCAGGATTTTCACAATCATCAACAGCACATTTTGGTCTTTTCATTTTTACACCTCTGTCCATTTACATCTACAATTTGCATGAACCGGAATTACACCAAACGCTTCTTTTACAGAATAATTATCGCCATCTAATGCTTCACATATTGGACATGCTTTAGCAGATACTAAAGTAAATTCTACTTCTTTGATATTTTTATTTCCAGCACTTATTAAAGTACCATTAGCTCTTAATCTTACTGTTTCACTTCTTGCCATTAAATATGCTCGTTTTTCTTTTGAAATAGCTAATACTTTTTTATCATTTTTCATAATATATCTATCCTTTAATGTTATATTTTTATTTATATTTTTAGCTATTTCTTTTAATCCTCTATTATTTTCAAAGCCATCTGCAAATGTTTGTCTTATTTGTTCAACTTGTTTTTTATTTAATTTACCTAATGCAACATCACCTTTCTTTATTGCTGCTATATTTTCAAATGCATCACCTTGTATACCTTCTAATATTTCTTTTTTAACATGTATAAATTCACCAATCCATTCTTCTAATGAATAATCATTTTCAAATTCTTCAATTGTTTCTATAACTTTTTCTTGTGCATCCTTTTCAGATAACTTATATTTACTAATAAGTTCTGCTTCTATTTCTTGAGGAGCTTTGCCTAATAACATATTATCTTCTATTGTATGGTCTATTAAATGTTCTTTTTGTCCAATTGTAGTTTTCTTTACTTGTTGTAATTGGACTTGTTGTCCAAAATCTCTTTTCTTATCTCTATTATCTCTTCTCATTACTTTTTGATTTTCAGAATTAACTTTATCATAATCAATGTCATCTAATATTGCTAATTTCTTTTCATATTCTATTTTCATACCAGGACTTAATGACATTACAGCTAATATTTTTTGTAATGATTCTCTTATTTTATTTTTATCTTCTTCATCTTGTTGTCCCCAAACAACATTATATTCAAGTTCTGCCATTCCTGCTTGTTCTAATAAAACATCAAATACTTTTGTTCTTAAAATAAATCCTAATTGTTGTTGATAAGATTTAATATTTTTTTCAAAACCAGATTCATGTATTTTAGCTGCGCCTACATAACCTTGTTCTGCTCCTAATATTGATTCAGGTACTTGAAATGTATATGATAATAATTTTAAATCATTTTGTAAAGCAGAATCAAATTTATCTCCAACACTACCAAAATCTAACACATTCATTTCTACATTTGGTCCCGTAACCCATTCAGTAGATTCATTCATATATTGTAATTTAGAACCAAAAGCATCAATATCAGTTTGTTCTGGATAATCTTCTTTTTCAACATTACCTAATTTAGCATGTATTTGAGAATTAGCTTTTCTACGTAATATTTTATGTTGTGCACTTTGTGCATTTATAAAATCATTAATAATTGGTATTCCAGCAAATACAAGTCCCATTCCATATGCATTATTACCAACCTGATTAATATTTAATTGTATAATATTACCCAAGGTTAATTCATTAATTTGTTCTTCATCAATTCTACCTTCTGTACTTCCTAAATATTGATTATATTTTTCAATTTTTCCATAATCATCTCTTTTAACATAAACAGTATTTGAATCGACAACTTTAATTTTTTCTGTTTTTTCGATATCAGTTAAACCTGCAATTTCTAAATAACCAGTACCTTTTCCAAGTCCATTTTTTAACCAAGGTCTAGCAAAAAATAATAGATGTGTTTTAGTTATCCATTTTTCTAATAATTCCACTAATTTTTCATGTTCACTTTCAATAAATATTCCTGGACCTAAAGCATAATCACAAATCTTATCTTCAACTGCTCCAACAAGTCCAAATTTTTGTTCTAATCCTTCTATAACAGTATAATCAAAAGGATGTGGTTCACCTAATATTTTTTTAAAATCATTTTTTGAGAAATCATGTTCTTCTGTACTAAGTTTACTTTTAAACACTGGGATATTTAATGCTTCACTTATGTTAATTTCTTTCGGTTTATATAGATAAAATCTTGGATTTACTGTTTCTGTCATTATGAAAAGGAGTTGAAATAAACATTATAATTTATAATATGTTATTTTATTTATAAAGATTAAAAAAAGAACTATATAGTTTATTATGTAATATTAAAACCAGATAAACCATAACTTTTTCTATTACGACCCTTAACACTAAAATATCTACATGCAAGAGCAAGGGCATTTATAAGGTCGTCATGGGACCTTGCCTCATGAGAAATTTTTGGAAGCCTTGTAGCATCACCATCTTTAAATTCTCTTTTAATAGATAAAAATTGATAAAACATTTTAGTTACAACCGAATTATTTGTTTTCAAATAATCAGGAACATATAATTTTTCTGTATTTCTTAACATTAATATTTTTAGATTATGAAACATTTCAGCTTTAATTTTTTGAGTATACCAAACGCCTTCTACTTTTCCACCAAGTTTTCCTTTTAATATATCACTCACACCAGCACCAAGACCTGTCTCGTCTATTATAATCTTCTTAAAATTATAAAATTTATCTAAATACATTACTCTACCTATTGCTGTTTCTAAATTTGGTGTATCTAATGTTTCCATATAACTAATAAATATATTTTTATTAAAAGGTAATTGTTCTAATATTACAATAGCGGTTTCATCTGCACCCGTTCTTGCTAAATCTAATCCACAAATATATATAGATTTAGGATTAATTTCTCCTGTTGGTTTTCTTATATCTTCTGCCATTTTATAACACCGGTAGTAATGGATAATCCAAACTACAATTTTTAATTAATTCTATTGGAAACATCATTAATCCTGTATCAAGAAATTCTGCTTCATATTCCGTTCTAAATTGTATATCGGTTAATTCAACTTTTTGTTCATCTATAAATGCTTGGTCATATTGTCCAACTTTAACAACATCTTGCCAAACAACATTAATAACACTATATCTTTTATCCTCAAAACAACTTCTATAAAAATGATTTCTAACTAATGGTGTTCCAATTTTAATTATTTGTCCTCGAATACCTTTTGAGGCAAGCATTGGAACTAATACTGTATTAACAACTTTATCTTCCATAACTCCAGCTTCTTCAATAACTAAAATATCACAAGTATAACCTCTAATTGTTCTACCTTCAAATCCACTTGGTAGACTTAAAATTCTACTTTTATTTGTAAATACTAATTCACGACTTGTTTCTTTTTTAACTAATGCTTTTATATCTGGATTAACATTAATAAAATCTACAATTTTTCCAAATAATTCATCTGACTGATTTTGTGTAGGAGCAACAACAATAATATCTGTTTTTTCTATTACTGCTCTTAACAATATATATAAAGCAACTGTATAAGATTTGCCAGATTGTCTACACCATTTACCAGCAATACGAGTTTCATGTAAACATTTAATTAAAAAACGTAATTGATAATCATACGGTTTATATTGAAAAAAGAAATCTAAAAAATCTAATAATAAATTCTCATTGTCTTGTAACTCTTTTAAAGTTAACATTTTATTCAGAAATAGTTTCTACTATAATACCAGTTTTTTCTTTAGACATTTCTTCTCTTGCCTTAAGCCACAATTTTAACTTATTATCGAAATTCTCGACGTTTAAATTAAGATTCTTTTGTGTAGCTGGAAACCAAGCTATTTTAGCTTTAATTAACATATCAACCATTTTAGAATTCATACCAAAATCTTCATATGTTACTGCTTCTTTACCACATAATTCTATAAACCTAGAAGTAAGGTCTCTAAGACGTTTCTCAGTAAGAACTATTTCTTCATCTCCTCTTTTAATTGTAATTATGTCGTCATCCATTTTAAAAAAATAAAAAACTACTAAAAATTACTTCTTAGTAGTCAATTTAACTTCTTCCTTTTTAACTTCTTCCTTTTTTGGTTCTTCATCAAGAATTCCCAAAATTTCTCCTTCCTTTTCTACCTCTACAGCGTTATCAAATGTTCTATGTAACCAAACATTAAATTCATCTAATCTATCACTTGGTACAAATATAGATAATTTATTTCCTCTTTGCTTAGATTTAAATTTATATCTTTTACCAATATGAACCTCTTGTTTAATACCAGCAACAAGTCGAGTTTGTTGGACCTCAGTATTACCAAGATATTCAAATCTACTTATTTCTCCATATCTATCTAAATCTCCAAAATCAAATTCAACAATATCACTTTTGTCAATTACAACAGACATTTCTTTCATTTTATGTTCTACTGCATTATCAAAATCTATTCTTGCATTATATGAATCATATGGTTTATATCTTTTTTGATATTCACTAACTTTTTTAGCCAATTCCTTTAAGAAATTAGATAAAAAAGATGTAGTTCCTAACGGAATTATTTCTTTTTTTTCGTCGTTAGTTAACGGTCTAAATATATTATAATTTGCCATTTTATTCTACCTCCTTTTTGTTTTGTTCAATCATTTCAACACCATTATTAATCTGATTCTGTAAAAGTTCTATTGATTTTACAAATTGATTTTGTTTATTATTATAAATTTTCAATTCTTTTTCTAATTGTTTAAGTTGAAATTTATATGAAATAGGTGCAATCTCTAAAGCTAAACTCTTTTGTGGAATTAATACTTTTTCAAGATATTCTAAATCTTCTCCTAATGTTTCTATATTAGAAAGTGAAACTTTCATTTCATCATCATTAAATTTTCGTTTTACCATTATAAAATTAACCTCCTTTTTGATTTTTCTTCAAATTGCTCATATAAGTTCATAATTTGTTCTAAACATAATTGAACATATTTAGAAGCATCAAATTGTGGATGTGCTTGAATAAACATTTCTTGTGTAGGTAGTATACTTACACTAAGTATTTTATTTTTCTCAGATTCTAGTATTTTTTTTCTGCCCATTATTCTGTTATTAGATTTTCTTTTATATTTTGATATTCACACATTATTTTAGGATAATGTATACTTAACCATTCATTTAATGATAGAAAAGCATTATCATAAATTATTTCATCAATTTTCTTTTTCATTTTAATTATTAATTGTATAATAGAATTAATAGTTTTTTATTTATAAATATTAAAATTATAACTATATAGTTATTTATCGCCATCTTCTACAAGAACACCTTGAATTGTTTTAAATGTACCCATTCGTTCTGGTTTACAATCTTCACATATCCATCGCATTTCTTCCTGACAATATTTAGCAGGTTTGCTATGTTCTTTACAAATTATTATTGTGTCTGTATCTATCCACATCTTAATTATTATGGGGCATGAATGAATCGAACATCCGTCTCGTGCGCCCAAGGCACGAATTCTACCACTAAACTAATACCCTTATGACTAAACTTTTAGGGGTTACTCAAGCCCCACGTTCAAAACCGTAATTACTTCGGTCAAAGTTTAGTCAAGTTATTCTTATCTCCACATTAATTTGGATTGCAATGTCTAGAATCGAACTAGAAGCTCTGGAGTTTTCAGTTAATATAAATACTAACACATGAATCCAGTAGGTTACCATTACCTCACACTGCACTATGGTGGGACGATTAGCTTAGTTTTATTCAAGACAACTAAGCCTCTCGTCAAGAAAGACTCGCCCCAAATCCATTGCTTGAACAATGCTTGACTATGAACCCTCTCTTATGAGAGGGTATCAACGTAGTTTGTCTCCGATAAACAAGCATTTACTCAAATTTAATATTCT
>Ga0222637_1000792_pt1 | contig 12469 bp, 19 predicted proteins | sample AntAcemetagen143_FD_181149 | JGI IMG/M metagenome (GOLD analysis project Ga0222637, IMG submission 181149) | Saline water microbial communities from Ace Lake, Antarctica - #143 | ecosystem: Environmental > Aquatic > Non-marine Saline and Alkaline > Saline | place: Antarctica: Ace Lake...
TGAAGTTAATAATTCATAACCTCCCCATCCTCCTGCATGGCCAAATGCATAATAACGATCTCCATTTCCAGAGGTGGTTACATACAACCAAACATTAGTTGAAAAACCTGCATCATAACTATCAGGATCAATAACAGATCCACTTGCATATTTTGTTTCTGAATATAAATAAGAATAATCAATTACTCCTGTTTGTTCCGGAGTTGGAGAATTTGTTGTTGTTAAATCATAACTTGCATGTTGATCTGTAATTGTTGTACCTGCATCATCATGTTCCCAATATGCCAAAACATTATTTATTAATCCTGCACTCCATGTTGCCCATTCATCAATCTTAACATCAAAAAATTCAGGGATCCACTCCACATAATCTCCCTCTTTTGTTGTTGTAAAAATTCCTATTGTATAACTCTCACCCTTTTCCAAATCATTTTTTGTGAGATTTAACCATATTTCTCTCTCCTCAAAATGAGATCCAATAACAATACAATTAACATAATCATCAACATCATTAAAATATGAATTTGTACAATCATATGTTGGCACCTCAACTTGCTCTGTGGATTTATACTTGAAATCAAATTGTGGATGGATCTCATAATCCTTAAAATTCTGCTTTCTTTTATTATAAAATTTAATTTCCTTGAAAACTTGATTATAATTCTTTAATACAACAAGATCCATCTCTGCAACTTTCTGATAACCTAATCCAACTTTTTGATGGAGATCTGTATTAAGTTTTACCTCTGCAACAGTTCCCAATGGAATAAACAAAAATGTATCTTTGATCTTAACTGTTTTTGTTTCCTCATCATAAGTTTTGGAGTTTGCACTTATAGATCCTAAACTAAGAAAAATCATTGCAAACATAAAAATAAATAAGAATTTCTTATTCATCTTTTAAAATACCTCTTGCATCTAGAACAACAAACATAACCTTTTTGCTTACTCCTCCAAGTGTATCTACATTTGGGACAAGTCATCAATATTCCAGTTTTTCCCTTAGAGTTCTTTTTTCTCATGCTTTTTAAAGGCATTACTACTATTTAAAGATTTACTATTTTATGATTTTGACTTCTTAACTTTATTTTCTATTAAACCTCTTACAATCCATCCAATAATAAATCCAATACCTATTCCAATATAAAAGTTCATTTTTTCTTATATTTGTCCTCAAAATATTTAGTTGTTCTGTCTGCTGTGATTTTTTCTAAATCTTCATTATAAATTCCTTGATAAATATGTTCAATATAAACTTCTTTGTTTATCATTGCGTATTTTTGAAATACTTCCGGTAAAGGCAAATTAAACTCCAAAGCAATCTGATCTAATTTTAACATTCTCTTTACTTGTTTTCTGTTGTTAATCATTGTTCGTTCTCCATTGAAATTGTGTAATGTTCTTCTATCCATTCTTTTTTTTCATTTTTATTTTTAATCCATCTATAATCATGTTTATGATTTTCATCCCAATTTGGATATTTTTCTTCATTCCAATTCATTCTTCACCATCTCCAGAGATTGTGAATACTATTATATCTAAGTATGTTAAAAGAATAATTAATAAACCATTTACAATTACAAGGATGGCGAGTATAACTCCGTTTAAAAATATCATTGATATAAAATGATTAAGTAGTATGATAATTCTACATATCTTAAAAATAGAATTAACCTTCATTTCTTTTCGTTCTCCTGTTTTAATGCGTCAATTTCTTGCCTATACTTCCAAGATAATCTTACAGCTTCATCTCTCAATGTGTTCTTTTGAAATATATCTTTTTCAAGAGAATCTGCTTGTAATTCTAAGGATTTAATCATTTTCTTTAATTCTTCTTCTCTTTTTCCAATTAAAATATCTCCATCTTCTTTGGAGTAATCATTATCATTATGGATTTCTCCACAGCCAATACATTTATATTTTGGCATTTTTATTTTGCCCAAGTCCTCGGACTCATCAACCGAAATTTATTTCTTCTTGGAGTTTGTGGTTGATTATAATTTCCTTGACCAAGAGGTTCATTCTGTGTAACTTGTCTTGCTGTTCTTAGGGATTCTCTTTCCCCCCCTCTCAATGCACGATTATATGCACTCTCAACCATGTGGAGAATATTCATAACAACCAAAGGAAACTTCTTTCTTTTATCTTCTGTATCCATTCCAAGAATTTCATAAGTCATTTCAATCTCATCACCAAGTTTATTTCCCAAATCAAATAATATCTTTTTTATTCTTTTATCGTCGTAGTGCGAAAGAACTGTGTTACGATTCAAATAACATCTTATGTGACCCATGATAACATTCACACCATAATCGTTAAATGGAACTGCCTCTCCTTCTTTTGGAGGAAGAAAAGTCCAATTATTTAATTTATCATATCCTTCTTTATACCCAGACAGATACATCCTAATCTCTTGTAAATCTTTAGTGAAATCTAATTGCCATTCAATTAAATTTTGTTCAGAAACTTGGGGATTATTCATTCCCATCCCGCCAAAATTATCAAAACCTTGATTAACGCCATCAAAGTCCATGTTGTTCATATCGTCGTAGAATTTATCCTCACCCTCTTGAGGGGGTTGTTCTTCTTTCTTTCCCATAATAAATAATAAAAATTAAATTATATAAAACTATCTTTTTTTCCGTATTCTTCTCAATCCTTTTTTTAATTTCTTTTTAGAAGAAATTTGTCTTTTTAATCGGTTTGCCTCAAAAGTTGATGCCTCATTAATATGGGGATATAATATTTTTGCAACTTCCATTTTTGTATCACCAGAAACAATCCCAATACCTCCAAAATCTCTAATATATTTTCTTCTTCCCATCTCAACTAAATTAAGGATTCCTTTTAATGCAAGATGTTTTGAAAAAGTTCCCTTTACTTTTCTCCTTGCATAATTATTAATTATTGGAGTAGTCATTTGTCTATAAAGAGTTCCATCATTTTCTATATACAGACCCAATTCTCTTGCTTGTATTTTATCTATTACCATTTTCACCTCCTTTTCCTAATTCTTCTCAATCGTTTAGTTAGCATTGCTCTCCTCACAAGAAGAGGAGTTATTCTTATATTGTTTTTCTTAACTTTAATTGAACTTCCCAGAGGTGAAGAAATTATTCTATTCAATATTGATGTTGGAATATTATCATCTACCTTTAATCCTAATTGCCTTTTAAGGCAACCTTTATTTCCTTTTCTTTTTGGCATTTGATTTCCTCTTTTTATTCAATCCTTTAGCAACTCTCGACGCAGATAATCCTCTCTTCTCTCCACGAGTATTGATTCTTGGTTTACCTTTCTTCTCAATAAATCTTCTTGGAGTTGTTATCTTTCTCTTCTTCTTAATCCTAAACTCTCTTGATTTAATTTTGTTCCTTGCACCTTTTTCTTTCTTAGTTATCTTTCCTCTCTTTTTCACTCTTGTAAGTGGAACAATCTTGTAAGTTACGGCAGTTGAATTGTCCGTCACATAAGCACCCCTATCCAAAGCATCAGATTTTGTTAAAGGAAGTGAATTAACTTTCTTGAATTTCCCTCGAGATTTAACATAAACATTGTATCCACGAATTGTTTGAACTGGAGAAGATACTCTTCTTGTCCTCGGACTAAATCTCACAGGAGGAATTATAATTGGGATTCTTAAAATTGGAGGTATAGGAATCAAAGTCCTAATTAATTTTAATTGTGAACTCAAATTGATTATGCTTGTTTTAATTCTTGTAATAGTTCTATTCTTTTGAATGTTTGTTTGAGTTGGAATTTGCTTTTCTATTTGTGCAATCTTTTTCTTTTGTATCTCTATTTGTTTTATCACTACTTTCTGTCTTGTTCTCAATTTTGATTTAGGGAGTGCAATAATTGAATTTGCTTGTAATTTTGTCAAACCAGTTGTTGCTGTTTTAATTCTACCTAACTGTGCCTTTGTTATAGACACTGGTGATATTTTACTTGGGGTAATTGTTTTAATTTTTGTTTTCAAATTCCCCTTTCCTCTTACTTTTATTGATTCTTGAATTATCTTTATTGCTATTGGAACACTAACAACATTCTTTGGATTAACTTGTTTCGACTTTGCCAATGCACTTGAAACAACCGACGCTGTTTTCTGCATTTGTTTACTAAACTGTATCATTTCTTTTTTGTTTAGTTTTATTTTCCGCAAAGCACTTGGATTATCTATCCTTTTAATTACTGCTAGGAATCTGCTAAATGATTTATCATTTGCAACCGTCTTTCCAAAGATACTTGTCCAAGAACCCTTTGTGAATGAGTTCGCAACAGAACCAAATTGCTTAACATTTATTTTTATAACTTGTTTTCCAACTCCTGTTGGAAAGATTATTCCTCTTGAATCAGATATTATTGTAACAACACCTTGTCCCTTTCCTCTTAATAACTTTATATTTTTCATCTCTTCAATCACTTGGATTATATTTATACTTCCATCCTTCCCTATGAATCTTTGGAATGTTGCTCTACCTAATTTTGATTTTACTGCCTGTGACCCTTCAATTCCAACGAATTGTTTTATTTTTCCTCCCCTCTTAAACCATCCTATTGTAACACTAAGGGCATTTTGTCCCTTTCCGACGCTAAAGACCTCTGCTTGTCCAATAGTTTTGCCAACCTTAATCATATCTTTGAATTTTAAACTAGAAACTTGAATGCCACGAATGTTTTTTGTTGTTCCAGTGATAATAACTTGACCCGCTCTTGCACCTCTGTATAATAAAACAGCACCACCAACAACTTCAAATCCAACAGCAATTGCAACATCTACTGCCAGTTTAATTATTTTCTTTTTAGATAATTTAACTTTCCCCTTCTTTGTTTCAAAAGGTTGAGTGTCTGCGGTTTGTTTTACAAACAAATTTGTGATTGAAGATGCTTTTCTTAGATTATTTAATTGTTCAAGTGTTAGTTTTTTCTTTGAACCTTTCAAATTTTTCTTTGCCTCTTTAAGTTGTTCTTTCAAACTTTTAGCTTTTCCAGAGGGTTTTATGTCGAGGAATTTCTTTTCTTTATACTTAACTCCTCCCAATTGCCTATTCCTATCAAATCTTTTTAATGTAACTTCTCCCGTATCCAAGTTTCTAACCTCGAATACTCTTTGATTAATTCTTAATCCATTTGTTAATTTATCAATATAAGTTGTTGTTGTTCTAATTCTTTCTCCTAATCTATTCTGCAAATTACTAATCTTTTCTCTTCCACCAAGATTTGTGATTTTCTTTTTTGTATTTTCAATTTTAACAAGTTCTTCTTGGGCTTTAATATCTTGAAAAACTTTTCTTCCTCGACCTCCACGACTTCTTCTTTCTCTTCGAGGGTCGGCAGAAAAACCTTGTGTTCTTGATGAGAATCCTTGCGTTGGAGAAGATGGTTTTCTAAATGCAGAAAAGGGGTCAGATGATTTTCCAGTAAGGTTTATTACCATACAAAAACCAGTTTATTATTATTTAAATACGTTTGTAACAGAAGTTAACAAAAAACAGGGGGCGAACCCCCCATTTTATGGGAGAAGTTTTTTCGGATAAGGGATAAAGTTAATTTCCACGACGATTGAATTAACCTTTCTTACTTCCAACCTAATTCCTAGTTTTCAGAGGTGAGTAACCTTTAAATACTTTTATTCCGTAAATTATTCATGGGAAAATTTGGTTCTTATTCTAATGATAGCACCAGTTCATCAGAAAACTGGAATGATGCAGATGGAACAATTCAAATGCTTAGAGGTTATAATTTTTCAGAAAAAGAGGCAAGAGATATTGCAAGATATGGATACGCTTATTTTGAAGATGAACTTGTAAACTTTAATGTTCCAACAGAAGATTTAAAATTGAAAGCACTTGAAAGATTTAGACAATCACAATTAGATTGTAATTTAGATTTTGCAACTTTCATTCGTGAAGAAGATAAAATAGAGATGAAAAAAATAAATGAAACTTTGATTAATACTAGAAAAAAATTAGTTGAAGGGATTGCATACAGGGTATCAAATAATAATGTTTCTGGGAGTTCTACAAAGAATCTTCTTCCAGCATTTGATGTTATTTTGAATAATTTATCAGAATTAAGGAGTAGGAGGTTAAGAATTTATAAAAAAGCTGGATTGCTAATGCCAACAAAAGAACACAAAGACCCAAGCAAAGCAATTACAGAGATGCACTAAACAAAAGAAGATGGTGAAATATTGTATAGAAAAATACCCAAAAGGTAGTTTTAAATCACAACAAACCGACGGGAAATACATGGATGGTTATCTTCATGAGAATGTCACTTTATTGGCAAGAAACATTACAAAAGATGTAACTTTCATGGGAATTATGTTTTCTTCAACTCTTGAAGTTGGAACAGGGAAATCTACAATTGCACAACAAATTGGCGAGGCATACACGGAACAAGTCAACAAATTACATGGATTAAACTTAACTTTCGACGAGAAGAACATAGTTTTTAGACCAGAGAAGTTGATGGAAGTTGCACCCAAACTTCAAAAATATTCATGCGTTATATTGGATGAATGGGATGAAAAAACTTATTTTGACAAATTATCCATTGCTTTAAGACAATTCTTTCGTAAATGCCGTTATCTGAACCTCTTTATGATAATAATCATACCAGACTTCTTCCAATTACCAAAAGGTTATGCAATTTCCCGTTCAGTATTTGCAATTGATGTAAAGTTTTCTGGGGAGTTTGACAAGGGGTATTTTGACTTCTATAACTTTGACAGGAAAAAAGATTTGTATATTAAAGGCAAAAAGTTTTACAACTATGGTGTGTCTTATCCAAACTTTAAGGGAAGATTCCCCGACGGTTATGCAATTGCTAGAGATTTATATCAAAAAATTAAGGATGATGATTTTAGGGAGGGCGAGGCAATAGAGGTTAAAAAGATTGATGTTAGGTTAGAATTATACACCCAATTAAAAGAAAATATGCCAGATATGACTAATAGTAAAGCATCAGAATTGTTTAAGGTATCCACAAGAACTATAACAGAATGGAGGAAAAAGCTGGGAATTGGAGAGAATGCGGAAGTAGAACCTACAACATAAGTTACTTGTGGATTATACGAACTTATTGCATTACAGAACATGGAAACACTAAAAGAAATCAAAGATGAAAAAGATAATAGGTATTGTTATTGTAGTGACCCAACTAAAAGGACAAGTTCTGGGAAACCTTATTCCACATTAAAGCATAGGGCAGTTTGGATCGAACACAATGGGGAAATACCAATTGGGTATTTGATACATCACATTAATCATAATAAAAAAGACAATAGGATTGAGAATTTACAAATGGTTACTAGGTCTGAACATACTTTATTACATTCAAAAGGTTCGCATAATCAAAAATGAAAGCTGTATTATACATCAGAGTAAGCACCAATAAACAAGAAGTAGATAACCAAAGGATTCAGTTGCGAAACTATTGTAATCAAATGGGTTATAATATTGTTCATGAGTTTGTGGATATAATAAGTGGGAAGGAAAAGTCCAGACCAGAGTATGATAAGATGTATAGGTTAGCCCACAAGCGTTTATTTGATATGGTAATCTTCTGGGATATATCTAGATTCAGTAGGGCGGGAACATTACACACATTACAAAAATTAAATGAGTTGGAGAAGATTGGAATCAAATGGCACAGCTATCAAGATGCGTATCTTAGTTCTGTGGGTGAGTTTAAAGATGTTGTAATAAGTATCATGTCAACCCTTGCAAGAATAGAAAGAGAAAAAATAAGTGAAAGAACTAAGGCGGGATTGGAAAGGGCAAAACTTGAAGGCAAGAGATTGGGCAGACCTTCTGGAAAGAAAGATAAAAAAATTAGAAAAGGTCGTGCAGATAAGGGAATAAAAAGGGGTGGGAAGAAACTGGATGATTTTACACTTGATTTAATCTAATTCTTGCCTATTTAAAATGGGGCGATTTTATCTCCTTGATATCTACCATTACGACTTTTCAATTGTGTGGTCATTATATCCTTCATCTGGTTCATTTGTTTCAACATACTTGGGTTGTAGTCCAACTATTTGTTTTAAACTCACCTCATCACTCTTTCCATGCTTGTTTGGGATAAAGAAAGTGTCTAATTTTTGCTTTTCAATGTTTTTTAGGATATTTTTCTTTTCTTGCCATTTTCTAAAATTGAATAACATTCCAGCAAGTAACCATCCAATCAGACCTCCGAGTATTGCCATCCCTATGTATCCAGCTATAATCATCATGTCTGCCATTTTAAAGAGATATTCCCGCTAGGAATCCAATCAAAGCCCCTGTAATGTAAGCCAATGCTAACAAACAAAATCTATACTCTTCTTGCCATTCTTCATAATTTTTGTATTTTTCCATTGTGATTTCTATCCTTTTCATTTTAATAATTTCATTTTATATTTTCTTTCTCTATAAAGATTAACAACATCAATAAAAAATCCAAAGATTGTTATTGGAAACCACATATTAAGGAGTGCAATTGAAACAAGTATTAGTGCAGAAATAATATTAATTCCTAGAAAATAATTGAATACAAATCCGAAGATTGCACACCACAGAATTATTTTTGGAATTACAATTAGAAATTGAACAAAATAAGGAGTTCCACCATACCTTCTATCAACAATATTATCAAAAGAATCCTTATCTTGTAAATTTAATTTACTATACTTTTTATTAAAAAGTTTATTTTTCTGAACTCTTCTCTTGTCAAATTCCACAATTTTTTCTAATAATGTCTTATTTTTCATTTTAATTTAGTGTTTTAAGCCCACTAGCGGGCATTTTATCAGCAAGTTCACGCATTAGTTCAGCGTTGGCAATAACCGTATCGCTTAATTGCTGTCCAACTTCCAATAGCTTTCCAGCGACCATATAAATTGCAACAGAGATAACAATTACAAAGATTCCCATTGCAATATAAGAACCATACTTTGCCAACCAATCACTTGCACCATAATTGCTTTTAATAAGTTCTTTAAGGGAAGAATTTGCATAACGCATGTCCCTATGGTCATATTTAAAATTTAATTGAGTAAAAGTTTTATTAATATCTTCTAATCCAACATTCATCCATTCAGAATCACTACGGATAAAATATAAGAAAACATTCTCCCCAGTTTCAATTGTTCCACGAGGAAGATACATTTTTTGACCTTGAATCTTGAAAACTTTGATGCTTGTGTTGGGGATTGTCACTTCTTTTGCCTTATAATTAATTGCGGGAGTTGTAATGCCGTTAATAACTCTCATTGTATTAATCTTAAATTTGTAATCTTTTTTATTCTTAAAATAATATCCAATTGCAAAGATAACAAGCATAACTAAAATTAAAATAACAAAATTAATGAGGATACCGCCCATCTTCCCAGCAAAAACACCAATCTTATCTGCGTTTTTGACACCCATGTTGCCAAGAAAATCATTTAATCCCATTACTAAATTAAGAATATTTAGTATTTAAATCTTTTTGAAAAAAGGAGTGAAGGATTTACACCTCCCCTATGAAATGATTCCATAGTCTTGCGGGTTGAGTTAGAAAGATTTCCCGTTCTTCCATAATGAATTAAAAAAATGTTTAATTAAACATTCCTTTCTTTCCACCACCGAACACACCTAATGATTTAAGCATGTATCCAACAGCACCTAAAATCAATATTACACCCAATAGAGTGAATACAGTTCCGAATTGGTCAGAAATATTAGTTGTTGCAGAGGCAGTGTCTTCAATCAGTTCTTGTGATTCATTATAAGCAAGTGTGTCTGCTGTAAATCCTAGATTACCAGATAAATTACCAACTACTAGTAACATTCCAATAAGTAAAAATACAATAGAAACAACCGTCTTAATTTGATTGTTAACGCCCATTTTAAATAATTCCTCCTTCTAACTTTATAAATGCAAAGTAAAAATCCATACACAAGGTAAATCAAAAATTACTTATAAATGTCTGTTTCATCAATGTAACAAATCTATTCTTTTACAATTAAAAAGATAACTCCAAAGACAATTGTTACTCCTGTCAACCAAGCCAACATTGTGCTACTAATTAATCCAATTAAAGTCATAATTAACCCAACCAGCGTTGTCATAAATCCCGCAACTGCAAGAGAACCCCAAATATTTCCTCTTCCAATCTTATCTCTTTCCTTAAAGAATGTCCTTGTTGCAATTATAATAAAGATGGGAACTAAAACTACTAACATCCAAAACTCGGGAAAAGCACTACTATTTGCAGTTGCTGGTGATACAAGTGTATTAACTAGGTCAGTTTGACCATTTCCTGTTTCAGTTATGTTACCCAATACATTCCATGCCATTTTATTCTCCAGCTTTATACAACCTCCATGCACCCAATAGAATAAGAATTGCTAGAACACCAGTTAAAACTCCAACAACAGTTTTTGGAACTCCTAAAATTCCAGCGGGAATTGTTACAACTGAATTATAAACTCCAGAAATCATTCCCTTTATCACCTTTCCAGACCCTGTTATACTCGTGAATAATAAGTTCCCTCCCTCGGTTAAAGGGTCATCTTCATCTTGTAATAGACTTTGTTCCTCTCCATCCTCTTTGTAAGTATCCAATTCATCTCCTAAGTCAACATAAGTTTTATTTAAAATTGGATTTGATAAAATTGTTTCATCCATATCATTATTTGTTTGAGTAATTACAATAAAAGAAACAAGTGCCATCACAAATAGCCCCGCCATTGCAAAAGAAACAAACATTTTTCCAATTGCCATTTAATTACTTCCTCCCTTCTGGTTTAATTTCCATAACAAGATTCCACCAGCAACAATCAACCAAATCACACTTCCAAGAACATTTGTATTTCCAATTCCTTGAAGAGAAAACAATCCCGCAGAAACAAATCCAAGTATTCCACCAATGATTAATCCAGATTTAGAACTACTGAACATGAATATTAAACTAAGGAACATGAAGAAGAATAATACAAACCCATATTTCCCTAATGGAATATCCTCTTTTGTTTCTAAAGTAAATTCTTCAACAATCTGTCCATCAACATAAGTATCAATCACAAAAGTTGCATTTCCAATTGCATCTGGAACTGTATAAGTGATTGTTCCAGAAGTAGAAGTCAAACTTTGTTGTGAAAGAGGAGAACTTCCAAGCATATCAAATTTGGTTATAATTAAAGTCACATTCTTTACTGTTCCATCAATAGAAACAAAGTCAAAATCAATATCTTTTGAAGTTTCATTGTAAGTTGCTGTATAACTAATGCCAAATTCTTCATCATAATCATAAAATTCAAGTGCGTCTGCATCCTCTTTTAGATTAACTTCACATTTTCCAATGGTTGCATCCTCACAGAAAGCAACTTTATTTGTTAAAACAGCAAGTATTGTTCCATCTTTTGATACAATAAAATTATATCTTACATCATTTTGAACCAAATGCACGACGGTTTGACCATTAGAATCCGTTTGTGGTTGCTCTACAACCTTGAAAACTCCTTCGGAAACATATTCTCTACTAACTTGAATAAGCACATCTTCCTGCGGAATCCCAGCATCATTCTTATAAGAAACTTGAAACTCTGTTGCCCTAGATAAATTCAAATCATATAAATTAATTACTTCTGGAAGAGTTGAATTTTTCATCAAAAAGTTTTGTAAATTATAATATTCTATTGAGTGTAAACCTCCAGAATATTTAATGGTTGCATCAATTATATATTGTTCTTCTGTTAATGTTTTATTAATACAAACTAATGCTGGACTTTTATCTTCATATTTTTGAGTTATGTTTACTAAGTTTACTGTTTCATCTAAAGATTTTATTTCCAAATTTATTTCAATTGTTGAATTCTCCCCTCCAACAGTAGTAAAATTGTTTTGATTATCTTCATCTAAAAGTGTTAAATTTAAAACAACAGTAGAATAAACACTACAATCATCCATCCCAATATTAGTAACATTCTGTGTTTGTGTTGTTAAATTAGTTTCAACAGCGTCATCAAAAACAACATTCCAAATGAAATCAAAAGTTGTATCACTTGTAACTGAAATTAATGTCTTGTTATAATCTAAAATGGTGAATCCATCTGAATCATAATAACTTACAAGAGAAGATGTTCCATTATAAATTAAATTAACATAAGCAACTTCATAAGTTGCACCAACACTAATGTTTGCCAAAATATTTGTTGTTGAACCTTCCACAACACTCGCTTGGAAAGTTTGAGAATTTTCAATGCATCTATAAACCCAGTTCACCGTAGAAGAACCCCAATTTCCAGCACTATCATTTGCATAAACAGTTAAAGCATTTACATCTAAAGTATAATTAAAATACTCTGTTCTAAGTGTTGCATTAACACAAGAAATTGTTGTATTAGCCCCGTTATACTCCCAGATACAAGTGTCCAAATTATTATCAGTTGTTGTGAAATTTAAGGTTAAATTAGCATTTGAAGTTAATGTTTCATAATCA
>Ga0222637_1000800_pt1 | contig 12339 bp, 17 predicted proteins | sample AntAcemetagen143_FD_181149 | JGI IMG/M metagenome (GOLD analysis project Ga0222637, IMG submission 181149) | Saline water microbial communities from Ace Lake, Antarctica - #143 | ecosystem: Environmental > Aquatic > Non-marine Saline and Alkaline > Saline | place: Antarctica: Ace Lake...
ATCGCCTCCACGCCCCCGTAGAGCTGCGCAATCTTCTCGGTGCTTCCACCCGTTGCTTTTGCTACGCTGTCCAGGAACCCGGCAAGCCCCTTCGCCTTGAGAGCTGTGGCGTCGAACTGCAGCCCCAGAGACTCGGCCATCTTTCTCGCTTCGCTGGACGGCTTGATGGTCAAAGCAATGACCTGCGTAAGGCCGCGCATGGCCCTGCGCGTAGGGACACCCCCCTTTGTCAGCGCAGCAGTAGCGGCCAGCACTTCCTCAAGAGAGATCCCTGTCTGAGCAGCAGCAGCGGCAACGAAAGACAGGCTCTCGGATAGCTCTCCGATTGTCGTTTTACCCAGCTTCATGGCAGTGAAAAGCGAATCAGACACATCGCCAGCCTTTGACGCCCCGAGCCCCCAAGCATTGAGCACCGTCGTCAGGCCGTCAGCAGCAGTAGCAACGTCAGTGACGCCACCCACTGCGAGCTTGTTCGCAGCAGTTAGAACCGCTGTAGCCTCTGCGGCCGTTGCCGCGCCGGCAGAGATGATCTGGTAAGTGGCTTTGGCGGTGTCAACCGGCATCGCGCCGAACTGTACGGACAGCTCATTGATGCGGTCGCGAAGGATAGCAACGTCGGCGCTACCTTGGGGGAGTAGCGTGCTGATCTCGGCAATGGACTTCTGGAAGGCTTGCGCCTTACGCGAGGCGGCAAACGCAGCAGCACCGACAGCAGCGAGAGAAACCGTCAGCCCAAGCGGACCGGCGAGAGCGGACGCCATCGACTTGATGCCACCCGCCGCACCCTTTGATGTGCGCCCAAAGCCGTCTACGGACTTCGTCGTCTTCTTCGCCGCAGCCGTGACGCTGTTGAAGTCCCGCGCTGCCTTCTGCGCGCCTGCGTGCGTCTGCGCGTCTATCCGTACGCCGAATACTGCCTGTGTCATTTCTTCGGACCCTTGCTCTTTGCCTTCCTCACAGCGTCAGCGATGTAAGCGCTGTCCATTGCCCTGACGGTTCGCTCGAAGCGGCTGAACTCTTCCCACCCGGTCAATCGTGCCCTCTTTGCATATGCGTCAATGCTCTCGAAGCTGATCCCGTTGGGGACAGGCGACATCCCCCCACCGTACGTACGGCCGCCCGACAGCGTCCAGAAGGCGTCCCATATCCACTGCAGATGACCGTCAACGTCAGGTTGGTCATTCAGTGCCTTCCGTGCTGCCGGGCTGTCTTTTCCGTGCCTACGCTTCTTCTGCAGGCGCTCAAGGTGTGGCGCCCATTGGAGCATCCACCGGAGCGCGTCTGTCAGTTTTTTGCGTCGGCCCTCTCCCGGCTCTTGAGGAAATTCTCGAAGTTGCCGGCGCGCTGCCACACGCGGTCGCGAAACTCGTGCATCTCCGGATCGCCTACGATCGACAAGGCGTTCTCGTACGTGTAGCCCAGAAGCTCGCCCTTGAAATTCAACCCTGCTGTCCCGTTGCCGCGCCAGTCCACCAGAATGGCCTTGGCAATGGCCCGGTTCATAATGCTCTCAGTGATCTCCGGCGTCAGCTCGCCTCCCTCGTCGCGCGCCTTGAGCTGCGCAGCCTCAAGCTCCGTGCCGAAGAAACGCTGATAGATCGTGTTGTTCTGCCTGGCAATCTTCAGGTCCAAGCCAGGCACGAAGTTCTCGAACCAGCGGCCCTCTTTCTCTTCGTCCACGTCAACAGCAAACGCCTTGTACAGGTCAAGCGAATCCTGCTCTTCCTTCACTACTTCTTCTGTTGTGCGCATGATGCTCCTCTGTAGGGTTAGGTGAGCAGGGACGGAACCCTACAACCGCCCCTGCCCGTTGTCACCGGTGACGCTGCGGAGGTGTACCGGCCCCCGCATTCCGTAGGGTGTCGGCTAGGCCAAGACGCGGCAAACCTGAATCATCTTCTCGTCGCTGGCGGCCCCGTATGCAGAGCCAGGCTCAGAGTCGAACGAGAAAGACAGCATCAGATCGTTGTCCAGGCCAGGATTGGTTGCCGGCTCTTCGGTGAAGTGACACTGCGGAAGCTGGAAGATGTAGTAATCGCCGCCCTGCATGTCCAAGCTGAACATCAGGCTGAAAGCGGTGAAGTCCTGATAAGTGGCGTCGTACGTCCACGTGGCGTCTTCCAGGTACATCTCGATAGCCCCGGTTATGTTCGGAGAGTTGAGGCCCATCGCCGTCCTGGGAAGGCTCCCCAGCGCCTTGCGCGGTCTGGTGGCTGTGGCGACGGCAAGGCTCAGTGCGAAGACATCCGTTGTGATTGCCGTGTCATCAATCCACACGGTCTCGAACCCGTCAACCTCCGTGACCACGTCCTTCGACGGTGCTGCTATCGTCGTTGTATCGCCTCCGCCTGCAGCGGCCTGCGCACGCTGCTTGCCGTCGAAAGCAACAGAGCCGGTGATGATCCCACCCTCCGTCTGAGCAAGGGAGAAAGCGTTGCACCGACAGCCGGTCATGATGTGCCAGAGAGTCGTCTGGTCTACGTAATTCTGCTGCAGAGACACAGACGACAGCGTAGACCCGTTGAGTAGCTGCGACCCGTTGACGGTGATGGTGTCCCCTGCGACATCGTCAGCAACGGTCCCGCCAGTAAGAGTCAACTGGTAGGCAGAGGCCGCAGTAACGCGCCACCACTGATTGTTCGCAGCCTCAGACGACCCCGCGGCCTTCACAAGCTGGCCGATAGCAACACTCCCGAAATCGCCGGCAACTGAGTCAATCGTCTGGCCAGCGTTGTCGAAGGAAATATCAGCCGCAGAGATTGCCAGGTCGGCCGTCCAGTCTGCGTCGCTGCGGATGACATTGCGGATGAACTCGTCGTACGTGTTGGCGGCGAACTCAAAATCGTAGTTCGCTGCCGGCGACAATCCTACGCGCTTCGAATCTCCAAGCTGCGCATCGTCGCGGATTGTCTGCGACCGCACCTCTTCAGACCCGTGCGGGAATCCTCCTCCCGTGTACGGGAACACCTGGAAAGGAGAACTCGGCGTCGTACCCCAGTCTACTTCACGGAGGTACGAAGGTTGCATCCGATTGGCCTCGGCTCCCATTGTGATAGCTTCCTTCCTGAAATTGACCCCTACGGGTCAGATGATCGCGTATGTTCCGCTGTCTGCCAACGCTCGTGAGAGTGTAAGCCCGTCGGACTCGCTTGTTGGATCGGAACCCGTCTTCACAAGCAAAACGTCGTTCGTCACGTCATGCCATAGACGCTTCGTTCCGATCAGTATTGGCGAATCCCACGTAGCGATAAACTCAGGCGTATCGGCCTGAATCATCTCGACGCCGTCCGTCACGCTCGTAGGATCTGACCCAGTCTTGGTTCTCAGAATATCGTTGGTCGTATCCTCGAATAGTCGGATCGTGCCTATAAGCACCGGGTTCTCCCAATTGCCAGTGATCATTTGACTGGCTTTTACGAGTGTGTCATACCGGAAGTTGGCGCTGACGTTGACCTGGTAAAAGCCCTCGCCTGTCTCGCCTACCGGCATCGGCGTCGCCGTGGAAATGACAACGCCGTCAAGCGTTTGGAACTGTAGGGCTGACACTACGTCGTCCGCGATACTCGCCGCCGTTCGATCTCCCGTGCCGCTGGGCGTGAATACCTGGACTTCAACAACTCCAACAGTACGCTGTCGCACCTTGGTTCCGCTTGCGCTTGCTTGCAGTGCGCCAGAAATCAGGATGGTGAAACGCACCCACCCGTCTTGCGTCCCCTCGTCAAAGTCCTTGTGAGGGTCGAACGTCACATTGGGCCACGCAACCGGAACGTCCCGTGCGCCACTCACTTCCGGGTGAGTTATGTCCCACTGTGTCTTGAAGCGCTCAATCAGGATCTCGCTTGCCGCCTCGTAGTCTGCAACTGCCATCACCGTCTCCTACCGGCTCTGCCCGTGAGCTTCTTTGCAGATCGCAGGCCGCGCCTGGGCCGCTTGCCGATCTGATCCACAAGCGCCAGTGCCCTTCCGAGAATACGCCTCGGTGCCATGTGCTCAGTCCCGAACTCAAGGAATGGGGCGTAGACTTTGTTGTTCGTGATCCAGATGTCTTCCCCAGGCTGCGCGCTATCGATCTTGCTGGTAGCTCTCGCGGCCGTCCGCTCCCCATCCTTGTCCGGCGTCTTCAGCTCCCGCATATCCGGATGGTTGATCTCAGCAAGCCAGTTGCCCTTGTACAGTCCCGTGTCTATTGGGGACATCTCAGTGACCAGCTGAACAATCTTCAGCGCAAGCATGGCCTTGAAGTCGTTGGCCTGCTCCTCCAACTCATCAGAGAAGCCTGCGACAGCACTCTTGAACTGTGCGAAGTTGTCAATCGTCTTTGCCATCAGAGCTCCAAATAGCCGATCTGAGCGTCGTTGGCGTTCCCCAGTGGGAATATAGCCATCAAGCTTGGTTTGCGCATTGTGGGCGCTCCCTACGCTCTCCCGTGAAGCTGATACAGCACGTCCGTATCTCCAGGCGCAGTCCGCTCCACATTGAGCACCGTATACGTCAAACTTCCGTCGATGAGCTGCCAGCTCGGCTCCGGCGCCTCGCTCACGTCTGCGGCTGCGACAAGGTACAGCCGGTCCTGAGCAAGAATCTGCTCGCCGTCGATCTGGTCCGCGCGGAATTCAGTCCGCACAGCAAGGACCGTTGTGTCCGTGTTCGTAACCGTTACGTCGCTCGGGACGTCAGGCGTTGCTACTGTCGTCGTGCGCTTCCGCAGCGTCACAGATCGCCCGAACTGGTTGATCATGCTCACCGCAAGGTCAGAAAAGCTGGAATAGTCAAACGACATGGCTTATGCCCGCGTCAGCGTTGCCTGGCCGGCAACATTCGTGATCAGGTCTTGTATGATCTGCTTTGCATACGGCATCCACGTTCCAGGCCGCGCCGAGTCGTTGTACTCGATCTCCAGCGGCCCCACCTTCTGCCGTTTGACGCCGTCGCCGCGTGTATACGTGTCCGTCAGCGGAGTCGTGAGATGCTGGTTCGCCAGGTAGGCGCAAGCGTCGGCTACCTTCGCAGGAACGCTTGTAGAGGCTACGTCGCGCCCCTCTGCGTCTACGGCGCTCACGCGCGGCCACCCGAGCGCCTGCGTGTCGACGGCGATGCTTCCCACCCATGTGTAAACGGCGTCCATGTATACGGTCGCAGCCATCAGCGCGGCTTCCTTAGTCGCTGTGGTCGCGGCCGTCCACGTTGCCGGTGCCCCGTGGGCAGTGTGATACGTGTCTGCTGCCGCAACTGAGACGTACGACGTTGCTGCCGTCAGCCCGGTCCCATCCTCGACAAGAAATGCCATGACTCTCTCCTATGCTGCCAGTGATCCGCAAACGTCCTCGAAGCCGTACAGCTCCTTGAACAGTGCGAAGTACTCGTTGCTGCGCGCCTTGCGGTAGTACGAATACGCTGGCGGGCTCTCGTGCTTGTGATCTATCTGGACGTGAGGCACGTAGCCCACGCGAACACCGGCTGCTTTGCACCGCAGGAAGAACGCCTGGTGCTCGCATACCTTCAGGCGGTCATCCCAGCGCACGCGGCGAATCAGATCCGTCTTGCCGGCGAGAAAATTGAACGTGATGTCGCAAGCCGTCGGCCCCTGCACCGGGTGTTTGATCGGCGTCAGCTCCAGGGTGTTGTTGCGAACTTCGATGAACCCCTCGTAGTGAGATAACGCGCCGTGGTGCAGGACTGTCCCGCCAACTAGGTCAAACAGGCCGCCCTCTACATGGGCGACAAGGTCTCTCAGGTTGGACCGCTCTGTCAGCACGAAGTCATCTTCCATCATGACGAAGTACGGCGTGTCGATCTCATCCAGCATGGCATTACGCCCCGCGCTCAGGCCCACGTCATGTGGTAGCGCAAGGAACCGAACTCCGGGGAACCCACGGGACGCCTTGCGACTCTCCTGCTGCTCTTCCTCCGGCGAGTCGTCAGCAACGAGAATCGGCAGGCCGTGTCCCAGCGTAGACGCAAGAAGCCGTTCCAGCGGCTTCGGCCGGACCAGCGTTTTGATGCAAACCGTTGTCGTGTGCGCCATCAGTTTGAGCCCTTGTACTGCCGCATGAAGTCTCTCGGGCTGATGATCTTCTTCTCGTTGAGCGTACGCAGCGCTTCGACTGCAACCTGTGCCAGCCGCCTGTTCGCATCCGCCAGTGCAACCATCAGCATGGAGGGGAGGGTCATGACGTCGGCGCCCTGCGCGTTGATCTTCGTCTGCATCTTGCCGTCAGGGAGCTGGTTGAGCTCGATCACGATACGCACCGAGGATCCAGTAGGGGGAGAGTTGTCGCCGGCTACCATCACGCGCCAGCCTTCCACTGCGTCTTCGGAGCAATGCAGTCCCGCACTTCCTCCAGGCGGTCCCTGTGGGCCTCCAGCATACCCAAAACAGCGCCGACCTCGTCATGCAACCCCACCTTCGTCTCCGGGTAAAGCGCTCGGAAGTTGTCCGTTGCAACGTCGTAGCCGTGTGCCGCAGCCTCCACGCGCGGGTTGGGAACCTGGGCTATTTTGCAGTCGCCGGCCCTTGCGTCCCTGACGATCTCGGTCAGAGCCCTCATGGTGAATATCTCGGTGAGCTGGTTGCAGTGGCGGTGCGTCCCAGTCTCAGGCGGAGCCTCGACGGCCGCCTCAAGCGAGAGGACGGTATCGAACAGAGAGATGAAGCCGCGCTGCTGCTCGCCGGTGCCGTACAGCGTCATGGGTATTCCCAGCACAGCCTGAGCGCAGAAGCGGTTGAAAACGGTGCCGAATGCCTCATCCACGTCGAAGCGGGTTCGCGTCACGACCTCGTTTGTTGTCGGCTCTGTCCACTGAGGGTGCCCGATGCCGGCAACTACGCCCTGGTAAAGCGTCGTGGCAGTGAGGCCCCAAGCCCTACTTGCGAACTCAACGGCTGCTCCGCTGGACACCTTGGAGACGTGATAGAAGCTGCCCGGCTTGCGAGGGAAGGACATGCCGCTGAGATCGCCTTCCTGGGTCCATCCGTGATGGGTTGCGCCCTTAACGCAGTCCCGTCCGTCCGCGAACACGCCCTCTGGAATAATGGCAGCGGGCGTCCCATATTCGCCCATTGTCGAGACGTAGATCAGATGAGCGTCCGGGGCATGCTCTCTGAGCGCCCACAGCAGGGACACAGTGGCCCCGAAGTTGTTGGCGCAGGTATACGCAGCCTTCTCGGCGCTCATCATGCTGTACGGTGCTGACGGCTGCTCTGCGAGATGGATGACGACCTCAGGTTTCGCGGCCTTGACGACTGCTCCCGCCGACAGGAAGCCGGAAATGGTCCGCTCGACCATGGTAGCCCCGAGCTTCGCGGCGTATCTGGATCTCGCCTGATGCGGAGTGATCGGGATCACGCTATGCGAAGAGCACTCTTCCACCCACTTGCGCCGTGCGTAGTTGTCCACGCCCGTTACGTCGTGCCCCTGTGCCGCCAGGTGCATCGTCAGCGGCCAGCCCTCGTATCCGTCCGAACCTGTGATGAGAATGCGCATTGTGTCCTCCGCGTAGGGTTATCGCGCTTCCAGCATGGCCAGCAGCTCGGTAGCTCTGACCGTTGTCGTGTGGCGCGTGTGCATCAGTTGGTACCCGGCTTCCGTGATCTGCTCAAGTTCAGGCCGAAACTCGCGGCTGAGCCAGTGTTGCGTCTGTCCGAATATGTCGGTCTGGAGGTCTACCGGCAAGTAGTTACCCATCGGGAAGAAACCGAGAGCAGCCATTTCCGGGATCTCGTCGCACATCAGCGCAGTCCTGCAGGCAGGTATTTCGAACAGCTTACTGAGGCTGTAGTGATATTTTGATGTGCAGGCTGCTGCGATGTGAGATGAGTTGATCAGCTTGGCGTAGTCCTCCCCGACCGGCCAGTACTTGCCCTCCATGTTTTCCCGAGGGCGCTCCACGTCCTTGAACCACGCCTCGTCCTTCAGAACCTCGCGAATCTTCGTCCTGATCTGATATACCCCCGCGTGCTTTGCCCCGGTAGAGAGCACGCCGAATTCCTTGGCGCAACCGTAGTCATGCAGGTAAGACTCGTCTACCCAGTACGGCAGCCATTCCACGCGGCCCTGCGGCAAGTAAGGATGAGACCGAGTGCAGCCGTCGCGGTAGACCGTCAGGAACAAATCGAAGCCGACTTCACGAGCGCGGCCTACGTAGTTCTTTACCATTGGCCCGTGACAGTCGCCAATGATGATGGCCTTTTTTGCTGTGATCTGCTGCCACGGCTCTTGCAGATAGGACCACATGGCCGGAGTGATCACCCAGTCGAAGGTATTGACGTAGGAGGGTAGCAGCAGGCTAGGCAGCTTGCGCCCGTTCACGCAGTCGCGACAGAACTTTCCCTCTTCCTTGTCAATCGTCCGCAAGATCGTGGACACGGTTGCTTGCCCTTCCAGCGCCTTGCGCAGAGGTGACCAGAAGTCACAGACCCGCATGCTCCTGTCGTCGTCTAACCATAGCACCCGCATTTACGTCTCCCCCTTCTTGAATGCCGCCATCCGTAGCGCGGCATACCTCCTGATGAGATTGCCCAAGTCGAAAGTGAACCAGTAAGCCAGAGCGCGCTGCACCGTCGCAGTCTTGATAATTGGCACTGCCCCGCGCTGCGTGTGGTAGATCGTCATGTGATGCTCATGGCATGCCGGATGCCCAAGGAAGTCGCTGGCGCGGCTGCTGCCGTGCTCTACGTGGCACCAATCCGTCGCCGGCTGCGTGCAGAACAGACACTCGCGCGCCTCTGGCTGCGTCTTGACCCAGCGTATGAAGGCGGGATCCTTGCGGCTGTATTCGGCACGGTCGAGCTGCATCGTCAAGCCTTCCGCTCGAAGCACAGGAACCGGTAGCGCTCGCGGCTGCCCTCTTCCCACTGGTCGCAAACCATCTTCCAGTCCGCGAACCATCCGCAGACATCCTCACGGTTCGGCTCGGAGACGTGGAACAGGTTGCGCCTTGCGCTCTTTCGGGGAGGCGTCATGGCGAAGAGCGGCCACCCGATGAAGACGCGGCCGGTGGAGACGTTCTTAGCTGTGCGAACGAACGCCTCTGGGTCAACGAGGTGCTCAATGAAATCGATGGCGACTATCAGCGACGCCGGTGGGATCTCTGCCGTCAGATCCCCCCTACGGAATTCGCACCCGCTGTCCTCGTGCCGCTCCGTAGCAACGTCCAGCGCGTCCTGGCTGGAGTCTACCCCGACAACCGTGGCGCCAGTGCTCTTCGCCAGTTGCGCCGTTCCATACCCAAGCCCGCAGCCAGCGTCCACTATGGACCCGCTGCCGCCGTAGAACGATGCCGCCGTAGAACGATGCCGCCAGTTCGTACCGCTCAAACATATGAATGACAACAATGTCCTCGTATGCGGGGTCCATGGGGTCAAAGCGCTCCGGGCCGCTCACAGTATAATCCATTGCACTCTCTCCCATCCGTTTTTTGCAAATGACTTTGGCAGCAGCTCCTTGGTCCTGCTGCGGAACTTGCGGTACTTCTTGTCCCCACTCCCCCGGTTGTGTCTCGCTTGAGCAACCGCGCTGTATCCAACTCGCAGCCCGGCTTTCTTTGCTCGCCAGAAGTAATCCTCATGCTCGCCAATCTTCAGCTCCGGATCCCATTTCACAGCCCTCAGAGCATCCGTGCGCGCTGCAAGGAAGTTCAAAACGATGTGGACAGGTATCGTCTCTTTCCCGCCCGCTATGCGCATCATGAACAACGTGCCGCCAGCCTGAAACATCCACCCCTCGTAGTGTTGCTCCTGTCCATTGTTCATTATCAGACTGCCACCCACGATGTCGTATGGCCAACGCTTCACTTCCTCGATCATCCCAGACATTGTGTCCGAACTCTCGATAACGAAGTCGTCTTCCAGGATCATGCAATACGGGGTCTGCGTTTGCTCGACGAGGAAGTTCCTGCCAGCGCTCAATCCAACATCAGTGGGCAACCGCAGGTACAGCACATTGTCACTGCCAGCGCATACGTGGAATGATGGGGACACCCCGTCGTCAGCGACGAGCACTTTGCATCCGGGTGCGTGCTCTTCAAGGGAGTCCAGCAGCTCGCCGAGCGCCTTCGGCCGATCGAACGTCTTGACGAGAATCGTTGTGTCCTCAAGCATGGGGTTTCTCCCACACGGTGAACAGATAGCTGCGCTTGCTCTCGGGGCCGTACTGCAAATAAAGCAGCTTCCACTTGAGGAACCACCCTATGACTTCCTTGGGGTAGATGAGGGAAATGTGGTACGGGTTGCTGTTCACAACGAACGGCCACGCCAGGACGAAAAGGGAGGCGGCGCGCTGCATCCTGACGACGAACTGCTGCGGCTGCTCCAGGTGCTCAATCGTATCGATGCACACGACAGCGTCTACCTTGCCGGGGTCCCACCACCTGAGATCCGCCTGGTGGAAGCTCACTCCGGCATGCCCGCTGTGCCTGGCCTCGCATTCTCGGATTGCCTCTGCTGACCTATCCACGCCCAGTACGTTAGGCGCGGCCTCTGCAAGAACAACGGCGCCGTGTCCAAGTCCACATGCTGCGTCAACCACGTTCTTGCAGCCACTTTCCTGGACGTAACTAGCGGCTTGCTCGTACCTGCGCCGGTGGCCCCGAACAACGTGCGGCGGCCTGCTTGGGTCTCTTGGGTCGAAGCGCTCATTGTGCATGGACAGGCCTCCCGTCGCCGCCGTCGCCGCCGAAGAGAGAGCAGGAATAATGCGTGTAGCGCGTGTCCACATGCATCGTCCTGCCGCCCTGTACGCCTGTAAAGGCGAGAATGGAAAGCTGTCCTTCGTCGCTATTCATCGCCTCAGTCGGCCATATGCGGAATGCGTCCGGCCACTTGGCTTCCAGTGCCTCCGCCTTCTCGTAGAAGAACTCCCAGAATGCTTCGGCGGCTTCCTTCCGCGTTGGCAGGTCGAACTTTGGGAGGATTGGCCAAAGCGGAGGCTCTGGGCGTCTCTTTGCTGCCGGGTTGAGGGAGCAATGGTCGAACCGCTGTCGCAGAAAGCTGTCAACTGTTGCGGCTTTGTCCCGCTTTAGGCACACGATCTTAGCCCCCAGCTCGATCAGAGGCTCCGCGTATGACAGGTGCCCCGGTGCGACGTCCCCGGCGACCATCGGGTTGTCTACGGGGAAACAAAGCCAGCGGACAGGATCGCCCTGAGTTATGACCTGACGGAGCGGTTCCGTTTTCGTCAGCTCAATCGCCTCTTCGAGCTGCTTGTAGTCATGCTCCCACGGCATGGAAAACCGCTCATGCGCTATTGCGACGCGCCCCTGCGCACCGAAGAGAATGGCAAGCGACTTGCTGCCGCACCTTCCCGTGCCTGTGCCAAATACGAGTTTCATCACGCTCCCTTCCCGAACGGCTGTTTCGCCGGCAACACGTAGAACGTAGACTGCGGAGCCACGTCCTTCTGGATCACAGCGCCCGCCCACACCGTAGCCTGCGAGCCGATGTGCACGTTGGGACAGACGACGGCGCCGGTGCCTATCACCGCGCTGTGCCCAACCGTGACGCCTCCGGTAAGCAGGCATCCCGGAGAGATGTTGCAGAAGCTACCGACCTCGTTGTCGTGCCCTACAACCGTGTGAGCATGGATGACCGCGCCCGTCTTGATGACCGCCTTTGCCGCAATGCAGACGAACGGGTTGATCATCACTCCCTTGTCGATAAAGGCAGACTGCGACACCTGTACCGTGGGATGGATCAGCGTATACGGCTCAACGCGCGCCGCTTGCATCTGCGCTATCAGGTTCCTCTTTGCCTCCGGCGTTGAACCGAGAGGGAACACAACTGCGTCCATGTCGTAGTCGGCGACCCTCGACAGCGCACCGCAATACTCGATATCCAGAGCTTCGCAGGTGTCGATCACGTACAACTCCTGAGCGCCTTTCCCGAAACTGTAGAGCTTCATCCTTCAGCCTCCTGCGTAGGGTTCGCTTATCGGGCCTCTTCCATGCGCACACGCCGCCACAGGGCCTTCAGGCGGCCCAGTATACCCCTGCGCTGCGCAACGCCCGTCACGGGGCGATATCGGTGCTGTGTGGGGTCGTAGACGTAGATGGAGCCACCCCACTTGCGGATCTTCGTGCTCTTCGGCGTCACTTCCAGCAGCGGCATAGCTCTCCTCTACGGTGTGAACGTGCGAACAGCTTCTACTATACGCCCGGCTTCGTCGTTCGTCATCTGCGAGCACGTAGGCAGCCCCACAATGCGCGGTGCAAGCGCCTCGGCCGTAGGACACCGCCGTTGCTGCTCTTCCACGTAGCCCTGCCCCATCGCGCGCACAAGCGCAGGCTGGTGATACACGGGCTCCGAGTAACGGTGCCGGATCTCTACCCCGTGGCGCTGCACGT
>Ga0222637_1000802_pt1 | contig 12333 bp, 10 predicted proteins | sample AntAcemetagen143_FD_181149 | JGI IMG/M metagenome (GOLD analysis project Ga0222637, IMG submission 181149) | Saline water microbial communities from Ace Lake, Antarctica - #143 | ecosystem: Environmental > Aquatic > Non-marine Saline and Alkaline > Saline | place: Antarctica: Ace Lake...
GATTGAATTAATGCCCTAACAACTTTTTCTGATGCGGATTCTATCTTTTTTACTAATTCAGAATATTGAAAAGGTGTTTCTTCACTAAATTCCTGATGGAGTAATTTTTTCACATAAGCTTCTTCATTTGGATTGTCCACAGAATCTTGCGGCACTTGGGCAGCAAGATCTTCTAAATCTCCAGAATATTTTTTTGTTGATGGTCTGTTATAACTTACAACATGTTTAACAGAAACTTCTTCTGTTTTTGGATCATATCTACAAAGTACAATTGTTCTAATATTTGTTTTTCTTCCTTCAATTAAGTAAGGGTTGTCAATAGTTTGTTGAACTGTAATCTCTTTACCTTTTTCTAAATCTTTTTTTAAAATATCATCTAAGTTTTCTATTTTGGATTCTAAATTTTCATCAGATGCCATCTCAAGACTGAGTGTAGAGATTCCTTGTCCACATTGACCTTTATCAGCTTTAACAAAAGCTCCTTGATATCCTTTATCACGAAGAGATTTTAAAGCTGTATGAAGTTCTTCCTTGTTTCTTACATTAAGATATGTTTCTGGACGTAAAATTTGTTCTCCCATTGTTTCTTCAAATTCCCTTATTGCTCTTTCAGTATTTGATTTTTTATAACAGGATTTGACAACCCCTTGAGAGATTCTTACTGCGTTTCCAGATCGTTCATACCAACGTCTAAGTCTTTGTAAGAGCAACCTTTCTGTTTTAGCTGGTTTAAATTTCTTTGGAAGTTCTCTACCAGAATACGACTTTTTTTCCATTTCTTCATCTTGGAATGAGCGGTATGCATTACCTCTTAAATCTAGTCTCTCTTCTTTTTTACTTCCGGCTTGTCTTTTGTAAAGAAAATCTACGGGGGTATCAATCTCTCTTTCAGTGATAGTTCCGTCTTCATTTACAATGATCCCTTTTTTAACATAGAGAATACCGTTTTTTATTTCTAGGTTTTGCCAGTCTGCTGCTACAAATTCTGCTTTTGAAGCATGATCTCTACTCGACATTAATAATTGTCTGACATCTAATTTATGGATGGTGTCAATTAATTGTGATCCCGTTTTCCTTCCCATTTTGGTCAGGTATAAAATGGTTGGTTTTCTAGTTTTTCCAGTCATTTTTGACCATCACCAAAAAAGCGAGCATACACTCTTTGTGTTCCTTTTAATCCTGGTTTTTCTCTCAATAATTTTTCCAAGATTTCTCTACTTTCTTCAAATTTTCCTTGTTTAGCATACAAAAATCCAACATTATGTCTTGCTTTACTATTGTCAGGGTTTAGTCTTACTGCAGTTTCATATAACTTTATTTTTGTGATCAAATCTCCAGCAGCATAGGCTTCTTTACAATTATCTTCACTTTTTTGATTTAAATTATCTAAAATCTTTCTTGCTCTCTTAAACTTTGGAGCAGAGTCTAGTACGGTTTCTAATTCTTTTCTTGCAGTTTTATATTTTCCATTTTGGTATAATACAAATCCAAGATTTGTTCTGGTTTGATTATCATCAGGATCAATCATTATTACTTGTTTGTATAGTCTCTCTTTTTCTTCAAAATCTTTTGAATTATACGCTTTGTCAAATATTTTTTCTGTGCTTGTTAATTTATTAGACATTTCTTCTGCTTCTTGTAGCAAATACTTTTTTATTTGATTTATTTGTTGACCTTTTATTTCTTCTTTACTTTTAATTTCTCTTCCAACAATCATTTGGTATTGTTCTTTTAATATACCAAAAGCATCTACAATTCCTTGTTCAATACTTTTATCTACTTCTGAAATTTTACTTAAAAGACTATTATTTCTATAAAGTCTTTTAGCAATAATTTTTCTATCTTCTCTTAATTGTAAAGCTTCTTTTTTTACTCCATTTGCAAAAAGATAATCTTGTAAAATGTTTGTTTGGTTATCACCAATATCTGAAATCTTTTGTAAGTTGATGGTATTTAATTCTGAAGATACTTCTGGTTCACTAAATCCTTTGTACTTAAACCCATATGATTCACTATTTAGATTTAATTTATCTTCTACCTCAGTCATTTCTATTCCTGCAGCTTTTAGTACATGAATTAATTTTAATATTCTTGCTTTAGCTATTTCAACATCAGATAAACAATTATCTTTTGGGATACTATCATTTAATCCTTGTTCCCTCACTAAATCTTCTAATCTATCATTATTAGTTAAACCTAAGTAATGAAATATTTTCTCTCCGGGGTTACTGTTTGCTTCCAGTAATTTGAATGAAGGAGCACTTTCTGTGGTACTTTCAGCAACAAAGTCTAATCCTAAAATGTCATAATTAAATTTATCAGCAAACTGTTTAGAATATTCTAAAACTTTTCTAGGAAGTCTCGGATTATCGGGGTCAATATCATAAAAACGAGCAATTCTTCTTTCTACAGGATCTTCAATTCTTCTTCCCGGAACAATTCCAATTCCAATTCCACCTTTAGATAAGTTTGAACAATCTTCATTTTCTGGACCAACACGAATCATTCCATGATAATGATAATTACCATTAATTTTACTTACAATAACCCTTAAATCTGTTGGACGGTCAAATTCTTCAACTGATTTTTGTTTAATATATTTTTGAGTTAATTGTACTCCGAAAGGTGAATCTGGAACATGAAGTAAATTAATATCTTTTCCATTAATTTTTTTAACTCCGTTTCCTAATGAACCTTGAGCAGGTTTAATTATCACTTCTTCATCTGGCAATTCTAAGTTAGCAGATTCTTCTGAAGCAAAATATCCAAAACCATGTGATTTAATTAATGCAGGATGATCTTCTCCTAAAAGATATTGAGTTAAAACTTTATTGCCAGAAAATATTTTTAATCCTAGGGGTTTATAATTTGACCAATCAACTTCTGTTAAACTGTGCTCTTTTAATTCATTTTTAATTAAAGATTCTCCAGAAAGGTTAACAATTTTTTCATAATCTTGGGTTTGTAATTGGGAAAGTAACATTCTTTCCAAAGAACCATCTCTTGAAACATAATTATCTAAAACAATATTATCAATTTTATTTTGATCTTCTTCAAGAAATTCATTAGGTGTATATTGTTTGATTCTAGCAGAACTTTGATTTATCCCTAATTTATTTAATAAGTCTGGAAATGCTAAAAAACGTCTAGCTTGACCTCCTCTTGAGATTACATCTTCTAGAGTAACTTCTCTTGAGAATTCCTCTTTTGTTACCACTGCAATATTTTTGCTCATTTTATAGTTAAATAGCTGTTATTATTTATAAACTTTTCGCTATTTTTATCACTATTAAGTAGTCAACAGAAATAAGGTTATAAAAATCTTTAATCTCCATCTAAAATTAACTTAAAAACAACTAAAAATTATTCAATTTTCATCTTCTGGCCTAAAGCTTGCCCAGGTAATCCTTTATCTTCAAAAATAGCTCTTACATTTCCATTTCGGCCATGTAAAGCAGAAATCTTTCCTTTAATCTCTTTTCCAGCTGGACTTTTCCAAGTAACTGTCTTACCAATACTTTTCTCAGCTTCTTCAGCTGTATCAGCTACTTTAAGAATCATCTGTTTAGGATTAACGTGATGTCGTCCTTGTCTGAAATGCATTACGATTGCTTCTGTCATCTTTATATCAAATAATGGTGGTTCTTTAAAAAGGTTTTCATTCATTTATCTTATTCATAACCTAAATCCTTAAAAACAACAAAATAACACTTTCTGGGATGATTAAAGGTCAAGTCGTTTCCGGTGATTTCAGTAAGATTGTAATGCGTATTAAAGCAGACCAAGAAGTTGAATTGGGCGAACTTACCGTAATCGAAAATAACAACGAAAAATTTATTCTGCAAGTTTATGACCTTATCTACGGCAGTCAAATTTCACAACAAAATTTAGAGATGGTTTCTGGGATGAACTTAGAAGAGGGTTCTTTTCAAATCATGGATGAAAATTTGAGAAACTACCAATTAGCCCTGTTAAAACCAATTCTTAACATTGCCAAGAGTAGTAAGACTTGTAAAAAGCTGCCAACTTTTTTCAGTAAAGTTAGAGAAATAACAAAAGAAGATCTTTCATTTATTACTAAACCTAAAAATCCTCTTTATCTTGGCAAACTAAGATCCGGAAGTAAAGAAATGGACTTCAACATTTTCCTCCAAGGAAAAGACGTTCTCTCTCATCATGTTTTAATTCCTGCATCGACTGGAAAAGGAAAGTCTAATTTAATGTCTTGCATCCTTTGGGAAATTCTTAATCATGATTATGCGGGGATGTTAGTTTTAGATCCGCACGACGAATATTACGGCCGAACAGAATTGGGATTGAAAGACCATCCCAATAAAGATCGGGTTTCTTATTATACTCCTAGTACTCCTCCTGTGGGAGCTAGGTCTTTGAAAATTAATCTTGCTAAGTTAAAACCCGAACATCTTCAGGGCGCCACTTCTTTAAGCGATCCACAACGTCAATGTCTTTATGCATATTACCGAAAATTCAAAGAACTCTGGATTCGTAGTTTATTTGAAGAAAGAAAAATCGAACAAGTAAATTTTCATGAAGATACCATTTCTGTTGTTAAAAGAAAATTGATATCTTTATTAAATTTAGATTTTGAAAATAATCAATTATATTGTAAAGGGATTTTTGATGAAACTGCTGGGGAAAATACCATTAGTGAGATTTGTCAAGATTTAGAACAAGGAAAAATTGTTATCATCGATACCAGTTTTTTTTCTGGAGCGATAGAAATTCTTGTTGGCAGTTTAATCACTACTGAAATCTTTGAAAAATATAAATATTATAAAAAAAAAGGAATCCTAGATGACAAACCAGTCATTTCTGTAGTTTTAGAAGAAGCTCCACGTGTTCTTGGAAAAAAAGTTCTTGAACAGGGCAGCAATATCTTTGACACTCTTGCCAGGGAAGGAAGAAAGTTTAAAGTGGGCCTAATCGCTATAACTCAACTACCAAGCGAAATACCAAAAAACATTCTGGCTAACATGAACACAAAAATTATTTTGGGCATAGAAATGAATTCTGAACGACAAGCAATAATAGAATCTTCTCCGCAAGATTTATCTCAGGACAATAGAAACATCGCTGCTTTAGATAAAGGCGAAGCTTTAGTTACAAGTACATTCACCAGATTTGCTGTGCCTATTAAAATTCCACTTTTTGAAGAATTTGCAAAAAAAGAAGATAAAGAAAAAAATCAACAAAAATTAGATTTCAGCAATTTCGGTTGAGGTATTATTTTTGAGCAAAGAAATGTTCATAAACTTTTCTGGTTCCTACTAAGTTTGGTTTTTCTTCTAACAAACCACCCAATATTCCCTTAGCTTCATCTAATTGTCCATTTTTAGCTAAATTATATCCTAGGTTGTGTTTGGCGGTAGTTGTTGGATGAACAGCAATTGACATTTGGTAAAAATTAATTTTGTCATCAACTAATCCTGAAAGGGTTCCTAATGTTATTAAACTTTGAGCCAGATTCTCTTTTTCTGCAACGTTTACTTCTCCTGCTAAAAGAATTAAATTATTCTCAGCTTCACTTAAACTTATACCCGCCTCCTCTAAATTTCCTGCCATCATATTTGCAGTTCCTTTATAGTAATTTGCATGAAAATTGCCTGGATTATTTATGATTACTCTATCACAAACACCAACACATTCATTATACATTCCTAAATCCCTGAATTCTCTTGCTTTGGCAATCAATTTGTCAGTAAATTCTAATCCTATTGTTTTTACATCATGAGGTGCTAAAACATCACTAACCACATTAGCAATCTCACTTTTCCCTGCTACCATATAATGTGTTTCAATTAAATATATCGGTAACAATAAATCAGGATTTTTTTCTAACGCTAATTCTAAATCACGCTTTGCATAACTTAATCTTTCTACATTAAGTTTTTCTTTATTACTTTCCATCCAGAGATCTTTACTTCCAAATAATAATGAAGCTTCCGATGAGGGATTTCTTCCATAATCAATACCATAATTAGTTATTGCTTTTTCTAATATTATTTCATCATAATTTTCTGAAATAGCAGGATCTTCATTAATGAAATCAGCTAATTGTTTTTCTACAAATCCTCTGCTAGTAATTTTTTCATTTTTTTTCATTCCTAAATTTTCCCCGCCGGTTCCAATCAATCCTAATCTTACTTGTTGGCGTAAATGAGGTTCTAATTCAGTTTCGGATAAAGCATGATAAGTAATGGAAGCAAAACTATTAAAGCCATTATGTTGTAAAGCTTCTGCTAAATTAAATACTGGTTGTTGATAATGTGGATTTCCAACTAAAACTTTATCCGCTAAGTTAGAAAATCTTTCTTCTAAATTATCAAAAATTTCAGCTTCTTTTGAAGAATGATGGCGTCTCTCAAGTGTATCTTCTGCTAAAGAAGTTAAATATTGAACTGCGTCATTATCGCCAAAAAGAGTATCTTGAACTTCAAAACAATTTTGATACTTTTCTGCAACTTTTCTCAGTCTTTGAGGGTAACTTTTCTTTGCTTGTCTTTCTTCAAAAAATCCTTTTGGTTCTAAACTAATAGTCTTATTTGCCATTTTATATTTTGGTTAATATCTCTTTATAAACTTTCTGAAACATTACTTTCTCTGGAGTAGTCAATACATTTTAAAACATTGCGATAACTTCAACTCAATATGAAACATACTTTGAAAATTACTCTCATCCTTTTGACTATTTTCTTAGTGGCCCAATTTATGGGAATCGCTACTTTGTACAAATACATTGATCCTTTAAAAACTTATGAACTAGGAGAAACAACATTTAAAGAATTACCTATTGGAGAACGACCACCAATAAATGAAGAAACTTCTTATTTACCAATCCTTCTAGCAATACTTATCGGAACGGGTTTTTTATTATTATTAATAAAGTTTAAACTGATTTGGATTTGGAAAGCGTGGTTTCTAATTGCCGTCTTTATCGCTTTATTAGTTTCTTTTACTGCTTTTATTAAAGTAGAATTAGCGTTATTGTTAGCGTTAGTTTTTGCTTTTTGGAAAATATTTAAACCAAATATATGGGTTCAAAACTTGACCGAAATTTTTATGTATGGTGGATTAGCAGCTATCTTTGTTCCTATGTTGAATCTTTTTTCCGTTTCAATTCTACTTATTTTAATCTCTATTTATGACGCTTATGCTGTTTGGAAATCTAAACACATGATTACTCTTGCTAAATCGCAAGCGAAAGCAAAAGTATTTGCGGGTTTATTGATTCCATATCAATTAGGTAAAATGAATTTAAAAGAAAAGAAAGCAGAAAAACCAAAAACAAAAAAGAGCAAAACTTCTAGTCTTACAAAATCAGCATCAAAAACAGCAACAAAAACAAAGATTATCCAGAAATCTGTGCGCACCGCAATTCTTGGCGGAGGAGATATCGCCTTCCCTTTAATCTTTGCCGGCGTTATTCTTAAAGAGATGGGTTTATGGCAATCATTAATTATCCCTTTCTTTGCTTTGGCGGGTTTAGCGGTCTTGTTTTGGAAAGCTGAAGAAAAGAAATTCTATCCTGCCATGCCATTTATTTCTGCAGGATGTTTTATCGGCTTAGGAGTAGTTTGGTTAATTAGTTTATTATAAAGAATCAATCATATCCTTTTATTGGACTTTTAGAACGTTCATAACTTTGCGGAGAAATTAATAATCCATCTTTAGCGGCAATTGTTTGTACTCCGGTAATTCGTTGTACTTCTCTCGCTTCTTGAATTGGGTCTGCTCTTAACATCTCTAATCCAAAGTGAGTTAACACTGCCAATTTTGGCCGCACATGAGAAACAATTTTGATTGCTGCTTCTGTATCTAAATTCATTCCTTTACCACTACTACCTGGATAAGGGACATTTAAAACTAAAATGTCTGTACCAGTTAATTCTTCCAATAATTGCGGAGTTAATTTTGTATCTCCACTATAACTTAACGTAAATTTTGGACAAAAGAATTTGAATCCGATTGCCGTTTCATCTGTATGTTCTGTTGAAAGAGCATTAATTTCAATTAACTCAATTCCCACTTTATGATTCTTTTCCATAGGAATAATTTTTTCTGCTAAATTTTGATGATGCTTTGTTAAGTAAGGATGACTATTTTCTTGAGTTTGTAAAACAGACTTACTCCCTAAAATAATTCCCCTTTGTTCAATTCCAGAATGGGTCATTGCATCAATGACGGCGTTTAAATCATTACAATGGTTAAGGTGGTTATGTGAAACTAGAATTGCGGTATTATGATGCAAATTAACTCCATATTCTCTGGCTTTAGTTATTGCTCCAGGTCCAGGATCAATCAGAAACTGTAAATCCTCTACACATAATATAATTCCGCCTGAAGAACGTAATTGCTTAGTTACCACTGCTGAACTCCCTGCCGTTCCCAAGAATAGTATACTTGCCATATTAACCCCTTTAAATGCTAGGAGTGAGAGGACTTAATAAAGATTATTATCCTCAAAAACTACTAATCTGATAATTATACGCCAGTTTTTAACCATCTGTATAGAAATCTTTTTAACTTCTCTCTTTTTCTTCTTTTATAATGAACATCGCTAACTTAATTGCTTTATTTAGAATCTTGATTTTGCCTTTCATCGCTTACTTGATTTATCAGGAAACAGCTACTGCTTTATTCTGGGCTATCATTCTCTTAATTCTCGCGATTATCAGTGATATTGTTGACGGTTATGTTGCCAGAAAAAGAAATGAAGTTACCAAAATTGGATCTTTTTTAGATCCGTTTGCCGATAAAATTTTAGCTTTAGGATTACTGTTAGTTTTTGTTTTAAGAGGAACCTTTTCACTTTGGATTTTTTCATTTTTCATTTTCAGAGATTTTATTGTGGCCATTTTCCGTTGGTTTTCTTCTAATGAGAATTTACATGTTGCTGAAAAGTGGCATGGCCAACTTATGGTTTATGCAAAAATAGCGATTGTTCTTGGTTTATTGTTAGAAGAATTTTATGTTTACCAAAATTGGTTTAATGACAATTTTTTGATTTTCATCAATTTGTTTACTGTTTTAGCAATACTTTTAGCAATACTATTCGCTTTACTTTCAATTATTTATTACAGTATTTCATATTGGCAGGGTTTATATCGCAGAAAAAAAGTTGGTACAAAATTAGAGAAAGAAGATTTAATAATTCTAGCAAACAAAAGAGCAAGAGGTTATAAAAATAAATATCGAAGAAGGTTATTAGAAGTTTTTGCTAAAAGAAGAAAAGTAACTCTCCGTTATTTGCCTAGAAACCAGAAAGATATGTTTTCTGGTAGTAATCAACTGGTTAAAAAAACTCCGCACGTAATGATTGCTGGCGGTGACGGTTCTTTTGAAGGTGCTCTTGATTACAAACCATTCCATAAAAAAAGTTTAGGCTTTTTTCCTTTAGGAGCGGGCAATGCTTATTACTCTTACTTTTATAGTGGAAAACGTTTTGAGTATTTGCGTTCCAGATTTAATTTTCGGGAAATTAATTTAGATATTTTAGAAGTTGAATGGGAGAAAGGTAAAAAACAAACCACTTTCCTTACTTTAGGAATTGATTCTGAAGTTGCTCGTTTAAGTATGGAAAGAACTCAACATGGTTTCTCTGATTATATTAAAGCTAGTTGGAAAGCGTTAATGAGATCTAAAGCAGATTATGATTTTAAATGTAAAATTAATGGCAAAAAATTATTGTTGGAAAATTGTTCAAATTTAACTTTAGCTAAGATTCCTTATTATGGTTATGGGGTTCGTTCTTTATTGGGAGAAGTTAAAGCAGATGATGGTCAAGTTTATGCTCTTGCTGCCATTAATACTCATTCAATCTTTTTCAATAAAGCTGCTCGTTTATGGGGACTAATTTTGGGAATATTTAACTTAGAAAAACATCCTTTACTAAAACTAAAAGGCAAGAGATTCGAAGTTCGAAGTGAAGTGCCTTTCCCTGTTCAAGCCGGCGGCGAATTTCTTGGTTATTCACACTGGGTTAAAGTTCGTGTTATTAGAAAGCAGAAAGTTTTGGTTATATAGATTGAGAATAATGATGTTATTTTGTGGTATTTTTATTTAGGCTACATAGTAGTTAGGGAGTTATCGGGGACTAAAATCAAAGTTAAATTTATATTAAAATGAACTATTATAGTCAAAATGGGAACAGAAATTGGGAATACTGGCGGAGTAAGAAAAGTACAAGTTTCTAAAGAAGATAGGAGGAGGTGGGAAACTGAAGACACTAGTTCTACAAAAGAATTCAAAAAAGAGCTTTCTATGTGGAGAGAAAGACAAGAAGAAGAAAAGAGAAAAGAACAAGCAAAACAAGGGGAATTGTACAAAAAGCGAGAAGAAGAAAGAATAAAAAGAAAAAAAGAAGCAGAAGAGCGGCGTCGTTCTGAAGAAGAAATGAAGAAGAAAACATTTGAGGAAGAGAAAAGAGAGGAAAAAAGAATAGAGAAAGAGAGGGCATTAAGATTATCTAGGATTAGGAAATATTTATTGTATGTTAGTATCCCTATTTTAATTATTCTAATTTGGTTTATTTATTCTCTTTTGAGGTGATTGTTATTAAGAATTCTTTCTAGGGGGAAACACAGTGGGTTTATTGGATTTTTTCTTAAATCAAAAACTAACAAAACAGCTGAAACAGAAATTGCTGTAAGTAGAAATGGACTCCACTGACTTTGATTGATGTTGTTTAACTCAGTTTCAATATGTCTTATACAACTACAAATCATTTCTTTTTGCATAACAATGTTATGCTCTCTATGAAATAAGTAGAACGAAGTGAGGAGTTTTTTCTTGGGCTCGTATTTCACAAATAATTTAAGTATAGGGTTAACTCTTTGAAATATGATTGAAGAATTATCTAAAAGAGAAATAGCAAACATAGATGATAAAAAACTTAAAAGAATTGAAAGATATAACGAATCTTATGAAAAAAGAGAATCTGCGGAAGCAAGAAAAGAATTCTGTAAACAATTAAGATTTATTTTTGAAAAAGCACCCCCTGAGACAATTCCGTTTTTAGTTTACTGTATCTATGTTGCAGCTTTTGGCATATTTGGAATCATATACGTTTTGATAAATTATCAAGATACACTTCTTTACATTAGTCTTGGTGTAATAATATTTGCAATGATCTTACCCCTAATAAGTTTACCAAGATTAAAAATGGGGGTATTATTTTCTTGGATGAAAAGTTATCAAAAAGCAAAGAAAGAAAATAATTTAGGCCCAAGAAAAAACTGAACTTAACAATGTTATGCGGGTGTCTTAATATTTATTGTTTAGAAAATTAATTTCTCAAAAATCCTTAGCCATATAAAGAATATTTCTCATTATTAAATTACCACACTTATAAAACCCACTGGACAAGTTCGGACAAACTATATAAACAAGTTCTACCACTATAAATAAGTGATTCAAATGAAATTCAGATACAAAGGGAAATACCCAAAGTCAGTTGTACTTTATGTTACAGAATTACTAAATAGGGATATGGATATTCGTTCTATTGTTGAATTAACAGGTGTTCCTGAAACTACTATTCGGAACTGGAAATTTGGCTACACTAAATTATATGGGGCTAAAATAAAGTTGAATAAAGAAATGAAACAGAAAATATCAAATCTAGTAAACAATGGTTACTCTATGCCATTAATAGCACAAGAGTTAGGATTGGGTTATGATATTGTTCGATTATTTTTAAAGAATAATCTTTCTTTGGAAGAATATGGTCTCATAAAAGTGTCAAATAAAGAACTCCCAAAAAATTCTAAAATCCTAACTCCAGAATTATCTTACATCTTGGGAGTTTTATATGGGGATGGCTTCTTTGGAGTTGGTCAAATAAGATTAGATGCCAAAGATAAAGATTTTGTTGACTTTTTCTCTTCTGTTATAAAAAAATGGTGTGGTAAAAAACCATCAAAAAATATTGGTTCTCAGAATAATAATCCTTATTTTCGGTCTTATTTAACATTCAAAGGTGCAACCAATTTCATAAAAGATATTATTGGTGATAGAAGTAAAGTCCCGGAATTAGTAACCAGTTCTAAAAATAAAGAAGTAATGAAAATGTTTATTTTAGGGTTTTGTGATTCGGAAGGTTCTGTAACCATAAATCTGAAAGCACGCTCAAATTCTATCAGAATGTACAATCAAAATAAATTAGTTTTAGAACAAATAAAAGAAATGATGACACAATTAGGATTTGATTATAATAAATTGGCTATTGTTGTCAATAATAAAGCAAAAAATGGAGATGTCTATGCTCTTAGAATGTGTTATCTGGATCAAATGAAATTATTTTATCATCAGATT
>Ga0222637_1000805_pt1 | contig 12288 bp, 11 predicted proteins | sample AntAcemetagen143_FD_181149 | JGI IMG/M metagenome (GOLD analysis project Ga0222637, IMG submission 181149) | Saline water microbial communities from Ace Lake, Antarctica - #143 | ecosystem: Environmental > Aquatic > Non-marine Saline and Alkaline > Saline | place: Antarctica: Ace Lake...
CTTGATCAGCAGCTTTTTCAATTCCTGAAAGAGTATAATCTAATAATTCAGCAGGAACTTGTTTCGGAGCCAAATCTTCTAAAGAATGAGATTCACTTTCAAAATCAACATCTTTAAATGTGAAAGTGCCGTTTTTATCAGCAGTAACTTTTGCATAAGCTTTCTTAAAGTCGGGTTTATACTCATTACCAAGAGGACGATAAATATAAATGTAAACGGTTGCACCCGGTTCAGTCTCTCCATGAATACTCGATTGAGCTTTACTTTGATAACCACCGCCAGGAGTAAGCATTTTTCCCTGATAATATTCGTTACCTTTTTCAATTTCAAAACTAACTTGCGGTGCTTGAGTATCAGAATAAATAATATGTTCTTTAACAGTTTCCCAACCAGCAGCATCTTTAACCACAATTCTTAAAATGTTATCTCCTTCTTCAAAAGAGATAGTTTCTTCAATCTTTAAACCATCGCCTTTAGCAACAGATTTATTATTAATAAATATTTCATAAGTTGACTCTTCAGAGATGGTAGCTTCTAATTTAAATGAATTATCTGTAGCAACTTCCGGAAGAGCTGTAAAAGTTAATTCTGGTTTACTGGAATCTGAAAAAACTTGACCAGAAGATTCTGCTTTGTTTCCAGCATTATCAAAAGCCTCGATTTTAATACTAGTTTTTTTATCTTTACTAATAATAACATTAGAGAAAACAAACTTTCCTTCCGGAACATCTCCACCAAAACCAAAAGCTTGACCAGCAATCGCTTCATCAGTTGCAGGTTCTACTGCAGATTCTTCTGTGACAGGTTCGATTGCAGCTTCCTCAATAGGTGCTTCAGCAGATTCTTCAGATTCAACTGCTTCTTCAACAACTTCTTCTTCAGCAGCAATACCAAAAGATTTCCCTAAATCTTCTTCTTTCAAAGCGATAGTAGTAGCAGATAAAGCACCATCAACATATAACTTAACTTCTACGCCCGGTTCAGTCCAACCAGATAAATCAAGTTTTGTTCCGGCAACCAGTTCCGGAATTTCAATAACTAATTCAGGAGGAGTTATATCTGGCGGTAAAGTTTTGAAAGAATAAAAATTTCCAGAATTATCATCAACAATATCGCCACTTTCAACTTTATAATAATAATTTTTTTCTGGTTGAAGATTTCCTAATGAGAATTGATGATCAGTAACTTCTTTAGCATTACCATTCCTCTGTAGATTTTCTTTATCTTCACCATAAACTACAAAACTATCTGCCGGTTCATCAGTATCCCAACTAACCGTAGCAGAATTATCAGTAATATCTTCAGCTTGAGCGTTAGATATTTCTAAAGCACTAATTAAAGGTAAGTTAACAAATAAGATGATCACCAAAGCTACCAAAAACTTATTCATTGTCCACATCTTAGTTTTTACCATCTTTTATTTAGTCTTAATTTTGTTTAGTTTTAATTTCTGGAGGAGGAACAACTTTACTCAATTCTTCCAAATTAAATAATAAATCAACAGTTTCATCATCACTAGGTTTATCTTTAGCTAAAACATGAAAAATTATTTCGTCCGTATTTTCTAAAGCCACCCAAGGAATAGTCCAACTACCAATATAACCACCCAAAAAGTTATCTTCGTTAAGTAAGTTAATTTCAACACGATAATCGAAATCAGCATAAGCCAACAATTCAATTTTATCTTTATCTACAACCTTTGGATCAATTTCTTTTGATTCAATAAAATTAATTTCGTGAGTTAATTGATTTTGAGTATTATTAGTTCCAGTAAATTTAAGTTTAACAATGGCAACTTCGTCAGGTGATAATTCTTCTCCAGCACCTAAAGGAAACTCTTTAGAGATGAATTGGTGTTTTATAATTTTTATTTTATTTTTAGGAATAGGGATTAAAGGGACCAAATCAAGTTCTACTTCTTTATTTCGTTCAGTAACCACTCGCACAAAATTTTCTTTATAATTTTCTTTTTCGCCTCTTAAAATTCCGCCAACACAATAAGGAAAATTTGTACTGATACCAGCAAAACCAAGATTATTAAAATCGTATTCTGTATTTTCTAATTCACAAGTGTAACGTAAACAAGTAAATGAAAGTCCAACATCACCCAAATCTTCTTTGTAACTAACCCCTTTACCATTCTCAACCAATTCATAAGTTTTAATGGTCATTGGAATAATTCTATCTTGACAATATTCTTCACTATTATCGGAAGGAACAATGTAGGAGGGCCGAGAAGTTTTTTCTCCCCGATTAGGGTTATTTTGTAATAAATGAACAGTAAGAGCAATATTAAAATCATAACCGGTGGTTTCATCTCTAACACTAACAACAACCGGGAAAATTAAATCATAAGTGAATTTCCAAGTCTGAATGCAAATTAAAGATAAAGCATTCCCTGCACCTAACTGAGAACTTTTCATTTTTGATCCTGATACGGGAGTTACTGCAAAAATATGAGGATAAGTAGAATCAAAATTAAAAACGACACTGGTATCAGGTGATTTATAATCAGCTCCTAAATCCCATTGATAATGGTTTTCATAATAAGTTAGGCCATCTTTAAATTCAGGATAATAAGCATTAGGGAAATCAATAACGTCTGTTCCTTTAACTTTAAGTTGTTTTATGTTTACTCGTAACATATCCATTAAAGTTTCTTCAACTTTTTTAGTGCTCCAAGTTTTTTTATTACAACTCATTTCAAATCCGGCAACAGGAACATCTGAATGTTCTAATGCAATTAAGTCTTGAGCAATATCTTCCAACTTTAATGAATCTAATTCACTTAACACTATTTTTTCTGCCAAATCTCGAAGACGTTTAAGTTTTACAGGAGATTCTACCTGGTGGTTAATAACTTCAGAAACCACTTCACCGGCTTTATTATTTATTTCAACGTCCCAATGAACTTTAAAGATAACTTGTTTATCAACAATTTGAGTATCGGAAGTAATGTCGCTCTTTTCAATTAAATCATAAGTTTCTTGAAAAGCTTCCATGTCAAATAAACAATTACGTAAATTATTTTCCATGTATTCATCAATTCGATCTTTAAGTTGTAATAGAGAAGGGATGTTAGTATTGGCACCATAAGCCCAATAAGGAATTACATTCATCGGAGAAACTCTTAAACTTAAATCAGCAGTGGTTAAATCTTTTGGAACGTCAACATAACCGCCCTGTACACCAATTGCAAATAAAGCTTCGTCGCCAATCTTGTCCATACAAGTGGTAATGAAATTTTCAACTTTACCTTTTTCCGTAAGAATAACTTCTTCCGATTTAAATGAGACTACCTCAGTTTTAAGAACAATTACTAATGTTAAAGCTAAAAGCATTATGATTCCTAAGATGATAAAAACAGTTATTTGCCCTTTTTTAGATTGAAATTTAGAACTAGCTCTAATTACGTCTAATCTATCCCTCTTTTTATTATTCATTTAATACTTTTAAGTATAATATATTTATTTATAAAGCTTTTGAAAAGAGGAGGGTTAAAAATAGGGGATAAAACAGATAAAATGATGTAAGATGACAGAAAAAATAGTGATTAATTAGAAAAATAATTAAAAAAATTACATTTAACAGAAAATCATTACCCAATATAGCTTACTTCTTTCTTCTTTCCTTCGGCTCCTGCTTGAGCAGAAGTTTTTAATTCTGACATCCATTCTTTAGTTTTTTTCATCAACTCTTTTTCAACTTCTGTAATCTCTTTATTCATCTTTTTAAGATCAATGCCAAACTTAAATTTCTTTTCCATTACTTTTAGAATTTCCTTTGCGCCTTTAATTCCTAAGTACATCGGATGGCCAAAAGTTTCTGCTAATAACGCAACGCCTTTAACGTTTCTTTTTTTTCCCAATCCTAAAAGAACTCCGGAAACTCCGACGATAGGACCAACAACTCCAAAAATATTTTTTTCAACAAGCATTCCTTTTTTAATATATTCTTTGAACAAATCTTTGTCGTTACTTGTACAATAAACTTTAGGTTTTTCTGGCATTTCATGTAAACCAATTCCGCCAGTAGTGATTACTTCTGAACATTTGTAATGGTTAGCAATCTTTAATATTTCATCGCAAAAAGTGTAACAACTTTCTTCATCAATCGGTTGAATATCTCCAACAAGTAAAAGTAGATCTCTCTTTTTTTTATCATTAAACTGTTTGTAATAAATTTCTACTTTTGGCATCTCCACCAAATTCTCTTCATTAACAAAAACTGAATGAGGAAATTTATACGAAAAAAATGAATATAATTTTTTAGCTTTAAATTCTTCAACTAAAAAATCTGTAGCGATCTTGCCCACATTTCCAATTCCAGGTAAACCTTCTATTAAAAGAGGATTATTTAATTTCGGAAGAGTTTTCTGTTCCTGTGTAACTTGCCAGATATCTTTCATGAGAGTTTAGAATATTTCTCTGTTTAAAAAGGTTTGTTTAATGATGAAATTTGATATCTCTTTAATAATAAATAAATTTATAAGTTTCAACTAATTAATCAGTGATAGGTGATAATATGTCAGACGAAAACATTGCAGAATTATAAGCATTAGCGAAAAATATTTGTAAAAATTCTAAAACTCCAATCATGTCAGGAATTAAAAGTAGAATAGAAATAATCAAAGAAGCTGCAGCCGAAGGAGGGGCAAATACTACATCCCCTAAAGTCAAAAAACTATTTAATCAAATCCATGGTGCGGCATTTGAATTAGAAAGGGTGTTAGCAAATAAATTATTTGATAGAACAGATGAATATTTTAAAGAAATTCACCATTGGGGTTTAGAGATTCTAGCTGCATTATAATAATAAAGAAAATAAAGATCTTCTTAAGAAATCAAATCGTATTCAGCAATACACGCTCTTGAAGAGGGTTTACGAATTTTAGAATTAACATCATAACCTAAAAGAAAATCTGGACACCCTTCCAACAACTTATCTTCAAGTTTATTTGTTTCTCTTCCCCCAACACGATTATCCAACAAAGATAAAACATAAGCTGTCCCCATAGAAATATAAACACTAAATTGTTCTTTTTTAGGGATTACGGGTTCATGATTTCTACTGGTATAAACCCTAACGGACCTAAAATCATTTTGATCATATTCTTTAACAAATTCTAAAGAAAGCCCACACAAAACACCGCTTTGTTCTTCAGGATGTCCAGGTAAATCTCTCCTGAATAACGTTGTATGATCTCCCAAATTAATAATTTTAGCTTTTTCTTCCATAAAATAACAATTAAGAAAAAACTATTTAAATATTATGGTAATGAAAAAGTAACGTTTATTCATTCAACACAACTTCACAGCTTCCTTCTAAACATTTAATCTCGCCTTGACCACAGTCAATCGTATCAGGAACACAGTCCATGGTGCACATCTGTCCACTACAATCGGGACCAGCTCCTTTAAGAACAGCAGCAGTTGGATGGCAACAAGTTGCTTGAACACAATCTGTATCTACAGAACAAACTTTTTCTGAAGGGGTGCAAGCTACTAAAAAAACAGCACTTAACAAAACCAATAATAAAATAATTTTCTTCATTTTTAATCACCTCTTTATGGTATGAATATTCTTTCCAAAAGGAACACCATCATTCTTTTTATGAATATCAACATCAATCCATTTTCCGTTCAGTTTAATTTTACTATAAAAGTGAACAAAAATATTTTGTTTAAGGTCATAAGTGAAAATCGTTTTTATCTCTTTCCGCCTAAACCTTGTTAATAAAGCATGTTGGAAAATGCTGTTTTGAATATGACAAGGCAAACAATTATTTTTTAGATTCCAAATATTGCGATAATAAAAATTTCGCCAAGGATAGTAAATCCAACATTGACTTTTCCAAACAAAATGATTGCCAATAAAATCATAACATTTTTTCAAGTACTCTTTCTTTGATAATTTATCCCAATTTTTACTTTTTAACACTAAATCCAAACTATGAAAAGTTCGTAAACGAAAATAAAAACTAATTAAAACTAATAAAAATAACAAACTGAAAATAATAACCCACCAGTTCATTTTATAAACTCTTTTTCGTAAGTTCTTGTTGTATTAATTTCTCCACGTAAGTTTTCAATCATTAATTCTTTAACTTTTTCTACAGGATAATTGCCTATTAACCAAGCTAATTTAATATATGCTGTTTCTGGTAACATATCCTCACAAAAAATACAGCCAATTTCAGATAGCCTTCTTAAGTTAGTATAAACATAAGGATGAACTGCACCATATAAACATTGAGAAGTTATCGCAACAACCCCCCCTTTCTTAACAAAACTTTTCAATAATTCATAATTCTTAAGATTAACTCCCACGTTAGTAGGAGCATGTCCTAAACCCGTTCCTTCAATAATAAATGCTTTATAATTCTCTGTAAAGAACTTAAATAATTTTAAATCCATGTTAGGATGAACTTTAAGTAAACCAACCTCTTCTGAAAGTTTTTCTTTTAAGATAACTTCTTTATCTTTTGACTTTTTTGGATAATCTTCTGTTAAAAATTTAACTTTTCTTTTATTATAATCTACTAAAGCAATTGGCGAACTATTTATGGGTTTAAATGCATCTCTCCTACTAGTATGCATTTTTCTTGTTTTTGTGGGAGGAAGAATTGCACAAACATCATCACTTGCAGAATTATGCATACAAATTGCTACCCCAATAAATTTTGTTTTTGTAATAAACTCTGCAGCACAAATTAGATTCTGAGTGGCATCAGTACTACCTCGATCAGAACTTCTTTGAGAACCAACCAGCATTATTGGAAGATCGATTTTTTCAAACATAAAAGACAAAGCCGCCGCTGTATAACCTAAAGTATCTGTCCCATGACCAATAATAATTCCTGCTACTTTCTTTTTGGAATGTTTTTTGATGGCTTCAGCAATCTTTTGATAATTATTGAACCCCATATCTTCTGACATCATATTAGAAACAAGTTCTGTTTCAATATTAGCAACTTTATTTAATTCCGGAAACATCTCTAATAAGTCTTCAGCAGTAAACTTCGCAGAAACTGCGCCCGTTTTATAATCAACCTTACTGGCAATTGTTCCCCCAGTATGTAGTATAACAATAGTTTTTTTCTTTTTATCAAAACTTTTTTCCGTTGTTACTTTTTCAATTTCTTTTTTCTTTTCAATTAATTTGATACTAAGAACATCTTTTCTCACAAAACCAAGATTGTAACCATTATCTAGCTTAATAATAATTGTATTTTCATCTGGGTCAGGCATTAAAATACCTTGTTCTGTTTGGGCATGAGTTTTAATTTCTACTATATCTCCAGGATGTGTCATGTATAGATAATAATTCCTAAATCTTTATATATATTGTGTTTGAGTTGATATTTTAAATTAATAAAAACGAGGTACACATAAAATGGAAAACGAAGTTAATGATATTAAAAATGAGACATTTTTAAAGTCTTCTTCACAAAGTTCAGAAGATTATAAAATTAAAGACATCTCCCTAGCAGAATGGGGTAGGAAAGAAATTAAGATTGCAGAAAAAGAAATGCCGGGATTAATGGCAGTTCGTGAGAAGTACAAAGAAACTAAACCATTAGCTGGTTCTCGAATCATGGGCTCTTTACATATGACTATTCAAACTGCTGTTCTAATTGAAACATTAAAAGATTTAGGAGCAGAAGTAAGATGGGCTTCTTGTAATATTTTCTCTACACAAGATCATGCAGCTGCTGCAATTGCAGCAACTGGAACTCCAGTCTTTGCCTGGAAGGGAGAATCATTAGCAGAATATTGGTGGTGTACAAAAAAAGCATTAGATTTTGCCGGTAAAGGTCCAACAATAATTGTTGATGATGGTGGAGATGCCACAATGATGATTCATAAAGGAACAGAAATTGAAAAGGATCCAAGTATCTTAGAACAAGATCATTCTGGAGAAGGAGAAGATTTTAAAAAATTAATAATCTTATTAAAAGAGACTTATTCTGAAAACAATCAACGTTGGACTAATGTTGCCAGAGAAGTTAAAGGTGTTTCTGAAGAAACTACTACTGGTGTACATCGATTATATCAAATGGCTAAAGAAAACAAACTTTTATTCCCCGCAATTAATGTTAACGATTCTGTAACAAAATCAAAGTTTGATAATTTATATGGTTGCCGTGAATCTTTAGTAGATGGGATTAAAAGAGCAACCGATGTAATGCTAGCGGGAAAAGTTGCTGTTGTTGCTGGTTACGGAGACGTTGGTAAGGGATGTTGTCAATCTTTGAAAGGTTATGGATGTAGAGTAATTGTAACAGAGATAGATCCAATCAATGCTTTGCAAGCAGCAATGGAAGGGTATGAAGTTAAGAAGATGGATGATGCTGCAAAAGAAGGAAATCTATTTGTAACCACTACTGGAAATTATCATGTGATTGTGGGTAGACATTTCCAAATGATGCAAGATCAAGCGATTGTTTGTAACATTGGCCATTTTGATAACGAAATTGATATGGACTGGCTTGATAACAAATCTGGTGCAACTAGAGAAAACATTAAACCGCAGTATGACAAATATTTATTAGATGGAAAAGAAATTTATATTCTGGCAGAAGGTCGACTTATCAATTTAGGTTGTGCAACTGGTCATCCATCATTTGTGATGTCAAATAGTTTTACTAATCAAGTTTTAGCACAAATAGAATTGTGGACAAAGCCACATGAGATTGGTGTAACAGTTCTTCCAAAAGAATTAGATGAAGAAGTTGCTCGTTTACATTTGAAAAAGATTGGGGTAGAACTTGATGTGATGACAGATAAACAAGCTTCTTATTTGGGAATTAAAAAAGAAGGGCCGTATAAGTCAGAACATTACCGATATTGAGAATGAAAACAAACGATGTGATGGGTTTAGGAAATACTTTAATGGATTTCCTAATTGAAGTTGATGATGACAAACTGATTGAATTTGATTTAAAAAAAGGTGAAATGCATCTTGTTGATGAAGAGAAAGCCAAATCTGTTTTAGAAAAAATTAATCATCATCAATTAAAGATTGAAACAATTCCTGGGGGAAGTTCTGCTAACACTTTAAAAGGCATCGCTCTTCTGGGAGGGAAAGCAATTCTCTGTGGAAAAGTTGGTGATGATTATCATGGAGAAGTTTATGTTCAAGAAATTGAAAAGCAGGGAGTTTCATCCCGGATAAACAACCATTCATCAATTACTGGACACGCAGTAACTTTTATCACACCAGATTCTGAAAGGACTTTCTCTGTCCATCTAGGAGCGGCTTTAGAATTGTACAAAGAAGATATACTTGAAGAAGATATTGAAAAAAGTAAAGTATTACATTTAGAAGGTTACCAAATTGAAGGGCCAACAAAAGAAACAATCTTGCATGCGATTGAGTTAGCAAAGAAACATAATACTCTTGTTTCCATTGATTTAGCAGATCCAGGATTAATTAGAAGAAATAAAGAATTTCTAAAAGATTTAGTGATGAATCATGCAGATATTGTTTTTGTTAATGAAAAAGAAGCAGAAGAGTTTACCGGTTTAGAACCAGAAGAAGCACTTAATGAAATTGCTAAACATACAAAAGTTGCTGTAGTAAAGTTAGGTAAAGAAGGTTCATTAATCAGTTCGGAAGGAATGATTACAATGATTGATGCTCATTTGGTAGAAGCAGTTGATACTACCGGAGCAGGAGATTCTTATGCCGCCGGTTTCTTATATGGTTACACCAACGGATTAAGTATAGAACAATCTGGAAAATTAGGATCATTACTAGCTTCTAAAGTTGTTGAACAAAAAGGTGTTGGGTTAAAAAATATTAATGCTGATGAGTTAAAAGAAAAAGTGAACGAATAGGTGATATTAAAATGGTTAAAATTGGAATTATTGGAGGATCAGGATTAGACAATCCAGAAATATTACAAGAAGCTCAAGATCTTGATGTGGAAACAAAATATGGTAAACCTTCTTCCCCATTAAAAGTAGGAAAGATTTCTGGAGTAGATGTTGTTCTTCTTGCTCGTCATGGAAGAGAACATACCATCCCTCCAACACAAGTTAACAATCAAGCTAACATTCAAGCATTGAAAGATGTTGGTTGCACTCATATCATTGCTACTACTGCTTGCGGTTCTTTAAAGAAAGAAATTGGTCGCGGAGATTTTGTAGTTTTGGATCAATTTATTGATTTCACTCGATTACGAAAATTAAGTTTTCATGATACATTTGAACCAGGAAAAATGGGGCATACCCCCATGGCCGAACCGTTTGATGATCAGTTGAGAAATGTTTTGATTAATACTTGTTCTGAATTAAATTTGAAACATCATTCAAAAGGAACTGTTGTAACCATTGAAGGGCCTCGCTTCTCTACCAAAGCAGAATCTAAAATGTTTGCTTCATGGGGAGCAGATGTAATTAATATGTCAATTGCCCCAGAATGTAGTCTAGCAAATGAAATTGGTCTCCCTTATGCTGCTGTAGCGATGGCAACAGATTACGATTGTTTATTTGATGATGTCCCTGCAGTAACGTGGGAAGAAGTTCTGAAAGTATTCAAAGAGAATGTTGGGAAAGTTGTTAGTTTGTTAGTTAACAGTATTCCAAAAGTTTCTAGTGAAGAAATTGTTGATGAAGACGAAGATGATGATAATAATGAGGAGGAGGAAGAAGAGGAAGAGGAATTCGATTTGAAATCTACCATTAGAACAATTCCTAACTGGCCTAAAGAAGGGATTATGTTTCGTGACATTACAACATTAATTGAAAATCCAAAAGCGTTCTCTTATTGTATTGAAAAATTCAAAGAGAAATATACTAATTGTGAAATTGATAAAATTGCTGGCATTGAAGCAAGAGGATTTATTTTCGGTGCCGCTCTAGCAAAAGATTTAGGATTACCATTTGTCTTGATTCGTAAGAAAGGTAAATTACCAGGAGAAGTTGTTGCTCAAGAATATGCTTTAGAATACGGAACAGATAAAATTGAAATGCACGTTGATTCTATTTCTGCAGGAGATAATGTTTTGTTGATAGATGATCTACTTGCTACTGGGGGAACTATGGCTGCAGCTTGTCAATTGGTAGAGAAAGTTGGTGGGAAAGTAATGAGTACAGCTTTTGTAATTGATCTTCCTGATTTGAAGGGAGCTGAGAAACTTGCTGGTTATGATTTATTTAAGTTAGTTGATTTTGAAGGGGAGTAGAAATTAATTATTTATTCTTTCAATTGCTTCTTTGATTTCATCAACAGCATTCTTTGATTTCTTTTCTTCAGAACCAATTTTAATGACTTTTTGTTCAACCACAATTGCTTCAATTTTTTTATCTTCTTTATACTTTATTTTCCAAGTTTTATCTTTAATTCTGGATTTAACAGAATCTAAATCATAACTAGGTTGTTTAGGTTCCCATAATAAACTTTTATTTAATCCGTCTTCAGCCATTCTTGGCAGAATATGGACAGACAACTTTCCATCTGGATTGTCATCAGAACTTCCTGATTTCAAAATGATGTTTGTTCCATGAACACCTAAACCTTCAAAAACTAAAGTTGCCGCTAATGATGCGGTGGAGAATAAATGAAATGCTTCATCTATAGATAAATTTTCAATTAATTTTTCTTCAATTTTAGAATAAACTACCATCTGGCCTTTAACAACACCTTTCTTAGGCATGATTACTAAAACTTGTTCGTCTTCATGAAGAATGGTTTCATTTGCATAAACATCTTGTAAGTAACTAACCATTTCTCCTGTACCAGTATGCCAACTCATTGGATTTCTTTTGAAATGATTCCCCATCATGATTGGAAAATTATTCTGTAAAATTTTTAATTTCTCTTCTTCCAAAGTTTCTTTAGGTTTCCAGAAAAAATTGAAAAATCCATCTCCGTTTTCTCTGGGAAGAATGTGCATTAAGAAATGTCCTGCTTGTTGTCCAGCAACTCCACCATTGGCAATGAAAACATTTACTGCTGTCGAAACCATGGCTTCTTTAACTGCGTTACATAGTTGAGGGATAATTCCAAACAAATGTTTAAACTCTTCTTGCGATAAATAAGGTAGAATAGGATAATGTTCTTTAGGCATGAAAGTAATATGACCTTTGATTGCCGGATGAATATCAACCATGGAAATAGTTAAATCATCTTCGAAAACTTTCTTTGCTTCCATCTCTCCGGAGATTAATTTACAGAATACGCATTGTTTTTTTTGCTCTTGAAGTTGAGCTTTCATTTCTGGAGTTAAGTTCATTTTTGTTTTGAATGGTTAAGAGTATTTATTATTTTTGTATTTTTAAT
>Ga0222637_1000810_pt1 | contig 12233 bp, 11 predicted proteins | sample AntAcemetagen143_FD_181149 | JGI IMG/M metagenome (GOLD analysis project Ga0222637, IMG submission 181149) | Saline water microbial communities from Ace Lake, Antarctica - #143 | ecosystem: Environmental > Aquatic > Non-marine Saline and Alkaline > Saline | place: Antarctica: Ace Lake...
GTTTTAACACAAGATATTGAATTGAAGAAGAGATTGACTAAACCCTATTTTACAATTAGACAAAAGAAAAGAGTTGTTTTAATTAAGTGAGTTTATTGTTCATCTTTATATTCCAACACTTTTCTCACAGATTCAATCTCTTTATTTTGCTGCAACCAGTCTACAAAAGCAAAATCAACAGTGGACTTTACTACTTGCACAATCTTTTTTTCAGAACCAATTACACCATCTTCCAAAACAGTTCCTCCAAGATGAAATGCTAAACGCATATTTCTCATTGCATCAATTAAATGATCATCAAAAGAATCTTCCAAAGCACAATGCATTTGGTAACTAGAAAGATCAGGTGACCAAGGAAAACTCAAGTAATTCAATCCTTCTGAACATTCTGAAAGCATAATCTTTTCTTCTTTTGGCAAAGCAGAATATCTTAATAAATTTGATCCTTCTGGCCATTTATCAAAAACTGCTTGTGTAACATTTCTTAAATAAGCTAAACAAGATTTATTAACAAGAACCAAATTATGAAGCCCAAAATCATCTATCTTTTTTTCCTCACATTGTAAATTCACGTTTATATCTGCTCTTAATCTATTATTTCGTGTTCCAATTGATAAATTTCTACCAAGAATACCATTAGCCATTTGTTTTAGCAATCCCCAATATCCTAACTGTCTATTACTTAAGAAAGAATGTTCTAAATCAGCCGTGTGAGACTTATTTCTTTCATCCAAACTCAGATGAGGAAATCCTAGATCACAATATAAATGTTGATGTGCTGTCTCATATACTTGCATTGGTAACTGTCCCTGACCCTCAGTTGCTCTTTGAATCAAATTAGGATAAAGACCCAATAATTTTTGATCATCTAAATTTCCAGTACATATTTCACTCAAAAAACGAATTATTGAAGTCCTTGTTACTTTATCTGCTCTTAAAGCGTATTTATCAGCAACTTGATCTTTTGTTAAAACCTGACCCTCACCATCTTTTGGAAAACCATCAACACTACCTGAAAGATAAACAGAAATATCTCCGATTAAATCACTATGAGGATTAACAGAATAAACTTCTTTTGCAATCTGATTCAATTCCTTTGGTTGAACTAAAGTATCTATAAACATAAATGTGAAAGAATTAATGTAATTTATAAAAGTTTCCCAACATACCCACTCCAGAATAACAAAACATTTAAATATGATTTCTTATCGAATAGCTAAATATAATAAAAACATTAAATTCCGTGGGGTGGAAAATTAAATGATTGGAATAATTTCAATAATTGTTAGTTTAATTGCTTTAGCATACGCTGGTTATCTTTCTATGAAAATCTTAAAGATAGACCCAGGTACAGAGAAAATGCAAGAAATTGCTAATGCAATCAAAGAAGGAGCTATGGCTTACATGGCTCGACAGTATAAAACCATTGCTATTTTTGCAGTAATTATTACGGCGATACTTTACTTTCTGTTTGGTATTCCAATCGCAGCAGGATTCATATTTGGAGCAATCTTATCTGGAATCTCAGGTTTTATTGGAATGAGTATTTCTGTAAGAGCAAACGTTCGTACTGCTCAAACTGCTAAAAAAGGCATTGGTGAAGCGTTACAAGTTGCTTTTCAGGGTGGAGCAGTTACCGGAATGGCAGTTGTTGGACTTGCTTTACTAGCAGTAAGTATTTTCTATACAATCTTTAAAGACCCCGCAATGTTAGTTGGATTAGGATTTGGAGCAAGTTTAATTTCATTATTCGCACGAGTAGGTGGCGGAATTTATACTAAAGCTGCTGATGTTGGTGCAGATTTAGTTGGTAAAATTGAAAAAGGTATCCCTGAAGACGATCCAAGAAACCCAGCTGTTATCGCTGATAACGTTGGAGATAATGTTGGTGATTGTGCAGGAATGGGTGCTGACTTGTATGAAACTTATGTAGTTACACTTTTAGCAGCAATGTTACTAGCTATGATTCCATCTGTTTCCAGTACTTATAATATGGCAATTGAATTACCATTAATGTTTGGTAGTGTTGCGATTATTGGTTCAATCATTGGAACTTGGTTTGTCCGTTTAGGAAAGAAATCAAAAAATATCATGGGCGCTTTGTATAAAGGTTTAGTTGCTGCTGGATTATTATCAGCTGCTGGATTTTACGGAGTGATCTGGTATACTAACAATCCATTAAACTTATTTTATGTAGCACTTATCGGTTTAGTAATTACTATTCTAATTAATGTTGTTACTGAATATTACACTAGTACAAAGTATCGGCCAGTAAAAGCTGTTGCTGAAGCTTCTTTAACTGGAGCAGGTACAAACATTATTCGTGGCTTAGCAATTGGGATGGAATCAACTGTTGTTCCTGTATTGATTATTTGTGCAGGAATTGTTGGCGCATATGCCTTAGCTGGAGTTTACGGAATTGCTATTGCTGCAGTATCAATGTTATCATTAACAGGAATTATCATTGCCCTTGATTCTTACGGGCCAATTACTGATAATGCTGGTGGGATTGCAGAAATGGCTGGCTTGGATAAAAAAGTTAGAAAAAATACTGACGCTTTAGATTCTGTTGGTAATACTACCAAAGCAGTTACTAAAGGTTATGCGATTGGTTCAGCTGCACTTGGTTCATTAGCTTTGTTCGTGGCATTTACTCAAGAAATTAAACTTGTGATTGATACGCCAATAAGTTTCTTGTTAACTAACCCTGCAGTTGTTGTGGGATTAATTATCGGAGCAATGTTACCTTTCGCTTTCTCAGCTGTGTTGATGACTGCAGTAGGAAGTTCTGCTCACGCAATCGTTTTAGAAGTAAGAAGACAATTTAAAGAAATCAAAGGCATCATGTCTGGAAAAGCTAAACCTGATTATGCTCGGTGTGTTGACATTGTTACCAAAGCAGCTTTGAAGAATATGATTTTACCAGCAGCGATTGCTGTTGCTGCTCCTCTTGCTGTTGGATTATTGTTAGGAATAAAAGCATTAGGTGGATTATTAATCGGAGTAATTTTATCTGGATTAGTTATGGCTTTATTCATGAGCAATTCCGGAGCAACTTGGGATAATGCTAAGAAGTACATTGAAGATGGTAAGCATGGTGGTAAAGGTAGTGATGCACATAAAGCAGCAATTGTTGGCGATACTGTAGGAGATCCATTTAAAGATACTGCAGGACCTGCATTAAACGCTTTGATTAAAGTTATCAATACTTTAGCAATCGTTTTCGCACCGCTATTTGTAATGTACGGCTTAAATCTGTTTTAATTTCTTTTTTTTTAATTTTATTTTTTAATTTTATTTTTTAATATAACTTTTTTTGGAGGAAAAAGAAAATGAGTGAAGAATTACAATGGACTTATCAATTAAAAGATCAATCAACTGATATAACTAGAAATAAACCAGATTGGGTTGAAACTTTTAAAACAGTTTACAATAACAAACCAGTTGAAGTCATAGTTAGGGTTGGAGGACATCCAGAATTTCCAGGGCCAGATGCTTTAACTTTAAAAGTATATTCAGATAGTAACAAAGAAGATTCTGTGGGATTATTAACAGGTTATGCAACTCAATCAGACACCCCTAAATTCCTCAAATCTCGCAAAGAAGGTGGAACTATTCCGATGACTTCTGAAGAATCTCCAAATTTAGAAGAATTCGTTGCTCAATATAAACCAATCTTTGAATCACAACGAAATTTAAGAGAAGCGTATAAACATTTACTTTAATTTTTTTGATTTATAATTTTTTAAAAATAATAAATGAGATGATATAAAAATGGTAGAAAAGGCACCGTAGAATTGCTTTTTAAATGAAAAGTATAAATAGCACCTTCACTTCTTTTTGAATTACGAACAACAAAAAGAGGTGCTATTTACAATGGAAGTAATACAAAAGAAGTTCAAAAAGTTTTCGGTTATTGTTGAGCGTTTATGCGCTCAAGCGGGAATACCTAAGTATTTTCGCTATGTTCAAAAGAAAACATACAATAATCAACAACATTTATTTTTGCTTGTAGCAAAAGAACATTCTAATTATGGTTATAGGATGTTTGTTGAGTCGTTATACGACTCAAAAATTCCAAAATATATTGGATTAAAGCTAATCCCACACTTTACAACATTGCAAAAATTTGCACAAAGATTAGAAGCTAAGCTTTTAGATAAGCTTATTTTCCTAACTCAACACCTTTTCAAAGAACGTGGAACGTTCTTTGGTGTTGATAGTACAGGAATGGAATTAGATCATGCTTCTGCACATTATTGTAAGAGAATTGACAGAGAAAGACCAGTCAAGGGCTTTGTAAATCTCAATGCATTAAGCGATTTGCATAATAAAATAATTATTGCAACAAAAATCAGAAAGAAAAGAAGACATGATTGTTCTGATTTTCTTCCCATGTGGAACAAAGTCAAAAATCTCGACTTTGATTATTTTGTTGCAGACAAAGGTTATGATTCGGAAACGAATCATAAAGCCGTTTTCCAAGCAGGAAAACAAAGTTTGATTTCGCTTAAACGCATGAATTTACCAATTCATAAGACTAAAGGAGAATATCGAAAGAAAGCAAAAAGAGAGTTTGAATATGGATTATATACGCAAAGAGAGATTACTGAATCCATTTTCTCTTCTTTAAAGAGAAAATATGGCTCGAAGCTTCGAGCCAGAAAATATAAAACTCAAAAGATTGAATTATTATTCAAAGTCTTATCATACAATATTGAGAGGGCAGTAAGAGTTGCCGTATATATTATAAAAAGTTATTTGGTATTTCTACAGAGCCTTTATTTCCAAAAACCTTATAAATCTTTAAATTTTAATTCTAATATAAAAAAGAGGCCTTCATGAAATCTAAGAAAATTACTCCTAAGAAAAGTAAAGCAAAAAATCACAGTCTTAAGTTCAAAGTTAAAGATATGGATATTGCTACCGGTGGTACTTTAGTAGTTATTCTTAATGCAAAAGACGCTCATTTGTTAGATTTGCACTCTGGTGATAGAATTCTTGTTAAAGCCGATGGTCGAGAACAAGTTTGTATCTTAGACATTTCTGAAAGTAGTAAAGCTGTTCCCGAAGGAAAGATTGGGCTATTTGAAGAAGTTTTAGATAGATTAAAAGTAAAAAACAATCAAATTATCCAAATTAAATTTACTGGTAAACCTGAATCTGTAAAACATATTAGGAGTAAACTTTACGGAAAAAGATTATCTTATACTGAACTCTTACATGTGATTGATGATATTACTCATGATCGCTTAACAGATATTGAAAAAACTTATTTTGTTGCTGCAGGATTTATTGAAGGTTGGAATAATGAAGAAGTTGTTGATATGACTCGAGCAATGGTAAAAACTGGATATAAACTAAAATTTCCTGGAATTACTTTAGATAAACATTGTATTGGTGGCGTTCCAGGTAATAGAACCACAATGGTAGTTATTCCAATTATTGCCGCAGCTGGTTTTACAATTCCAAAAACTTCTAGCAGAGCAATCACCTCTCCAGCAGGAACTGCAGATACTATGGAATGTTTAGCAAGGGTAGAATTGCCGGAAGGTAAAATAAAAAATATTGTTAAAAAAGCTAAAGCTTGTATTGTGCATGGTGGAAGTATGAATCTTGCCCCAGCTGATGATAAAATTATTGAGGTTGAACATCCTTTATCAATTGATGCAGAAGGACAATTATTAGCATCCGTAATGGCCAAGAAATTTTCCGTATCTGCTAACCATGTTTTGATAGATATTCCAATGGGGAAACAAGTTAAAGTAAAGAATTGGAAACAGGCAAAACATCTTCGGAAAATGTTTGAAATGATTGGTAGAAAATTAGGGATGAATGTTAAAGTTATGATTACGGATGGAACTCAACCAATTGGTAATGGTATTGGTCCATTCTTAGAAGCGATGGATGTAATGCAAGTTTTGAAAGATGATATTTTAGCACCACAAGATTTGAAGCATAAATCGTTAATGTTAGCTGGCACTTTGTTAGAGATGACTGGTAAATATCGAAAAGGCAAAGGTTTGAAAGCAGCACATGAAATTCTTGAAAGTGGTAAGGCTTTAAAGAAGATGAACGAAATTATTAAATTGCAAGGCAAACAAAAGAAAGTAAAGATTGGTGCTTATCAATATGTTGTAAAATCTTCAAAAGTTGGTCGAGTAAAAGAAATTGATAATGAAGCTATTGCTAAAGTTGCCAGAATGTCTGGTGCTCCTCAAGATAAGGGTTCAGGATTATATATTAATAAAAAAGTTCATAGTCCCATTAAGAAAGGTGATGTTCTTTACACCATTTATGCTGAGAATGAATTCAAGTTAGGTTTAGCAAAAGAATTTGCTAAAAAGAATAATGGTTATTTGATTAAGTAATAAAATTATTATAATAAAATGTTTAATTTATTGAGATGGTTTAGGGAAAGAAGATGGAAACATCTACTTACGGGTTTAGCTTTTGTATTTGCCACTTTTACAAGTGGAAAAGTTAAAGCAGAATATTCTCCAACTACTGTAAATGCTGTTACTGAATCTAGGGCCTATTTTAAACAAATTAAAAATCATAAATCTTGGTCAGAAATTGAAGAAGAAACTATGGGAGAAAAAATTGTTGTTATTATACATAGTTTAGCAGACGACGTTCTTTCTGATTTGAAAAAAGGAAATTATACAGATGCTTTAGAAGAATTTAAAGCTTTACACTCATTTTCTAAAATGGCGAGTGAGTTAGGTGTATTTACGGAAGTTGCAAACGATTTAATAAAAGTTAATGCCGCTGTTGATAAAATTACTAAAAAGAAAGAGAAGGGAGTTAAAAAGAATAAAATTGGGTCTCTTCCTGCTGGGAGATACATTTTCAAAAGTGAACATTTCTTTTTAGATTTAAGAATTAAGAATAAAAAAAGAAAACTTTTAGTTTCTTATAACAAAACGGGGATCCCTCTTAAGGAAGGTGAATGGGAAATAGCAAGTAAAGATAAACCTGAGGCCATCAAGAAATATGTGCTTAAAACCATTCTTAAAAGTAGAAGTTCTTCAGATTATTTACGCTGAGAATGAATTCAAGTTAGGTTTGGCGAAGTTTGCTAAAAAGAATAATGGTTATATGATTCATTAAATTTGTTCTTCTCTTTTTTCTGTTGTTACTCTTCCGCCTTGCCATTGGCCACGGTAAAGATTAGAAGAACCTTCTATACGATAAAACATGGCATGCGCGACTCTGGCTCCTAATTCTAATTTAAATGGATATTTTCCAGTGTTTACAATCGCAAAATTAAGTTTTCCGCAATATCCTGGAGAACAATTTCCTGTAAATAAAGTTACTCCTGAACGAAATAAAGTTGTTCTTGGGCGGAATAAAATTAAAATGTCATTAGGGGTATTGACTTTTTCCATTGTCCCCATAATGTAATGTTCTCCGGGTTCTAATATTGCGGTTGTTTTTTCTCCTTTTTTATACTCTGCAATTAGCTCTATCTCTGGCGTTTCTCTTTCTTCAACTCCTAAGAAACCACCTGAATTAGTTTTGTGGATTTCTCCAATTCTTAAATCAAAACCTGCTCCTTCCGGATTATTCAATTCTCTTTCGCAGAGCCCTTCTACTAAATTATTCTCTTTAACTAGTCGATGTAATTTGTCAATTCCTAAAATCATACCAATAAGAAAGACTAAATGATTTATATTTATTTCTGTTCTCTAGAATTATATTTTTCTGCAAAATGTTAAAAAACCAGTATGCCCTAACATTTGAAATTCTGGTCGCATGATCCTATCTTCAATTTTCCATTTTCTTTCAATTAATTCAAGAGTTTCTAAAACATTTATTTTACTTCTTCGACAAGTATCAATAAACATTTTTACTTGATTTAAATTTGGAAGATAAACAACTAGAAACCCCCCAACCTTTAATGCTTTTTCAGCGTGCGAAATAACTTGCCACGGTTCAGGAAGATCTAATGTGATTAAATCTAATTCTTTTTCTTTTATACCTTTGGAAACGTCAGCCTGTTTTAATTCAATGTTTTTGAATCCAAACAATTTAATGTTCTTAGCTACAATATCATAATGTTCTGGATTAATTTCGTAAGTGATAACTTCTTTACAAACATTAGCGAGAGATAAACATAAACTTCCTGAGCCCGCCCCAGCATCAACAACTTTTGAATTTTTATTAACTCCAGTTTTAGCAATAATCATCCCAATATCTTTTTGAATAATCATTTGTGGTCCTCGTTGTAAAGATTCCCATAAATCTGTAAAACTAGGTTCAATCAGAAAGAATGTTTTTCCTTTATCAGACTGGACCATATTTTCTTTAGATTTTAAGTCCTTCTTGGAAATAATTCCAGAAGAAGTATGGAAATTATCTTCTAAATCTTTAACAAAATGTTTTTTGCCTGTCTTTTGTTCAATTAATATTTTTTTAATGTTTCTCATGGTAAATATTTTAATTAGTAATCTTTTTAAATCTTCTGGATAAAATTAAATCATTATTTTTAGAATAAAAAGAAATAAAAAGAAATAAAAAAATTATTCTACTGTTAAACCTGTTGAACAACAACAAGCATCTACAGTGCCACATTTTCTAGGTATTGGGGTTTCATAAGTGTAACCTTCAACATTACAAGTTATTTCTGCCGTGTTACCATGTCTATCCACACAAATACCATCAACGTATGGTTCTTTCTGTGCTATTCCTTCACAAAATTCTCTACATTCTTTATCCGGATCAGGCAAACAAGCGCCATCAAGACAACCTTTTTCACAATTGATACCTATTCCACCACAAGCAGTATCGCAACCTGTTGCAGGAAAATATTCAATCAAATTATTATTTTCACAAGTGTCAACATAATCTAAACCATCACTACCTGTACAAGTTCCTTTTAAATTTGATTCTAGTCCACCGTCTGTATCGGTAAAATCACAAGATGGGTCTGGTAAACAAGCTCCATCAAAACAACCATTTTCACATTTAAATTTATTACCTACACAAAGTGCATCACAATTTTCTTGAACTAATCCAATCTCAAAAACAAACTCTTCTGAAGTACAAAAATCAGATTTTGTAGAACCATCAGCAGCAGTACAGTATCCTTTCTCGAAAAGTTTTATTCCTCCATCACTATCGCTAGAGGTACATATCTTAGTATCTGCAATTAGTTCTTCTTCATCTGTTTGATCAGCAGTAGCATCGCTTGTTTCTTCATCTTCAGTTCCACCGCTTGTACCTGTTTCTGTAGTCTCATCAGTTGTTCCTGTTTCTTTATCATCAACTAAATCTATTGGGTTCTCTTCAGTATCTGTTGTTACATCGGTATCATCTGGTTCTACTAAACTTACAGAGGAAACATCTCCATTTCTTGAAGAAGACATTCTATCAGTAACCGTTAATGTTAAGAGTATTGCAATAACTACTGCTGCAATTCCTATTGTTAAATGGGGAATGTTTTTATTTTTCTTCCAAACTTTTTTATTTATTTTAGCCATTATTTATCACCTTTTTATATTTGTATCTATTAGTCATATAACTAGAGAATATTTACTACCATATAAACTTTTTTATGATAATAAAGAAAATCAAATCAAAATTTATTCAATAATCTTTAACAATTCTCTAAAATCAGAAATCACATAATGGGCTTTTTCTCTTACTTCTTCTGTTTTAGGATTAAAAGCGACTGCTTTGCCTACTTCTTTAAACACAACAAGATCATTTTCATGATCGCCAACATAACAAATTTGTTGCGGTTCCACTTGATACTTATCACAAATCATTTCTAATCCTTTTGTTTTATCTCTATTAGGCATTCCTGCAACTACTTCTCCAGTAAACTTTCCTTCTTTTACTGACAGTTCATCCGCCAAGTAGAAACCCAACCCAAAATTTTGACATAGTTCATTAGCAACAAATCCTAATCCGTTAGACAAGATTCCTTTCTGATATTTACCAAAAAGTGTATCAAAGAGTTCTTCAACTCCTGGAGAATAAACAATCAACTCCAAGACTTTTCTTTTAACATCATTAAAATCTTTGTCTTTAAGCAATTCTGCATCTTCTTTTGCCCATTGATTCCATAAATGTGAATGTTGATAGAACTTCACTAAGTTATTTTCAAACTCTTTCTCCACTCCTGCCGCAACACCTACCGCATCCCAGGTGGATTGAAATTTACTGCTGGGATACTGGATTAATGTTCCGTCCAAGTCGAATAATAACATTCGTGTTTTATTTGCCATTTTTATATAAATTAAATATGATTAAGAAATAAAGAAAAGAAAAAAAATAAAAAAGTATTTACTTCTTTTTCATTGCTACTGCAAAAGCCAACATGATTGCAATCAGTACTAAGAATACTAATACACCTAAAAGTAAAGTATAACTACTACTTCCTCTAAACGAAGTTTTAACAGTACTTGTTGAACTTGGTGTGGTTTGTTTTGCATTCATTTGTTGCTGTAATTGCTGTTGTAGTTGCTTTGCTAATACTGCATCTGCTAACTGAGTTTGTTGTTGTGACGCAGTATTTTGTTGCACACAATCTTTAACTTCAATTGTTACTTCATCAGTTTCAGTTTCGTCACCATCATCGTAACTTACTTCTACAGTAATTGGGTAAGATTGTGCAATTGCATCTGCTAAGAAACTATCTAGATAGAACTTAACTTCATCTTTAGGGTCATCTCCTGAAAACTTGTCTAAATCTAAATCTTTAGTTTCATCTAATCCTAAGGCACTATTCTTAACAGTTACTTCAACATTTTTCTCGTTTTTCTTACCAACATTTTCTACAGTAACTTCTAAAGTACTATGTCTGCTTGGACATTGAACAATTGAGGCACTTAAATCTAAATCTTTAATTACAACTTTATGATCTTCTCTGTCAACATCAACGTCTTCAGTGGTAATAGTTTCATGCTCACTGTCATCGTCTGCAGCAGTACCTTCGGCAATGATTTCAATAGTGTATGAATCATCATCAAGCTCTTCATCAGATAAGTCAAAAGTAACTTCTAACCATTCACTATCTCCTTCATCTAAATCAACTTCTTCAGATTCTTCATCAACGTCATTACCATCAACATCTAGAATTGTTACAGTCACAAAAACATCTTCCATGTCTTCACTGTAATCATTCTTTAATTGCACTTTGATAATATTTTCGTCATTACCTAATTCTAGTTCTCCAGTAGTTTTGCCGTTAACTTTAAAACCATCAATACTCAAATGACTTTTTGGGTTAATCTTAACGCTTGTTGATTCAGTTACAACTTTTAATCCGTTCTTTCCAGTAACTTTTAAACTTCCAATGTTATGTTCTCCAGCATTTTCATCTTCTGGAATAGTAAATTCTAATTTTACTGTGAATGAACTTCCAGCTTTTAATTCTGTAACTGTTAATGGACTTACAGTTGCTTCGTAATCATTGTTAACTCCTGAAAGTTCAACAGTTAAATCAGTAAGGCCATTTAATGAACCTACATTAGTTACAGTAACATCAACGCTAACACTTTCTCCTCGGTCTTTATCAGCGATTAATATTTCAGAGATTGCTAGTTCTGCTTCTTTATCTTCTAACACTTTATATGTTGAAAATTCAGTAACTTTGAAGATAAACCCTTCACCAGCGGTATTACTTACTCCTTGACATACGTCTTCTGGACAAACTTCAAACTCCATATCTTCTTCATCAAAGCCGTCAGCAGCAAAAATCATATGCTTACCAAAGTTTTTCTTTAATGTGATTGTTGCTGGATAATCTAATTCTGGAGCCCATTCTGTATCTATTGATACTAATCCTTCAGAAATCACGATTACTTGGTCAAGATCAAAGAGATTAGTTAAATCTACAGGTACATCGAAAACAATTTTACCGAAATCATTCTCTACAGTAAAATCTTCAAAGACTTCCAAGTCTACGTTAGTATCATCTTCAGCAATATTAGTTTCAAGATCATTGGAAAATGGTTTGTCAGTAACAGTAATTTTCCAAACAAACTCTTCCCCATTAACATCTGCGGTGATTTCATAGTTTCCTGATATTAGTTCAGAAAAAACATAAGTGTCTTGACCAGAAGCAACTAGTCCTGCTTCTTCATCTTCTTCTTCTTCTTCTTCTTCTGCTACATACCAATCGACAACATTTTCGTAACCTTCTTCGTTCAAAATAACTTTCATCTGCATTTCTTCTTCATCAGCAAGTATCCAACCATCGCCAGTTTCATCGACTAACCATT
>Ga0222637_1000813_pt1 | contig 12199 bp, 11 predicted proteins | sample AntAcemetagen143_FD_181149 | JGI IMG/M metagenome (GOLD analysis project Ga0222637, IMG submission 181149) | Saline water microbial communities from Ace Lake, Antarctica - #143 | ecosystem: Environmental > Aquatic > Non-marine Saline and Alkaline > Saline | place: Antarctica: Ace Lake...
TGCCATTGGAATGCTAAAATAACCATGACCGCAACCAAAATCAGCAATATTCATACCGTCATGAATATCTACTTGTTCTAAAATTTCTTCGGGTTGAAGAAACCCATTATTATTTTCCATATTTTTTATATACAAGCCACTGAAACAACTTTATCGCCTTGCCTTAATTTCATAACTTTAACTCCTTGAGTTGCTCTACCTAGGCAAGAAACACTTTTAAGTTTTGTTTTAATAACTTGACCCTTTTTAGAAATAGCAATTAAATCTTCTTGTTCTTTGTCTAATATTTGACTAACAACAATATCCCCTGTTTTACTGTTTATTTTAGCCGTTTTGATTCCAACACCACCTCTTTTTTGAATCTTATAATATTTCAAATCTGTTTTCTTGCCAAATCCATTTTGAGTGACAACTAGAATCTTTAAATCTTTTTTATCCTTACTCTTCATGATGATATCCATTCTTACTAATTTATCATCATTTCTCAATTTGATCCCCTTGACGCCAGCTGCTGTTCTGCCCATCGCTCTAACATCATCTTCTTTAAAACGAATACTTTGACCTTTTTCTGTGACTAATATGATTTCGTCTTTGCCAGAGGTAAGATTTGCCCATTTAAGTTTATCTTCTTTTTTTAATTTTATGGCGATTAAACCGCTAATACGAACGTTAGAAAAATCATCTATTTTTGTTCTTTTAATTATACCATTTTCAGTAGCCATCACCAAATATTTGATATCCTCTCCTTTGCTAATATTGAGAACAGCTGTAATCTTCTCATTTGGACCTAATTGTAAAAGATTAACAATAGCTTGTCCGCGAGCTATTCTTTTTGTTTCGGGAAGTTCATAAGCCATTGATTTAAAAACACGGCCTTTATCAGTAAAGAATAAAATATTATCATGTGTTGAGGCATGCATAAAATGTCCAACCGCATCTTCTTCTCTAGGGGTTATTCCAACAACTCCTTTTCCTCCTCTATTCTGAGCACGATATGATTCTGGGTTAACTCTTTTTATATATCCCCCCTCTGTTAAAATAATAATACAATCTTCTTTCGGAACTAATTCTTCTATATTCAATTCACCTACTGGACGAGCATAAACCTTGGTTCGTCTTTCATCATTATATTTTTCTTTCAATTCTTTAAGTTCTTTTTTGATTACTGTTAATATTTTCTTAGGACTTTTAAGCAATGTTTCCAATTCTTTAATTAACTGTCTTTTCTCTTTCAATTCATCTTTTATTTTTTTCTGTTCTAAACCAGCCAATGCCTGTAATTTCATTTCTAAAATGGCTTCTACTTGTCTATCGCTGAATTTAAATTTCTTTATTAAGTTTTTACGCGCTTCTTCTTTATCTTTGGATTTTTTGATTATATTTATAACAGCATCAATATTATCAAGCGCTTTACTTAATCCCATTAAAATATGAGCTCTTTCTTTTGCTTGATTTAATTCAAATTTAGTTTTTCTAGCAACAATTTCTTGGCGATGTTTGATATACTCTTCCAAAAAATCAGCTAAGGACAATACTTGGGGCTGAATTCCATTAACCAAAGCAAGCATGTTCATATGAAATGTTTTTTGTAAATCAGTAAATTTAAAAAGATGATTAAGTATTTTCTTAGGATATGCATCATTTTTTAAATCAATAACAATTCTGACTCCTTCTTTACTATTTGATTCATCGCGAATATCTTTAATACCTTGTATTTTTTTACTTTTTACCAAATCAGCTATTTTAATTATTAGATTAGCCTTATTAACACCATAAACCATTTCATTAACTAAAATCTGAAATTTACCTGCTTTTTTTTCAACAATTTCTGTTTTAGCTCTCATGACAATAGGGCCCTTCCCTGAACTATATGCTTGAATCATTCCTTTGCGATTATAGATTTCGCCACCGGTTGGGAAATCAGGTCCTTTAATAAATTGAAAAAGATCTTTGACGGTTGCTTCTGGATGGTCAATAAAATAAAGTATTCCATCAATTATCTCTCCTAAATTATGAGGCGGTATATTGGTCATCATTCCAACAGCAATACCCATCACACCATTTAATAAAAGCTGTGGTAATTTTGCAGGAAGAATAACTGGCTCTTTGCGAGTCCCATCATAATTATCAACCCAATCAACTGTTCCTTTTCCGATGTCTAAAAGCATCTCATCAGTAATTTTAGACATTTTTGCTTCAGTGTAGCGAAAAGCTGCCGGATTATCTCCATCCATTGAATTATGAACAAAAACTCCTGCTTCAAGAGAAAAATTATGATGCGGGTTTATAGTTAAATCATAGACATCTTCTCTTTTTCTAAGGATTTTTGTCCCTATTACTTGGTGATTATGCTTCTTAGATTCAGTTATAATCTCTGAAAAATTATTAAAATAATTTAGAGCATTCTTAAGTTTTGGTATTCCGTTATTTGTTCTTTCCTTTTCGTAAATTTCAGAAGTTACTTTTTTATATTTATTCGAAAGGGAATAAACAAATCCTAAAATTCTACTTTTTATTACTCTTTTCTTATAAGAAGGGTCTTGCCAATTTTTATGCAAAGAAACTTTCGCTTTTTCTGTCAAGTCTTTCATAAAATCAGGATTTTCTTTTAGACGTTGCTTATTGCAAGCTTTTACTGTCTTGATAATTTTTTTTCTAAATTCTGGATTCTGCCATTGTCGTATCGCTTTTTCCCGATGAAATTCTTTAACTTCTGGATTCTCCCATAATTTTTTGGCCATTCGACTAAAATGATCAGTAGAATATTTTGCTCGATATTCAGAATTCTTCCATAAATTCTTTGACATCTCGCTTTGTATTTTTCTTGCTTTAGGATCTTTAAATCTTTCTTTCATTAATTTTGAAATATATTTTCTATGTTCCGGATTTGACCAAATTTTCAAAGATATTTTCTTCATACGCTTCGCCATAATCATTCGGTAATCTTTTTCTTGCCACCTTTTTTTAAGTTCTTTAGATTTCATTCTGCTCATTAATTCTTGGAAATCTTTTTTCTTCCATAATTTCTTTAAATTTTTACTCGCGACTTCTCTCATAAATTCTTTATATTCAGAATTACGCCACATTTCTTTTTTGGCTTTTATCCATTTTTCTCGATATTTTGGATCCTGCCACATAATCTTATTCATTTTCTTTCTCCGTAAAGAAAGTTTCTCTCGATTATTAGCTATAAATCTATCTCTACCTTCAGCAATTTTCCTAACATAATCTGGATCGTTTTGGTGACGCCATGAAGTAATTTCTTTATGATACTTCCAATGCTCATGCCATTGAATTCTTAAAATATTATCTGGATTATTATTAAATTTATTAAAATCTAAATGGTGCCTAACTTTGCCTTGAATTTTATCATAAATTTTATTTTCCAAATTCCACTCATCAGCTAAGCGATGAACAAAACTCCATACATTTTTAAAAGGCTGACGAACTATTTCATACCCCTTTAAATTAACATCTTGACCTTGATATAATTCTGTATAAAGCGGCATTAAAGAATCGTCTGGCTTCAAATCTTTTGCTTTTTTGTAAGAACCACTTCTAATCATGAAAAGATGGTCTAAGGTGCATTTAATCTTTTCCCTATTATCTAGTGTCACTTCTATTATTTTTTCTTTTTTACGAGTTAACCTCGGATTTTTAATTTCGGTAATTTCAACATTTTTACTTTTTGAATTAAAAGAAAATGTCCAATTTCTTTTTCCTTTTTTAGCTTCTTTAATAAGCTCGCCAAAAGTAAGGCTTCTTCCGTCAGTTAATTTAACTTTTGTATCTTTTGTAAAACAGCCAAAATTACCCTGTCCATTAATTAGCGGGTATCTTAATGAAAAATCTTGAGCCATTCTGACTAAAGCATCATAAACAGATGCATCTCCATGAGGATGATACTTTCCAAGAACTTCACCAATAACTGTAGCTGATTTTCTGTGTTTAGCAGAACTCGTCAATCCTAATCCATGCATAGCGTATAAAATACGACGATGAACAGGCTTAAGACCATCACGAACATCAGGCAAAGCACGCGAAATAATTACGCTCATCGCGTAATCAAGATATGATTCTTCCATCTCTTTAGTAATTGAATATTTTTTAATCTGACCTATTTCCATAATGTATTTATTGAGAAAGTGGCAGTCTAGCCGGCTTTACTTCATTTGATCCATTAAGATCATTTATTATTTCATCTTCATTTTCTATCTGAGCTTCTATTTGTTCAAAATTATTTTCTTCTTTTTCAAAAAAAGCGCCGATACTTGCCTTGAAAGCATCTTTTAAAGAAACCATATCATCACTAATATTAATATCTTCTTTTTTATTATCATCTTCAATTGATAGAGAATGTTTAAAAGAAAATCCCCAAACAGAAACAACAAAAAGCATACAAACAAAAACAGATGCCCATAAAAGTTGAATACGGACATAACGAGGCTTTTTTTGAATTTTTTGAATAAAATCAATTAACGACATTTTATTAATTATGGTTTCATAACAACAACTTCCATTGCCTTTTCAAATAAATCTTTCTTTTTCACCGTTAATTTGTCAACTGGTGTTACTCCATTTAATCCCATCTCCTTTAAAAATACCTTAACATCATCTAAGTTCATTTTAAGTCCTGGAAGCTTATAATGGATAGGAATAACAATACTCGGGTCAATTTGATTAACTATTTTTACAGCTCTTTTTGCTCCAATAGTATAATTTCCTCCAACAGGAATCATCAAGATATCAATATTGCCAATTTTTTCTATTTGTTTATCTTCTAGTTTGTCTTGACCTAAATCTCCTAAATGACAAATCCTTATTTTATCAATTTCCATTATATATATAATATTCTGCTCTTTTTTCTCTTTATCATGAAAACTACGACAACCAACTATGCTCACTCCTTTGATTTCATATTCTCCGGGACTGTTAATAATAAATGGCTTGCTTCCTTCCATCCCTGTAATTGATTTTGTGTTATTATGATCATTGTGCTGATGAGAAACAGTTACAATATCCGCACTACAACGAGGCGGATTTAATCCGATTTTTTTATCAAAGGGGTCAGTTATAATAATTAAACGACCTCCTTGATTAGTTATTTTAAAACAAGAATGCCCATACCAATTTATAATCATAAATCTAATATCAACATTTTATCATACATTCAAACTCTTGCCAAGCCAACGATCTTAAGCTATACTTCAATATATTATTTATTAAAAATTAATATTATGACTAAAAAAGAACCAAAAACAATGAAAGAATTGCTTGCCAAAGAGAAAGAGACATCTTCTCTTCCTCAGCCAGGAGATATAGTTGAAGGCAAGATTATAAAGATAAGCAACAATGAACTAGTATTAGAATTAGAGCCTTTTGGCACTGGAGTTATTTATGGAGCTGAATTAAGAGAGAATAAAGATTTGATTAGAGATCTAGAAATTGGTAAGAAGATTTCAGCTTTAGTTTTGAATTCAGAAAATGAAGATAACTATATTGAATTATCCTTAAAAGAAGCAAACTTAGAAAAAGGATGGTCTGAAATTAAGAAAAGAGAAGAGCTAAATGAAACTGTTTCCATTAAAGTGATTGAAGCCAATAAGGGAGGATTAGTCATCAGGTTGTCAGGAATAATAGGATTTCTTCCTGTATCACAGCTTTCATCTGATAATTATCCAAAAGTAGAAGACGGAGATAAGAATAAGATTCTTAAAGAACTTAATAAATTCATAGGCGCAGAAATGAAAGTTAAAATTATTGGATTAGACAAAAGAACAGATAAATTAGTCGTCTCAGAAAAAGCATCTCAAGAAAAAAAATTATACGAGAATTTAAGTAATTATAAAAAGGGAGATATAATTGAAGGGACCGTTACTGCTTTAACTAATTTTGGGGCTTTTGTTAAATTTGATGAGAATATAGAAGGTCTTATCCATATATCTGAAATTGACTGGCAGATAATAGACCATCCAGAACAAATACTCAAAGAGAACGAGAAGGTCAAAGCCCAAATAATTGACATCCGTAATGGACAAGTATCTCTTTCTATTAAAGCGCTTAAAAAAGACCCTTGGAAGAAAATTGAAGAAGATTACAAAAATGGACAGGCGATTAAAGGTAAGGTTATTAAATTTAACCCGTCTGGAGCATTTGTTGAAATAAAGAAAGGGATTTGTGGAATGATTCATCTTTCTGAGTTCTCAAAACAAAATAAAGAGATGAAAGATGTTCTTGAAATAGGAAAAAAATATGATTTTGAAATAATATCATTTATCCCTAAAGCGCATAAAATGATATTAGGAATAAAAAATTAATATGAAGCATTTATTTAAAAATTTAATTATTGCTTTTCTAATATTTCTAGCAATTGCTGGTTTTTTCGCTCTTTCTGATAACTCAGCAGAAAAGGCAGAAGAAATATCTTTAAGTAATTTAGTTGAAGAAATTAATCGGGAAAATGTATCAATCATTACTATTAAAGGAGACAAACTAGAAATTGAATTAAAAGATGATACAAAAAAAGAAACTACAAAAGAAAAAGAGGCCTCCTTAACAGAATCACTAAAAAATTACGGCGTTGATCCAGAAAAATTAAAATTAGTTAATTTAGAAATAAAAGGAGAATCAGGAGCAGCTTTTTGGTTCGGGGCTATCTTGCCCTTCCTTTTCCCTCTGCTTATTATTGGTTTCTTCTTCTGGTTTATATTCAAAGGAGCGCAAAAAGGTCAGATGAAAGCATTTTCATTTGGACGTTCAAAGGCTCGCTTAGTTAATCCAAAAGATGGAAAAAATAAAGTGGGATTTAAAGATGTGGCTGGTCTAAAAGAGGCAAAAGAAGAGTTAAAAGAAATAGTTGAATTCCTTAAAACTCCAAAAAAATTTATTGATTTAGGAGCAAAAATTCCAAAAGGAGTTTTACTTGTTGGAGCACCTGGAACAGGAAAAACACTTTTAGCAAGAGCCGTTGCTAGTGAAGCAAGTGTTCCTTTTTTCAGCGTATCTGGCTCAGAATTTGTTGAAATGTTTGTCGGAGTTGGAAGTTCACGAGTGCGTGATCTTTTCCAAACAGCTAAAAAAAATGCTCCGGCCTTAATCTTTATTGACGAGCTTGACGCGATTGGCAGACAAAGAGGAGCTGGTCTCGGAGGAGGACACGATGAAAGAGAACAAACTCTTAATCAAATACTTGTTGAAATGGATGGCTTTGAAGTAAATACAGGAGTTATTCTTATTAGCGCCACAAACAGACCTGATGTTCTTGATCCAGCCTTACTTCGTCCTGGACGTTTTGACAGAAGAATTACATTAGATTTGCCAGATATTAAAGATAGGAAGAAAATTCTAGAAATTCATTCTATAAATAAGCCTTTTGAAAAAGATGTTGATCTTCAGGAAATTGCTGAGAGAACGCCTGGATTCTCGGGCGCTGATCTAGCTAATCTTGTTAATGAAGCAGCTATTTTAACAGCTAGGAGAAATAAAAAAGTAATAAGCCAAGATGAATTAAGAGAATGTATTGAAAAAGTACTTTTGGGACCTGAGAGAAAAAGCAATATACTTTCTAAAAAAGAAAAGAAAATTACCGCTTATCATGAATCAGGCCATGCCTTAACAGCCGCTTTATTGCCAAATGTTGATCCAGTCCAAAAAATATCAATCATCTCAAGAGGACAAGCCGCTGGTTATACATTAAAATTACCGATAGAAGACAAACATCTTCATACTCGTTCTGAATTTATTGAAGAATTAATTGTTTTATTAGGAGGATATGCCGCAGAAAAACTTGTATTTAAAGATATCACAACTGGTGCTTCAAATGACTTGCAAAGAGCTACTGAATTAGCACGTAAAATTGTAACTAAATATGGCATGAGCGAAAAGTTAGGTCCAAGAACTTTTGGCGGAAAAGAAGAGATGATTTTTCTTGGTAGAGAAATTGCCACAGAAAAAGATTATTCTGAAGAAATTGCTTCTCAAATAGATAAAGAAGTATCAAAATTCACTAACGATGCCTATAAATCAGCTAAAAAACTCCTTACTGATAATAGGAAAAAATTAGAACAAATTGCTCAAGTACTTATTAAAAAAGAAGTTATTGAAAGAAAACAATTTGAAAGATTAATGAAGAAAAAAGTTTAGGAATATAATAGAGAATGTCCGGCATACGCCGGACGCTAAAATTCTTTACAAAATTATAAATTTTGAAAAATTTTGCGGGCGTGTAGCTCAGTGGTTAGAGCATTCGGCTTATATCCGAACGGTCGGGGGTTCGACTCCCTCCACGCCCACCAAGGGCGATTGGCGCAGTTGGTTAGCGCGTCTCGGTGACATCGAGAAGGTCACTGGTTCGAATCCAGTATCGCCCACACATAGAAAAAACGTTCGCGTTAACGAACGTTTTTTTGATTTCATGCCATTATGTTTTACCGTATAAAATACAACGGCACGCCATCTGAAGAAATTAATATTTCATCTCCACATTCATAGAGGGTTTGGGCTACACAGCTGGAAAAATAGCCCTCCGGGATTTCAACTTCATTCCCTTCTTCTACTGTGATGTAGACCGACTCTTGTCCTGATTTATACGAACCTCTAAACTTTATCCTTACTTTTGTTTTGTAAGGAAATGGAACTCCAATCGGAAAATAAAACTTTATATTCCCCTCTTGGAAATTGGCATACAGAGTTGGAGGAATTAGATAAAGCTTATCCAAGTCCTCATTGTTTTCAGCGCTTCCAACATCATTGCCACAACCCAACACCATAACTACCAAACAGAACAAAAACGCAATCTTTTTCATGACTTCCTCCTGTTATAATATTAATAAATATAAAAAGAACCAAATTAACTGGTTCTAATCTAACATCAAATTTACCTTCTGTCAAGCCCATCTTGCTTTTTGGCTTAAATTCTGGTACTTTATAACTAACCCGCCTTCGCTGAAAGCTTCGGCGAGGCGTTTATTTTTCTAATCAAATCAAAGATTTGAAGAAAATTAACGGGGCCGATAGCTCATCTGGTAGAGCGCCACACTTGCACTGTGGAGGCGGCAGGTTCGAGTCCTGTTCGGTCCACCAAAATTATGAAAATTATTTTTGAGAATGAAGATATTATTGTCATTGATAAACCAGCTAATTTAACGGTTCATCCTGTTCATCCAGAACAAAAAGATACTTTAGTTAATGAATTAATCACCCACTATCCAGAAATTAAAAATGTTGGCGAAGATCCATTAAGACCTGGTATTGTTCATAGATTAGACAAAGATACATCAGGATTAATGGTTATAGCTAAAAATAATAAAGTATTTGAGCATCTCAAAAATCAGTTTCAACAAAGAAAAGTAGAAAAAAAATACATAGCTTTAGTTCATGGAAAAGTTAAAGATAAAAAAGGAACAATCACAAAATCAATTAGCTTTTCAAAAAAAGATCATAAAAAAAGAAGCGCTTTATTAGATGAAAAATCAAAAAGAGCCTGGACAGAGTATCAGGTTATAGAGAATTTTGAAAATTATACTTTATTAGAAGTTTCTATAAAAACAGGCCGAACACATCAAATTAGAATACATTTAGCTTCAATAGGACATCCAGTTGCAGGAGATAAGCAATATAAATTTAAGAGACAAATTAATCCAAAAAATCTATCAAGACAATTTTTACACGCTAAATACTTGAAATTTCAGTTACTTGATGGTAAGATAATGGAATTCAAATCAGAACTTCCAGAAGATTTGAAAAACACATTAAAGGAAATTAAAAAACAATGAATAAATTAGACGAATTTAATAAAAAACAATTAAAGAAAGATTTGCTTGAAATTAAATCAGGAGATACTGTTCGCGTCCATCAAAAAATTAAAGAAGGAGATAAGCAAAGAATCCAGATATTTGAAGGGCTTATTATTGCTAAAAAACACGGCAAAGGCATTAACGCGACTATCACAGTAAGGAAAATGAGCAAAGGAATCGGCGTAGAAAGAATTTTTCCGATTCACGCCCCTTTTATTGAAAAAATAGAAATTATTAAAAGACATAAAGTTAGACGCGCTAAACTTTATTACATTCGTGATAAATCAGCTAAAAAAGCTCGACTTAAAGAGATAAAAAAAGAGCCAAGAAAAAAAGAACCTGAAACTAAAGAAATTAAAAAAGAAAAACCAGCTGAAGAGAAATAAGAGCCCAGGTGGTGGAACGGCATACACGGCAGGTTGAGGGCCTGTGTCTTTCGAGACGTGCGGGTTCGAATCCCGCCCTGGGCACAATTTGACATAATATCTTATAAAATATAAAATTGAATTATTGAATAAATTTAAAAGATGCCTAAAAAAGAAAATCAGCAAATCACTCAAAAAGAATTAGAAAAAATACTCAATCAACAAACATTGATTATTTTGAGCGCCTTAGATAAAAGAATAAACTCTGTAGATATCAAACTTTCTAAAAAGATAGATGCTATGGAGATAAGATTTAATAAAAAACTTGATCGTCTAACCACAACCTTGGATAAATTTTTAAAGCGTATGACAGATATAGAAGATGAATTCAAGATAATGAAAGCTGATATTAATCGCCTTAAAAAAATAGTCAGTGAAAAATTAGGCATAGAAATGCTTTAATTTATTTTTTAAATATATGGTATAAAAAGGCATCCAATTGAATGCCTTTTTTGATTGCTTATCGCATTAATCTCTCCCCAATTTTATAAACATCTCCAGCGCCTATAGTGATAATTATATTATCTTTATTGGCGTTTTTTCTGAGATATTTAACTATATCTTTAAAATCTGAAATATATTGAACAGAATCAGTTTTTATTGCCTTAACTAAATCTTTAGCGTGAATACTTTTATTATCCTTTTCACGAGCTGCGTAAATATCGGTGATAATTATATCATCTACACAATTAAAACTTTTGGCAAAATCATTTAATAAAAGTTTTGTTCTGGAATATAAATGTGGCTGAAATACAGCTATAATTTTTTTATTAAGAAACTTTTCACGCATAGCTTTTAAAATTGCTTTAACTTCAGTTGGATGATGAGCATAATCATCGTAAATTAAAGCACCTCGCCAAGCTCCCTTATACTCAAATCTACGCCATGTTCCAGCATATTTTTTAAGTAATTCTAATGCTTTTTGTTCTTTAATATTAATTGCTTTAGCAACCACTAAAACTGCCTTAGCATTTTGTAAATTATAACTACCAGGTACTTTTAATTTTAATTCTTTTTCTTTAGTATAATCAATTATTTTTACTTTTGTTTTAGAAATTTTTAAAGCTTGTTTTGTGTTTTTACCTTCAGGATTACAGATAATCAAACCGTCTTGTGGAACTTTTTTGATTAATTCAGCAAAAGCTTTTTGAATATTTTTAATATTTTTAAAATAATCTAAATGATCATTATCAATATTAGTTATAATTAAAATATCTGGAAAAAGATTTAAAAATGATTTTTTATATTCACAAGCCTCAACTATAAAATACTTGCTATTACCTGAAATAAAATTATCTTTTTGTTTTCTTAAAAATCCACCGACTATCACTGTTGGATTTTTTTTAGCTGAAATCATTAATTCAGCTAACATAGATGTCGTTGTAGTTTTTCCATGAGTTCCAGAAACGGCAATAGTATATTTATTCTTTGAAATCAAGCCAAGCGCTTCAGGATAAGAATAAATAGGAATACTTAATTTTTTGGCCTGAATTAATTCTGGATTATTTTTTTCAATAGCCGGAGAATAAATAATAATATCTATATCTTTAGCTAAGTTAGTTTTTTTGTGACCAATAAAAATCTTGGCGCCTAATTTTTTAATCCGCTCTAAAGCATGTCCAGATGATATATCTGAACCAGTTACTTTTTTCTTATTCAAAAGCATCATTCGTGCTAAAGCTGAAACGCCAATTCCGCCAATTCCAATAAAATGCGCTTTTTTTATTTGTTTAAATAATTCTTGATTCACTTTAATTGTTTAACTAATTTTACAAATTGTTCTCCTCTATCATATTCATTCTTAAAAACTCCAAAACTAGCCGCCCCTGGAGATAAAAGAATAATATCACCTTTTTGAGAAAGATTTTTTGCTTTTTTAAATGCTTTTTTCATATTATCAACAACTTCAATTGGTTTTGTTGAATATGAAATAATTTCATCGGTAGCTGTTCCCTTAATTAGAATTAACGCTTTTACTGT
>Ga0222637_1000815_pt1 | contig 12148 bp, 15 predicted proteins | sample AntAcemetagen143_FD_181149 | JGI IMG/M metagenome (GOLD analysis project Ga0222637, IMG submission 181149) | Saline water microbial communities from Ace Lake, Antarctica - #143 | ecosystem: Environmental > Aquatic > Non-marine Saline and Alkaline > Saline | place: Antarctica: Ace Lake...
TCCACTCACTCACTTTTCCCTGTGGTTCCATATACTTACTAAGTAAGTAAGTCTTTATAAACTTTACGAAAGATATATAAAGGAAAATAAACTTAGTTAGTTACCTTAGTTACCATGGATAAAAATAAAGTAGGTGTTTTAAATGAATAAGCTATTAGTTGTTGGTGTCTTAACTCTTTCAATATCACTAATAGTTATAGGCTTTTTAATTATACCAGAAAGCACAATTGTCATTGAAACAATAAGCCCACAAGTTATTTGTTGTGGGGGTGGATGCTAATCGCATCATACCAGTTTTCTGATACTTCTCCAACCGTACTTTCTTATGTTGGTGGGAAAGAAAGTGTTGTAGAAGCATCACAGACAGTGGTTGGGCAGAATAGATCGTCTGTTTCTGCAGCACAACAATCTTTAAATCAGGCGAGGGCACAAGTTGCCGAACAGGCGAGGGCACAAGTTGCCGAACAGGCGAGGGCACAAGTTGCAAGACAAGCCGAACAAGTTATCCAAAATAAAATTAATGCTATTCGTGATTCTAAAGAACAAAGGATTCAAGAGCTTCAAAGACAAAATAAAGAAAGCGGAATATTGTCAAGTCATGATAGTGATGTGAGAGTCATAAATGCTAGAATAAATGTTGAAATATCAGATTTAAAAAAATCTGAAAAAGCAAAAGCTGGTCCAACTGGAGAAGTTCAAGCTGTTGGAGACAGAACAATACCACAAAAAATAGAAAGTATAATAACAACGACTAAAACAAAATCTCCTCTTAGGAAAGTAACAGAACGACAAGAGGTTCAAGGTGGAGTTTTAGAATCAAGAGTTGTAAGTGTTGGTAAAGATAATATTCCAAATACTCAAATAGTTTTTGTCCCCCATCAAGGTTCTGAAAGATCGGCCACACAAGAAGAAGTTGCTTCCTTTAGAGATAAACAACAAAGAGTTGAGGGTATTTTTACAACAGGCGTATTAAATGAAGTTATCTCAAGGGTTCAAGCTAAAAGCGATATTGCATCAACTAGAAGATTGAGAGGGGATAGTCCTACAGGATTTGCAGGAGTTGCCGAAGGATTATTTACTGGAGGTATCGGCGCAGGTGCTGCTGTTTCTTTATTATCAGCTGTTCAATTTGTTATCTCTGCTGTAACTGACCCTGTTGAAACAGCAGTCCAAACAAAAGAAAGTTTAATACAATTATCCGGAGATATAACTTCTGGAAAAGCATTGAGGGATGTTTCTACAATCGTTAAAGAACAACCAGGGTTTGTTTTGGGTTTTGTAGGAACTGAAATAATAACTGATTTAGCAACAGGACAAATAGCTTCTGATATATTTAAATCAGGTAAGCGTGTAGTTACTAAATTTTCTCCAGACTTCAACCAGATAACAACAAATTTAGATACAGGAATAAAATCTATTGCGGATGTTACAGATGTGGGAAAATTAGAGTTAATACCACCTCAAGGATTTGAACCTCTAAAAACATTAGGCGGAGATACTCTAAGACAAATTGATACTTCATTAAAAGATGTTGCTGCATTTAAAGGGGCTTTTGGTTTTAGTGCTGAAGACATAAAGAAACTATCTGGTAAAACTGGCCCTGTTGCCACCTCTGCAAGAGATTTGTTTGGGTTCTTTGGACCAGGTAAAACAGATACATTAGGGACTCTAGTAAAAACAACTGCACAACCTGGTTTTGGTGATATTAGTTTATTTGGAACACCATTTAGATTTGAAGATAATATAGCAATAGCACAAACAAGAATATCAAGACTAGGGGCAGAAGCACCAACCGCCAGTATATTTGATTTGTTGAAAGGCGATGTTACCTTTAGGGATGCCGCTTCTCAAATTGTTGTGTTCCCAGAGGAAACAATAGGTAAGAACTTCTTAGCTAAACAATTCACCCCTGGAGAATTAGAGGTTACCGTTAGAGGTGAGAGGATAATAAAGAAAATTGATAGAGTTGGACAAACGATAATAGATAAAAAAGTTGTTGATATTGTAACCGCAGAGTTTGTAGATTTACCAACAGACTTAGCAGAAGAAGTTGGTAAGTTAAAACTCGGGCAATTAACACCAGACGCAGAGGATGTGTTAAGAAGTGATTTAATAAAATTCTCTGGTTTAGATATTTCTGACGCAGACATTGTAAGTAAACCAGTGGTTAGAGTTTCAACATTTAGTCCTGGGTTATCTATTTTAAAGAACCTATCTAGTGGAATTGATTTAAAATCTTTAAGTCCTTCATTAAGTCCGACACCTAGTTCTTCTATTGTAAGTCCTGGTGTATCTATACCTAGCGATTTTAGTGGTGGTTCTGGGTTTAGTGCAGGGGAAATATCAAAGATTTTGAGTAGTTCTGGGTTTAGTCCGTCAGGAAAAAGTGGAATTAGTAATATTGGCAGACATTCTCCTGGTGTTCCAACTCCTCCCGTAATATTACCAAAGATACCTCGCCAAATTAGACAACCTAAAAAACGAGGTAGATTTAGTGTAGAAGTGCGAAGAGGTGGAGTGTTTAAAACAATAGCGACGGGTAGTGATTTAAATAAAGTGCTGGGTATCGGTGTATCAAGAGTTAGAAGCACACTAGCCGCTTCTTTAAGAGTTCGAGGATTGGGTAAAACTAAAGTTAGACTGCCAGAAGGATTTAGAAGAAAGGGAGAAATTTTAATTGAGAAGAGAAAGCGAAGAATTAAAAAGAAACGTACCGGATCTAAAGAAGTTAAGGAACTTAAAGAAGCTAAAGCTAAGAAAAGGAGGTCTAAAAAATGAGTAAATTTACAGATGAATTTGTTGAACAATATGGAACAACTGGTAATTTAAAAAGAATAACAGAAGGATTAAGAAGGGTAAAACTTAATAAGAAATGTCCGTTAAAGAAAACCAAAACTAAATTAGGTGAAACGTTATGAATGAAAAAATAGACGAAGTATTAAAAGCATACGACCAACAGATTAAAGAATCTCAAATAGCAACAGATTCAGCTAAGCTTGGACAGTCTCAACAAGAACTTCAATTAATGGAAAATCAGAATGTAATGAACTCTATTAATGAGCAATTAGATTTAGGTGATGTTTTAGATAGAATGCACAATCTTCTTCGTGGATATGTTTTAAAGAAAGTTGATGGAGTAACGCAATGGTGTAAGCCAAAGAATAACGACTTAGTTGTATTAAGTGATTATGGTGTAAGTTATATTATGCAAATGCTCCAGGCATATTTAACAAAAAATACTTTACTTTCAAACTACGACGACAAGCAGATTGATGCTAAGATGGAAGATTTTAGTAATACAATTAATGATGATATATTTATGGAGTATGATAAAATGTTTTTAGAACCAACGCTAGATGAATGTAAAGAAGAAATAAAGAGGAGAATACAATCTAAAGTACAGATGAGGAAGTTCGCCTTAGAACTTATGGATAAAGAAGCTGACGAAAACAAGATTGAAACCGAGTTGTTGAAAGAAATGGAAGGCAGAATTGAAAAAGAACTTAATACAATTAAAGACCAAAAGAGAAAGAATAAACTTAAAAGGTTTGAATCTATTACTAGAATGATTCAAGATACTGTTCACTCCGCATATCAAAGAGCATGGAAAGGACAAGAAAGAACTTCTGCTAGAAGCCATATGCATATTACAGAAACTAAAGGAGGAGTTGTTATGCCACAACAAAATAGTGGTTTTAATCCATTAGGAATATTAAAAAGAAGATGAATACAACACTATTATCCGTACTACTTTTAATGGTAACGTTAACTATAGTCGGTGCAACTTCCATAGATGAATTTCAATTAGATGTAGATGATGTAGAAATTTATCAGACTTGTAATAATTGTACTAGTTGTAATTTTACAAGAGTTATGGGACCCAATAACCAATCTATATTATCAAATTTAACAGCAATAAAAGATGGTGACTACTACTTCTCGGTGATAGATAAAGGAAATTTTACAGAGGTAGGTGATTATTCTTATATTTATGTTTGCGGTAATGCTGCTGAAAAAAAGACGGGTAGATTAACTTTTGAAATAACATACACTGGTGGAAAGCTAACGGGGCAGGTTGTAACAATTTATTTAATGAGTATTTTTATGCTTATATTTATATTAGCTTTAATTGTTTTGTTGATTACAAGGCTTCCTACGAAGGATTCTACAGATGAAGCTGGTACAATTCTTGAGATTTCTAACTTAAAGCATTTGAGGCCTGTCTTATGGGGAGCTGTTTGGGGTATTATTCTTGGGCTAATGTTTATAATTTCTAATATAACAATTGCTTATTTACCAACAGCAATGATTGGTGGTTTATTCTGGGCTATTTATAGTATTATGTTCTGGATAACTTTGCCTGGAATTATAGTTTGGTTCATCTGGATATTCACTAGAATATTTAAAGATAAGGAATTTAAACGTATGATAGATAGGGGGGTTGAAGTAAATTCACTATGAACTTCGCTAGTAAAGTTACCACAATCAAGGCTGCTGATGAGTTAGCAAAAATACTAGATAGAGTTAGACTTAACAAGTTAAGGAATGGACAAAACACAACATTGCTTAGTAGAAGAAGATTAACACTTGCAATAGCAAGACTACCAAATTTAGAAAGAAGATTAATGGAGGCTCAAATTGAAGATGATAGGAAATAAAAGGGGAAATGTAATGGCAATTTTATTGATTGTAGGTGGACTTTTTCTTCTTGTAATGTTTGGGGTAATGTTATCTTTAGGTAGTTCTACAATTAATTGGGTTATGGATGAGACTGTCCCTGAATTAAAAGCTCTTGGTGAAGTCGGTTCTTGGAATGCATCAGACACAGTAAGAATGACTATAGATCCAGTTAATACATTTATACAAAACTTTACATGGGTATCTGGTGTAGTGTATATCTTCGGTCTGATTGGTATGTTTGGTCTTGCCTATGCTTTTAGATCTACGGGAGACAAGTGGCTTATTGGATTATTCCTAGCATTGGTATTAATATTGGTAATAGCTTGTATATTTATGAGTAACATCTATGAAGACTTCTTTGGATCAAGTGATGTAATGGGAGATATAATGAAAGAGCACGTTCTTCTTTCGTGGTTAATATTATATAGTCCTGGAATTATGTCTATAATTGCATTTATCGCAGGAATCATTTTGTTTAGTGGTCCAGTTAGGGAGGGAGTATGAAGAAGTTATTGATGTTTTTGTTGGTCGGAATATTTATGATTAGTTTGGCTAGTGCTGATTCATTAAGCGAATATTATAATGGGCCGGGAAATGAAAATATTCCTATATGGTCAAACCAAAGAGCACAAACGTTTACAGTTGGAACCACAGGAGCATCTTCAGATCAAACCGTAGAAAATATTTCTGTTCTTATATATAGACTTGGAACTATACCTGGTACTTTACAATTTAATATAACTGAAACTAATTCTTCTGGATATCCGAACTCCACTATAGTAGGAACTGGAGCAATTGATGTATCTGCATTAACAACAGATACTGCTGGGGCTTGGACAAATGTTACACTAGATTCTTCATTCACCGCTTATAATACTAAGACTTATGGAATAGTATTAAACTTAACTGGCAGTAGAGACAGCAGCAATCATATTAAATGGAAAGCTAATTCAACTGGTAACTATTCTGGTGGTTCCATATTTACAGGAGGGGTAGTAGTTTTCCCACCAACAGAAAGAAATTTATTATATGATTATGCTTTTAGGGTTTGGGGTGATATATCTGCGGCTGTTGATATTGTAACTCTAGAAACCCCAACTAATGACACAACTTTATCTGATGTTGGAATAAATTTTACTGTTAGTGGTAACGTAACTAACTCTTTCAATACAACAAACATTACTTACTATGTATGGTTTACTAATGGTACGATACACAATCAAACAACCATTGCTTTATCACCAACGGATGCTTTTAATAATACTTTGTTTATAGATGATTTTACATTAAATGGTTATATTTGGAATGCGGAAGTATGTTGGGAAAATTCATCTTTTAATAATTGTTCATTCGCAACAGACAATTTTACATTTGATGTAGTTCCATTTAGTGTATTAGATGAGGATTGGAACAATTTTACAATAGGTGGGTCAACGGATGATTTTAGTATAAATGTGAGTGTTCTTAGTGGACTTAGGGTTGCGACTATGATGTTCACTTATAATAGTACGGAATATGATGCCGACTTTACTGAATATGCAACAGAAGAATACTACGCTTCAATCACTCACGACATTCTACAAGTTACTGCAGATACAAATGTTAGTTTCTATTGGACTGTTACATTAGAAAATGGGTTCTCGCAAAACTCTACTTTACATAATCAAACAGTTCAATTATTATCCTTCGATGATTGTTCCGCAGGAACCTTTATGGTGTTTAACTTTACTATTGTTAATGAAGGAAACCAAACAAAACTTGCGGGAGTTGGGGATAATACTAATATGTTAATTGATTTAACCTTATCTAGATTAGACGCATCGACCTTATCTATAAATTTCTCACAAAATTATACGCAAGTTAATCCCGGGGCTGTTTGTACCAATGTTAATTTAAATGATTCAAGATTTAGAGTAGACGGAATAGTAGAATATTCTGCAACACAACGATTTGTCGAATTTTATAACATACAAAATTATACCTTAACAAACACAACAACTAATCAAAATATAACTCTATATAATCTTAATGAGAGTTTGGGTCAGGAATTTAAAATAACATATAAGGACGATCAATTTAATACTGTGCCTGGTGCGATAATTCAAATACAAAGAAAATATATTGATGAAGGTGTATTTAAAACAGTTGAAATTCCTATGGTAAGTGAAGCGGGATATACTATTGCCCACTTGGTTAGAAATGATATTATTTACAATTTAGTTATAATAAAAGAGGGAACTGTTTTAGCTACATTTACAAATGTAGTTGCTGATTGTCAAAACCCGACATTTACAAGTTGTGAAATAAATGTGAATAGTTTTTCAACCGGAATACAGCCAGAAGATTTTAGTAATGATGGAGAGTTTACTGGTGTTTTATCTTATAATAAAACCTCAAGAGTGGTTTCTACAACCTTTGCTATATTAAGCGGTATTCCATCTTTAACAACTTTAAATGTAACTCTATGGGATGCTCTTGGAGAAACAGAAGTTTGTTCAGATAGTTTAACTGCTGCTGGTGGAACATTGAGTTGTACGGTCCCTGCTAGTTTCGGTAACTCTAGTATAATTATAAAGTTGTGGAGTGGAGGAGAAGTTAAGCGAAGTGCTATAGTTAGTTTAGCAAGTGATCCGTCAGATATTTATGGAAACAATTTAGTTTTCTTGGGATTAATGATTATACTCTTAATAATTGGGATGAGTGTAACAGATAACCCAATGACATTAGGATTTATGTTAATTATTGGTAGCATTATATTAGTAGCATTAAATATAGTTGCTAACGCTGGGTGGATAGGTGGAGGAGCAACAATGTTATGGTTTATAATCGCAATTATAATATTAATGATAAAGGGGAGTAATAGACAATAATGGGGCAGATAAAATTTATTAGTAGTATGATTATGATAGGATTGTTTTCTATAGCCATAGTTGTTTTTGCCATACAATTTGGGGTTGATAATGAATCTGCTGTTTTATTAGGAGACGATCCAGAATATGCCAAGGTACAAAATAATTTAGTTGGTGACATACAAACCTTTAGAGATGATTCCAATTCATCCATAACTACAGCAATGACGTCTACACAAGAAGCTGGTGATCAGTCTGCTTCGAGTGGTGGACAATTTAAAGTTGGCGTTGGAACCGCAATCTCTGTTACTACAACAGTTATAACTCTTGGTTTTAATAAAATATTTGGAATAGACACTGGATTCGGAATTTTTTTAACAGCAATAACATCTTTACTTGTATGGATTGGAGGATTATATATATGGAAAACTATAAGGGGGAACCCAGATTAAGATGAGTATTTATAACCAACCAAATTTAACAAGTGGTATTGATGGGACTTTTGTAGAAATTGCTGCAACAGTCCCTTCTTTTATCATTGGGCTTTTGGTTTTTGTATTTGGATTTGTTTTTATAACTGGAACGGCTACACAAAAAGCAAAGACTGGTCATGCCGATATGCCTATGTGGGCAGTAATGGCATCCATATCAACGCTAATTGTTACGTTACTATTATCAATAAAAAGTGGATTAATAAATATAGAAACCCTTGCTATTGTAATATCAATAACTGTGTTTTCTGGACTATGGTTATTTTTAAGTAAGGGCCGTGGAGAATTATAATGATAAAAAAAAACTTTAGCTTACTTTTATTAGTGATAACCATATTTCCCCTTTGTTCCGGTTCTTTAGATGTCGGTCTAAACGGAGAATCGGGTAGCTTTGGTGAAATAGGTTTAGACTTAAATCTTAATCCATTAGATATAGATTTTGGAGGTAATTATTCTATTAATGTTAATTCAACCGAATGGTGGAATACAGCCATAGGCCCACTAGATAATGCCGACGCAACCCAGCACAATAACGTCGGGGGGGTTTTAACCATATCTGAAACATATCTTAGATCTTTTGGTGATGGAGAATGGCTACAATTAGATGGTGGTAATTCTCCTAGTGCACATATTAATTGGGGTGGGTTTAATTTGTTTAATGTAAATAATCTAACTGTTGATGGTTATATTAATGGAATTGGAGATAAAATAACAAATGTCGTTCACTTGCTTTACAATGAAACAATAGACGGCAGAAAAACATTTACAGATACAATAATTTGTGAAAATAATATGATTATAAACGGAGATTTCGCAACTGATTCTGATTGGACATTAGGCGGAACAGCAACTATATCTGGTGGCAAGGGAAATTTTGGCAGTAATACGGCAACCTTTACTCAAGACATAGGCGTTGAAGTAGGCAAAAAATATATTGTTACTTTTACACTTAGTTCTTTAGCAGGCGGTCCCGTCCCCGCCCCTTATGTTCAATTTACATTGGGTGGAGTTACAGGAAGCGTTCGAGGTTCTGATAATACATATACTCAAGAGATTACAGCAACAAACACAAATCCCTTAGTCTTTCAAGCTGGAGGCGTCTTAACAGGGGCAAGTATAGATGATGTTAGCGTGATAGGTTATGGAATAATTGTTGAGGGACGAGGACAAGTTGATTATTTAGATGTTGAAAAAGAATTATTAGTTGAGGGAACAGATAATTCGGGCAAATTTTCTGTTTTAGATAGTGATAATAAAAATATGTTTAATGTTAATACGGCGTCGAGAAATATTAAAGTTGGAAATACAGATTATATAACTTTTAGCGAAAATGGTGGAGGTGGTTTAGATTTATCTACTGGGGGTTTTTGCTCGTTTCAAGGAACTGGAACTGGAGTTCCCACGAAAGGACTGGGTTATACAAATAATGCTTTGTTATACACAACAGACTTTGAAAATGACGAATACTTCGGACAATGGAGTCCTGATACAACTGGCTTTCCTTATTTTATTCAAGAATGGGCTAATTTTAATACTGGTTTGCCAGTAGCTCCATTAGTTTTGGCTAATGCTAGAAACGGTAGTACTGCTGTTGGTGGAGGTATAACTTACCAGAAAGACATGAAATTTACATTTCCAGATTTGAGTAGTTTAAAATATTCTAATTTAAGAATAGGAGGAAGTGGAGGTTTTTATGGTTTAACCTTAACAGCACACGACGAGATAATTTCTACTTATGATGCTTCAGGAGGAAATTCAGCAGAAGCAGGCTATAAAGCAACTGCTGGAGCAAGTACTTCAATAATTTCGGCTTTCGAGGTTGGCGATGGTACAATAACAAACGCTTTGGATTGTAATGACAAAAATATTATTGATGTTAAAGATATAAATATTGATGGAGATACAATTTTAGGAGATTCGGATACTGACACAATAACATTTAACGCAAAGTCTGCTTCTAATATTCTACCACAAATAACAGATACATATTCAATAGGTTCTAGTCTTTTGAAATGGCTTAATGGATATTTTATTAATTTATTTGTAACTAATGCAACTATTGAAAATTTAAATATGACTGGAACTTTAACAACAGGGATTTCACATATGCATGGATTAGCTACTGAAATTCAAACAGTTACAACTATTGATACTTGGTATAATGTAACATTCAATGCAAGTCTTGGAGATACTTATAATATTGGTTTTGAAGATAATCGAACATTAGTTATTAGTCACGATGGTCATTATACTATTAATTTTGGATGTGGAATTATGGATGATTCTCCCTCACCAAATGCAAATGTTGGTATGAGAATTACAAATAATGGGGCAGAGGTTTCAGGAAGTTATGTGGAAGTAGATACAATAAAACAAAATGCTGACTTATGGATAGAACACACAACACATTCAGAATTTAGTCTTGGTGATGAATTAAATATGCAATATATAGCAAGTGATACAGATGTTACAATGGAGCAAGAAGATACTTATGCTCTACAAGGATTTAATTGTTATGGATATTTACAAGAGGTTATTTTATAATGAATAAAAAAATAATAATAAGTTTAGTAGGAATAATTTTATTAGTTGGAATAGTTTTTGCTGGTTCATTAGTTGAATTAAAAGAGAAAGAAAGTGTTTATATTAAAACATACAGAATTTTAAATAATGGAGTTTGTGAAAATATTATCTGGGAATTACGAGATGAAAAAGGATTTTATAATATCTCTTTGAATCATTGTGGCTGTGAAAATATTCCAATAACAAAAAAGATTATAACAACAGAGGAAGTTAAACACCCATTCAAAAATGAAATGATAATTAGAACAATAACTACTTATGATATAACTGGATATGAAGACAAGTGTGATGATACCTACGAGCCATTTAAAAGATTATACAAAAAAGCACAGGAGAAAAGAAATAAGATAAATATAAAAACCTTAGAGGCTTATGTAGATAATAAAATGGAAGATAAAATTGTTTCAGAAGATGGGAAAATTTCAGACAAAGAGGTTATAAAATAAAATGGGTTTAAAAGAAATAATTGGAACAACTATTATAAGATTAGGATATGTCAAGAAAAAAGAATATAAAGAGAAAGAATATATGGGAAAATATATTGATTATAATGCTGAAGAATTAGGAGTCGGAGCAGTATGTGATGTTAATTTTTTAAAGAGGTTGAGAAGTGTTGTATATTATAGTGATAAGAAAGATATATAAAGAAAGTGATTTTATAATATCTACACCACAGGCTTAGGTTTGTGGTGTGGCCTTCGGGCTTTTCGGTGATAAAATGAGTGAGATAATAAAAAAACGAGTTAGTGAAAGTAAGGGAAAGAATACAAAGATATTTCTACATAATGGTTTTAGATTTGAAGGAAAAATAACTGGTTTTGATGAAAAATATATTGAAATTTTAGATTTTAGATCTAATGCTTTTAAAATTATTGAGTTCTGTGATATTAAAGATATAGAGGTTGCCCAATGATTTATCGGAAGTATAACTGGGATTTTTTTAATGATTCTAATATAAAGGATTATGAGGAAAAAATATGAATACCACTATCCCAACAAAAGATATTGGTGATGTTAGGGATGTTTATAGCAAATCTGTAATGTGTAAAAAAACATTAGAAGACAGAAATGAAGATTATATTAAAAAGGAGTTGAAGATAAATGGGTAAGGAAAATTCTGAAAAAATGATACAAATCGATGAAAATGATACAAATCCACACCCTAAATTAGTAAATGATACAAATTTAGAGCAAAATGATACAAATCCAATTACCACTAAAAATAGTCAAAATAATGATGGTTTACGCACAGAAGATAAGAAAAAGGTAAATTACAAAGCAATGATATACGATACAAATGATATAAATGATATAAATGATACGAACAAACATATCATTCGTATCATTCATATCACGTATCACGACGTTGTAAAGAGACTTGGGAAATCACCTAAAATTAAGGTGTTTGGTTTACTACTTGATGGTAATAAAAGAACCTATGAAGAGATAGGGAAAGAGACAGAACAGAATACAGAATATGTCAGAGTTTTAATGAATAGGATGAAAGATAATTTTGAAGAAGTTGATACAATTAATGGAAAGAAG
>Ga0222637_1000816_pt1 | contig 12129 bp, 15 predicted proteins | sample AntAcemetagen143_FD_181149 | JGI IMG/M metagenome (GOLD analysis project Ga0222637, IMG submission 181149) | Saline water microbial communities from Ace Lake, Antarctica - #143 | ecosystem: Environmental > Aquatic > Non-marine Saline and Alkaline > Saline | place: Antarctica: Ace Lake...
GCAATCAGTAAACGCTTTTGCGGCAACCTTGCGCCCAACTGTGAAATCGGTTGCAACCGGCTCTTCGTGTACTTCGTGCTTCAATTCGCCATTGTCAAATCCGATAACTTGCATTTTCATTGCTCTTAATCTCCAAGTAAGGGGTTAAACGTCCATTGTGATTGCCATATCGGTATCGGTTACGATAAAACACTTACACATCCGAGCCCATGCGAACCAAGCGGGGACCGTCCCGTACTTGCGATATGCCTTGTATACTCGATATTTGAGTGAGTCTCGCGTCATAGCATCAACTCCAAATAAAGAACCGCGCCCCGGTCGTGATGACAGTCTAAGACTTGCCACGGGGCAGCGGTTCAAGGGGAAAAGTTTATTTCGGGAATCTGTCATCACGCCATGATTATAACATCACCAACATCCACCAATATATCCAACAGCTATAACGCCAAGCACACAAAGGACTAACAACTCACTGGACACTTGGTATGACCTGAAAACTAACCTAAATGCAGTAAGAACAAGACACTAACAGGCAAAGAATTATCCCAAGCCTTGCCGTTATCCTATTAACCTTAAGAAAGACTATGATACCGCTGCGCTTATCACTAAGCACAAAACAGGCACAAAACAACAAGCATAGTACGGCAAAAGGCACCATAGTACGCCATAGTCCGCAAGAATACCGATAAAGACAAGGCAACGAACCGCCAAGACAACGGCAAGGCGATAGCATAGGCGGACAACTAAACTCCCGGCGCAATCAAAGCGCGCAAAGAAGTATAATCTTTCCATGATTAGCTTGCGCCCTGGATCACCGGCGCTTTCGCCTATGTTTTATGCAGCTCTGCGCCCGATGTGCTGCGCCAGTGTGACCCGAGACACGTAACCTACTGCAAACACTACGCCGCGAGACTATAGCGGTATAGTATCCCCCTTGTTTTGTAGTGCAATCCCCCCGCATTAACCTAAGTTGCACCATGCGGATAGACTGATCGCGCGAGCCATAACGTGCGCGCGGAGGGGGTACACGCCCCTTTGGGGTACCCTCTGTATGTTTTATTACCTCCTTACAAACTTTTATTGAAAACGTATTTTTGCAGGAATGGACAGTTGTTTGTTGTTAGAATGGAGGTATGGCAAGTTTGATCCGCACAGACGAGGTTTCCTGGCGAGGTATGCGTCGTTGGGTGGTTCGTGCGTTCGTAAATGGGGTCCAAACGCTTACTCGGGTTTGGGACAGTGAGCAGGAGGCCCTGGACGACCATGAGATACTGGCGGGTATCTTGGGCTACCACCAGAAGTGTGAGAGTTTCTGGAATCATTTGACAGAGCCTACGGGTTTTACTTGGAAGAAGGTTTCCGGTCCTGCCCCGGACGAGATAATTTTCGACGAGGGTGCTTGGTTGGATTTCGAGGACGATGATACGGGTGGGTTTTAGGGAGAATGGTGATGGATGAACTGACCTCATGGGATCTTATTTTGGTACTGGCTGGCGGGGTTGGCGGTGTGCTGACGACATACGCCGTTGCGCTGTGGTGTGGAGCTTTTGTCTGCTGGGTGAAGCGGAACGCTCAGGGAGAGAAGCATGAACAGGCGTAATTTCCTCAAGAGGCTGGCTGGCGGGACTTTGGCTGCGTTGGGGCTGGGCGCCGCGGTCGGGAAGTCAGAGCCGCCGTTTTTCTGTATTGAACGCCATATCCGCTACAACTATGCTGACGGGTTGCATCAGGACGTTGTGATTATCGACGATGTGCCGAATCCGGCGTACCACATTCTTGAACCCGTGCCGAGTGACAGAATGATCGAAATGATGAAAAAGTACAAATCTCTAGTGTGCCGCACAAAAAATAACCCGCCATCTCTGACGGGTCTTATTGGTGCTGAGGATCGCTCAACACGACTCTGATTGGGGCGAGTACTCTCATACCCGCTGATTATGTACCTTGCTTATCCCTTGTCAAGCACTTTTTTTGAAATCTTCGCCTTGAACAACTTTCCTTCCGGCCCGCACACGGTTGAATATCGAACCATCGAGCAGGGGGATGGCGGAAGACGTTGATGTGACCCGTCAATAAGGCTTAGTTCGTCCACCAGCGGCGGGCTACAGGTGTACTCGTACTCGGCGTGCCATATGGGGACTGCGGTATGTCGGCAGTATTCACAGTCTTTGCACAGCTTCAGAGCGGCCATGTCTATTTCAGCGTTGGTTTCCTGCATCTTTTCTCGGAGTTCCCTGTAGTCGGTTTTGGGTTCTTCATGCATCTTCGGACCTCTCTTTCAGTTCGAGGATCTGGAGGCCCTTCTCGATGTTCAGCTTCGCCAAGGCTTCGGATGCCCGCCTTGCCGCCTTGAGCCGGTTCTTCAGACGCCGGTTCTCCCTGATGAGTTCAGCTTTCTTCACTGGGGAACTCCCTGTCGAGTACCGCACAGATCATCTTGGCGCCCTTAACGGCGTCCAGTGCCGTCCCTTCGGTGAGGATCGTCTGTGGCAGTCTGTGCGCCTGTAGCAAGGAGCCGAAGATCACCGCGGCGTACTTTCCGGTTTCCGGGCGGTCGGCTGTGGGCTTGGGGGCGCCGGCGGGGTCTGGGGCCTCGATCTCGGCTATCATCTTTCCGAGTTCGGCGATGCGCCCGGTGGCGTTGGCGTACAATATCGCTAATTCTTCTCGCTCTTTTGACAGCGTCTTCGCATGATTGACCTTCTCGCCAAGCTGGACCCTGAGAGCCTGGGCTTCCTTAGCGACGGTTTCCTTGTCCGTGTTGGCGGTCTTGAGTAGCTTTTCGAGGTCAGTGACCTTCATCGCGTTTGTGGCTGCTGTGGCCTTGTCTGCTGGGGATTTTGCCATTACTTTGCTCCTGTCTGGTTTTCTATGTAGTCGATCAGGACTTGTTTCCTGATCCGCTTGCTCTTGTAGACCCTGATGTGATTGATTTCCCCGGCTTCGACCATTCTGCTGACTGTCCTTGTGGAAACGGTCAAGAGGAACGCAGTCTCTCCGATCGTGAGTAAGTCCGGGAAATCTGACATCCGTTTCAAGGCTTGCCCTCTTCTTTCGGCTCGAACCACTTGGCTGATCTTCCGCACAATTCGGCAACGAGGTCCGAGTATCTGGCGTCGGAACACCTGAGAAATCTTCGTCCTGAGTCTTTCAGTTCCTTGCCTGTAACCAAATTCTGGGACGGCTCCTCCTTGGCGTAAGGCGAATAACATCGGTCTTCTCTACCGAAACTTCCCGATATGCCTCCGGTGGTTTGGTGCGACTCAGAGAAGTCTTCACGCTTGCGGTGTTTGCAGTCGGCACAGAATTTCAATTCGTTTGCCATGCAATTATTATTAGAAGACAGAACGCGACAGTCAAGGACAAAATAGGAATATCTGTATAACAGGTGCAATATTTCCTTGAAACCAACGTCCCCGCAAGTGAAGGATAGCAATATGGTAGCAGAAGGACAGGACAAACCGCCCCGTCAGCCTGAGCCGCAGAGGGAACCAGTCGAGCCTATCCCCGCAAGTCAAATTGGAAACGCCTCGTGGTATGTCAACGAGATTGCCCGCACGCTTGCTGAAGAAAAAGCGGGGAATATGAAACCACTCGCCGCCAAGCAGCGGCTCGATTTTCTGCGAAACGCCTACAAGTCTGTCACTGACGAAGAAATATCCGACGCGGCCGGTCGCGTGATGTCGCCGGTCGACAGACTTTCTCGCCTCGCCCTCATCGAGCATACCGACGCGCAACTCACCGAACTCGAAGAGGCTATAGCCGTCGTCGACGGTCTGAACGCAAAAAAAAAAGAGAGATGGCTCAGCCTGATAGCCCGAACACGTAAACTCCAGACGCTCGCAAAGTCCAAGGCGATCTACAATTGGATCTACATCGGCAGAACGTCCGAGGATAATCAGGTTTTCACCATGGGGGAGATGCAGGTGCGGTTCTTCGAGGTGTGGGCCGATCCCATCCAACATTCCCTGATTATGGCACCCCCGGCGCACGCCAAAACCATATCGCTCACCGGTCAGATGCTCTGGGATATCAAGGAAAACCCGCAGGTCCGCACTTTACTTTGGTTTGACACCGAGAACAAGGGTTCCAAGCAGTTAAAACTCGTCAAGAGGTATATCGGGTGCAAGCGGTGGAAGGCCCTCTATCCGAAACTCAGGATAGCGAGGGAGCGGCACGACGAGGATTCGTCCAAGCGGTTCACGATCACTCGGGACAATATCGGTTCCAGAGAGCCGACGATGGAGGCCGCGGGCACGATTTCGCTCATCAACGGTGACGGGTACGACATAATCTACGTCGACGACCCATGCCCCGAGACTGTGGCGTTTCAGGAGACTACCCGCGAGGCGATCAATTTCAAGTTCGATACGGTGGTTTCCATGCGGTTCCGCAAGCAGGAAATCTCGCGTTTTAGGATGATCTGCACACCCTGGCACCCTGAAGATTTGGCCGGTCACATCATTTCCGGTGTTAGAAGCGGTCTGAGGAAGGGCTGGAAGATCGCGTTCGACGAGTTCGCCGTCAAGAAAGACGCTGAGGGCAAGCATATTTCGTTGTGGCCCGAACGGTACGACTCGGAATATTACGCCGACAGGGAGAAGTTTCTCCATGCCGACCAGTACGCCCGGCTCTTTGAACTGAAATTCTCGTCCCAGACGACCAAGATCGTCCAGAGCGTCAAGTACTACCCCTGCGACCCGGAAGATAAAATGCTCAGGGAGTATTCGGAAAAGGACCAGAAGTGGTATGCTGATAGGATTAACGAAATATTCTCCGCAGAACAGTGGCTGTCGATAGATCCGTCGGCAACGTCGGGCAGGCATAGTGCCGAAACTGCGGCAACCCAGATCGCTATGACGCTACAGAATAGGGCCTACGTCAGAGACGTATGGTTCTTCCCTGGAAATCCGGTCGAGATGCAAGAGTGGATCGTTGATCGGATAATCAACCATGGGATACACCGGGTTCTCATAGAAGACCAGGGTGCGCAGGCGGGGCAAGTCGCGCTTTGGGTCGACTATATACAACGGCGATTGAGAGAGCTTGGTATCAAGTGGAATGGTTCGATAATTACCTGCAAAACCCAACAGCGAGGCGGCGGCGGTAGTGGCAAGGGCCAGAATATCGGCAAGGGCATGAGACTCAAGCAGTGCGCCGCCCTAATCCAGAACGGATATCTCCTATTCCCTGGCACCATTATGCGGAACTGGCAGAAGGGCGGGAACCTGTACTTCGGGTGTGTCGACAATTCAAATATCCGCAAGCTCATCAGGCAGGTCGTGGACTTCCCACTCGGTACGTGTGATGGGGTTGACACGATCACTCAATTCATCAGGGAAAACGCTTCTAGACTGCAAACTAACAGTATGCAGCCAAATTACACGATAGAAACACATGAGGTTATTAGCTCACTTCGAGCAGGCAAGGACAGGGCGCTGAAAGCAATGATGGAGCCCTCTGTCAACAGAGATGCACAACGGGAGTCAGAATGGTTACATGGATGCCTTGGATAATTATGTCGGTGGTGGTGTTCGGTTCGCTCGGCGCATTGTCGGTGGCGATAGTCGTGCTGTGTCGAACGGTCTTCGATCAGGGCGCCCAACTTTCGGCCCTATCGCTTCAGAAGCCGTTTTACCTGTGCGAAGTAGAGAAGGGCGCGCGTGGTATCTGTCGCGTCATACCGATAGGGGCGAAAGATCATCAGCAGCACGAACGCGAACCAGAGTCCGAACCGGACGATGGCCTTATGCCTGTACCCGAAGACTTTACCGACCCGACCGAAGTTCAACTTGACTCCAGGGAATAGCAGATGGCGTTGACCAAACAAGATGCGTTGAAGATGGCGATGGAGACGACAGAGAACTCCAACGCGGCCCGTGCGAGGTACGAAACCCTGTGCGGCCTGTGGCTCTGCTACGCTTACGGTCCCCAGTGGGCACAAAAGAACAATTCCGCCAATCTGTCTAGTAGTAATTTGAGTTACCTGAAGCCGGTAATCAGTCCAAAGAGCCGCAAGGTCCGCATTGCAATGAACATGATCCAGCCGCGAATCGAGCGTACCAATGCCCGACTCATGCCGCGGGAACTGGATTTCGTCGCCAAGCCCGCCTCGAGAGCGTCGAACGATACTATTGCCTCGATGGTAGCCACAACCAGACTCGAACAGCAGACCGATGATGTTGCCGCGGTCAAGGCGCTCCGCCGGGCGAGCCTGTGGCGTTGCGTGCTGGGTTCTGGCGTAATCAAGCGGACAATGCAACCGGTGGGCGCCCCGATCGTCGTGAGGGGGCCGGACGGGCAGCCTCGAATGGATGGGGAAGGGGAACCTAAGACGGTCAAGACGTTCAGGAATAAGTGGGTAGTCTGCCCGCCATACGAGTTTATTCGTGACGCGAGCGCCCGGACAACCGACTTCGAGGACGAGCAGATAATCGGGCACGAATGCCCGCGAACGGTCGATTGGCTGAAGCGGAACTACAATATCACGGTCGACGCCAAGGGTACGATGGGCGAACTGCTTGAATTCCAGCGGTTCCTCTACACCGCCTGCGGACAGACCAGCGGGCAGGGGTTTGGCGAATCGAAGCAGAATGGCGTGCTGGTTTCCGAATGGTGGTTCAAAGACCCATCACATGCCGACGGTGAGAATCATTGGCCCTGGCGACTGATGGCCTATCGTGACACTCGCAGTGAGGTACCGGAAGACCGCCAGTTGAAGGCGCTCGAATTCGGCCCGAACCCATACCACCAGCTACCTTTGCACCATCTCATCTACGATACCCAACTAATCTCACCGTGGGGGATTGGCATACCGGCGAAGACTATTCCGGCCCAAGACTCGTATAACATTGCCCACACTTCCATGTTACGGTCTTTCGTCAGCCATGGCTCTCCGACGTGGGTAGTCAAGCAGAATACGCTGGTCGACGGGGAGAAGGATGGTCTTAACCCCCGGGCCGACAAGCCGATAGTCTGGTACGGCAGCGATGCGACAAGTGCGCCAAAGCGGCTCGAAAGCGCGGCGATAGACTCGACGGTGAGGCAGATTCTCTCCGATTCTCCGAGTTGGCTGGACAACATGCTCAACCAATCACCGGTACAGGTCGGGGAAGCCGTCAAGCGTGGTGAGTCTAAATCGGCCTACGAGTTCCGCAAGGACTCCGCCGATATGTCCCAGACGGCGATTCTCGACGAAGACGAACTGACTTACAACCAACTGCTTACGGGTACGATGCACGACCTGATAAAGAGCGAGACCACCAAGGTTCTCGTCAACAGGCTCTCTCACCAATACACCGTCCAGCAGATACTCACGCTCAAGCAGCAGGACGTTGCCGAGTCTCTTGCCGGCGTGAAGATCGTCCGCGAGACTTTGCGGCCCAGAACGTCGCTTGAAACGAAAGAGGACTTCCTTGCCGCCATCCAATCGCAGATTATCGACCCGATCGCGGCACGTCGTTCGATGCTGGTGAAGAAGGGGATATCGTTCGACGAGAAGGAGAAGCTGGCCTACGAGGCGCAGATTCTCGAACTCGCCGCCCTGTTGAATGGTGATGAGGTTGAAGTCTTCCTCGCCGAAGAACACGAAATGCACATGTACACCTTGGAATTGGAGATCAACTCTCCGATGTTCAGGATGTACTCAGAGGATCAGCAGGAGGCCATACAAGGTCACTGGACTGAACACAAAGAAAAGCAGCAGATGAAACTCCAACTCGACGAACCATTACCCCAGATACCCGAAGAATCAGCACCGCCCGAACAACCAATGCCGGGCGAACAAGCGGGAATGGGCATGGGACCGGAGTTGGGATTGCCAGTAAATGCGCTTGCAGGGCCACTACCCACACCGCAGATGCCAATGGGAGGCATGGGCCAGATGCTCGGTCTTGGCGGTATCGGTGAGGGTATGCCCAGCGAGTTAGGATTGCCGCAGACCGGTGCGGCACCAATGGCACAGATGCCCAGCGTCCCGGTTGGCGCAGGGCTTTAGGAAGGTAGTACCATGACTGAATTAGATGTAGCAGGGCAGGAAGAATTGCAGGTCGACGACCAGCTTGGATTCCAGCCTACGGACGCAGCCCCGACAGGCAGCGAAGACGACGGGATGTACGTGCGAGTGCGCCGGGATATGTATGGACAACTGGCGCCGGATGGCGATTTCAACAAGGTAATCCACATGGCGAAACAGCAGAGAGAGTCCGAAGAGAACGGATTGTATGCCCTCGGGCAGAAGATATCCGATCAAGGCTTGAATGCCTACGGAGTTCTCGCTGACTGGAACGCCCCTGTTGAAGAAGCACCCCAACCCCAAGCCCAGCAACAGGAGCAGGGCCAGTGGGTAACGCAGGATCAGTTGGCTGAACTCGTCAAAGAGAAGGTGGGCAGCACCGTTGACGAGCGATTCAATTCCCAAGCACAGCAGGCGCAGCAGACTGAGGCGTTCAACGCCCAGCAGTCGAATATTACTGCCGCGCTCGATACGCTCGGGTACAAGTCCAAAAAGACGAAGTTCACCCTCGCGGGTACGGACCATGAACTTTCGCCGGTACGAGACTTGATTATTGACCCCGCGATGAGACTCACCGCACAACGCATCCACGAACAGGGCCTCAATCCGAACGCGCCCGACTATCAGGACAGGCTTTACGGTCCAATGTCGGCGCAGACGATCCAAGAGGCCGCCACCGTAGTCAAGCAGGTTATGGCCCTGATAGGGCAACAGCAGCTTGAACTTGAATCAGACAACCAGGCAGACCTGCCTCAAGCCTCACTCGGCGACGGACCTCCCGGCGGACGTGTCAAGAAGAACGTAGCTGACATGACTCCAGCGGAGAAAAAGGCCGAGTTCAAGGCTTGGGAAGCGAAGAAACGCGCCAAGAGAGACGGGTAGGCCGTGACATAGCCGGATGAACCGGCGAGGTACAAGATTATGGCAGATGGACAAGACTACATTGCCATGGCAGATATGGACGAAGCCATGGACAAGATTTTTGAACTCGACGTGGTGCCGCAGGAGACTCGTTTCGGCGCCACGACCCAGCATATCACTGGCGACAAGACGTTCACCAGTCAGGATATCACCGTGGAACTCCTGAAGTCCGCATACCACGGTGCCACGATGTCGGCGAGTCTCGAAGGCGATGCGCCCGACAGTTACGAACTCACGCTCCAGCAGATGACTATCGCAAGATCTCACCTGCGGGAACTCGCGTTCACGATTTCACACACGCTGGTAGCCGAAACTTTGGGCAGGGACAAGGAACATTCGGCTTACGACCCGGCCAAGCGACTCGTTCTTCAGGCGATGTCGTCGATCGGCGAACGGCGTAATCAGGCCCTCAACCAGGGAGCGAACTGCGTCAAGGCGCTAGTCGCCGCGAAGTATAAGGCTGATGGGGATACTTATTCCCAAGCCGTTAGCGCATTCCTCAAGATTGACACCGGTTCGATCTCGATGTTCCATCCCGGCGAGATCGTCGACATCCGCGCGGCAAGCGATGGTGCGGATATTCGGAATACGTGCGTTGTCAACGACGTTTGCCACACTACGAACTTCCTCGGTTTTGCAGTAGGGCCGGGTATCGTGGTTACGCTTGATACAGTCTATGGCCGTACCAAAGCCAGCGGCACAGGTAACGGCACGACCACCCAGGATGAATACTTGGACAACATCGCAGACGGTGACGAGATTGTTCGACATTCCGAAGTCGATGGCGCTGGTTTCCCCGCATCGTTTGACGCGCTGATCGACCTGAGTTCATCCCCATCGGCGTACTTCGGGCTGACGCGCACCACCGCCGGTAACTTCTACCTCGTCCCCTACGGTAAGAGCTACCTTGAAAGCAGCGCGAACGTCAACCTGAACCTCGAAACTCACTTCGGGGACATGGTCGACACGATGGCGATGGTGATCGGGCCGTCCCGTATCTGGCGAGGTCAGAATGATTTCAAGCTGTCCAACGCCCTTGTGGCGCAGGCGCAGCCGGATCTCGTCAACGAAATCGCAAAGCAGGCGGGCAGCGACAATGCCCGGTTCACCCGCGAGATGTCATCGACGATGGACGCGGCACGCAAGCAGACATTTGTGGCGAACGCCGGATGGAACGGTGCCGTACTGCACCACCCGGGCTTCCCGCCGATAATCGTGCAGCCTGAGCCGCTGTGCCCGCCGAACATTATTCGGATGTTCGAGCCCTCGGCATGGACGTTCTACCGTCTCGGCGGTAAGGCGCCGAACTGGATTCGCAACGATGGCGGCGGCAGGTGGCACACTCGCAGGAACGTGACTACCGGCAACCTGACGAAGATCCGAGACGCTTCGGGCTACGTTCACGAGACGGTCGTTTGTGACCAACCCCGAACGGTGTACGAAATCGAAGGCGTCAAGAGTACGCTGAAAACAGCGTAAACCAAAGCATTACAGATAAGCCTTCCCCCGGTCCCGCGTTTATGAGACGCGGGGCCAGGGGCGGGCGAAATGGAATAACAATGGGCACGAAACTGTTAGATCAAGGGCTACCGAGAATATGGTCGAAGACGCCCGTCGAATCAGACCTGCACAAAAGCGGCAGGGAGTTCACGGCGCAGGAAGTCCAATTCCTCGATGGTCTGGAACTCGGGCGAAACGACGTGGTTGGCAAGATGAAGCACGACCGCGGCATCGGTCATGCGGGCGGTCCTGCACTGAAGCAAATAATCAAAAGCAATAAACGCAGAAAAGAACTTGAAAAGCAGGCGAAATAGATGGCTGTTGCACAACAAAAATGGACGCTGACGACGCTGATAGCCCAGATAGTCGGCGAGTTGAACCAGGACCGCAGCGCCGCGGGCGGCACGGTCCCCGACCGTCTGAGTAACATCGTCCACGAATCCTACGAGGATTTGTGGGATGAACACGATTGGCTGTTCAAGCGGATCACCGCGACCTTGACGCTCACCGCAGATACGGCTACCGCCGACATGCCCGACACGTTCGAGAAGCTGGACCCCAAGTGGCTGCATGAGAACAACGATAGAGGCCCGCTGTACTTCACCGACGAAGCACACCCGTTCGAGGATCAGAGGTATAACGACAAGGACATCACCGGCGACCCGATCATAGCCCGAATCCAGCCGAAGACATCTGAGGTTACGAAATACGTGTGGCAAGTGGAAGTTACGCCGACACCCGCCGCTGGAATGACCTACCGATACGTTTACCTTCGTTACGCCCCGCCGATTGATGGCGCGACCGTAATACTCTGGCCCCAACCGTTTCACCGGGGCTGGCACCTTTTGGCCTTGGCGCGGTGTCAGAGGTCGTTCAAACCGGACGAAAGTTGGCAGGAAACCTTTGCGGCGTACATGCACTTACTGACAAGGCTCAAGAGACAGAACGACGAAACAATGAGGTCGTCGACCCCGTACATCTACGACGGGAACGGCTACCTCGGAGACGTAGCGAGCAGCGGTTGTACTTTGGATTGAAATGTCAAAAAAACTGAAAGCACAGTTCAGGACGATTAACAACGAACTGTACGGTAATTCCGTTCAGAGCGGAACATGTCTCGACACGCTGAACACTGTAGTAGACGGCAATTCAACTCTATCGGGCCGGATCGGTTTCGACGCCTTCGACCTGAACACCGACACTTTGGGCGAAATCCTCAATATGTTCGTCGCTACGTTTTTGGACGGCGTTACTTACGTCGTGACAAAGCGGGTTGACGGCAAGCTGTACCACTGGCAGGCTTACCCGACGCCGGCGGCGGCGTGGACGCTCATCAAGAACAAGCGGGCAAGCAACGTACACAGTATCTCAGATGCGGGCTGGTTCTATATGTGGGCCGATCGGATGTACTACTTCGACAGCCTGGGTGGTACGAAGTGGGACGGCACCGCGGCCTCGACGACAGGCACCGGCGTCTACAAGGCTGGTATCGAAGGTACTGTCGGGCCGATTCTCGCCACCCTCGCCGCGGGCGCCAAAGAAGGCTGGTATCACGTTACCACCACGAATTACAACTCTGTCACCGGTGAAGAGAGCATTTTTAGTGGCTTGCAGAGCTACGGTAGTATGGACTTCCGGCTCTCTGCCGATTCTTCTTCGGGCGGGATTCGGATAGATAACTGGTGCAATGGCGA
>Ga0222637_1000822_pt1 | contig 12054 bp, 12 predicted proteins | sample AntAcemetagen143_FD_181149 | JGI IMG/M metagenome (GOLD analysis project Ga0222637, IMG submission 181149) | Saline water microbial communities from Ace Lake, Antarctica - #143 | ecosystem: Environmental > Aquatic > Non-marine Saline and Alkaline > Saline | place: Antarctica: Ace Lake...
AAGCATTTTTTAAAATGTCTAAACTAACTCCTTCTATTTTAACATCCATTTGACAAGCTGTAACTCCATATTTAGTTCCAGCAACTTTTAAATCCATGTCTCCATGATGATCTTCTGGTCCTTGAATGTCTGTTAGCACCTTATAGTCATCGCCTTGCCCTATTATTAACCCCATAGCTATACCACTAATATGCGCTTTAATAGGAACACCTGCATCCATCAATGCTAAACTAGAACCACTAATTGAAGCCATTGATGAAGAGCCATTAGATGAAAGTATTTCCGAAACTAAACGAATCGTATATGGAAAATCTTTTTTATCTGGAATTAATGGTAAAAGAGCCTTTTCTGCTAAAGCTCCATGTCCAATTTCTCTTCTACCAGGACCGCCCATACGACCAGTTTCACCAACAGAATAAGGAGGAAAATTATAGTGATGCATAAAATTCTTAGTAACATCATCTCTAAGACCATCGAGTACTTGTCCTTCGCTTGGTCCGCCTAAAGTTACAACAGAAAGAGCCTGAGTAGTTCCCCTATTGAATACAGCAGATCCATGAGTTCTTTCTAAAAAAGCTACTTGAGTACTGATTGGTCTAACTTCATCTAATTTTCTACCATCAGGCCTTTTATCTTCTTTGATAATATTTTCATGAACTATTTTATCAATTTCTTCATTAAAAATATCTCTAATCTGAGTTTCTTTTCCACCTTTCTCGTCATCTAAGGCCTTAATCAACTCCAGTTCTAAAAAAGAAATATCTTTACTGTTTTCTATCTTGCTTGGCTGATAGACGACTGCTTCTAATTTATCAGATAAATATTCTTTGACTTGCTTAACTAATTCTGAATCAAATTCTTTAATATCTAAATCCATCTTTTCCTTACCAATCTCTTGAACAATGCTTTCTTGAAATTCAATTATTTTTTTAATATGTTGATTAGCAAATTCCATGGCTGACAACATAATTTCTTCTGGAACTTGAGAGGCTCCGCCTTCTAGCATGTTAATTCTATCGTTTTTACCAGCTACTATTAAATTAAAATCACTTTTTTCTCTGGCTTGATAATTTGGATTTAAAATCCATTCTTGATCAGGCCCTGATTCACCAACAGAAGAACGGCCTACTCTTGCCCCTCCAATCAATCCATTCCAAGGGATATCTGAAACACCTAAAACCAAGGAAGCAGCGATTAAAGAAGGAATATCAGGATCGTTTTCTTTGTCAAAAGAAAGAACTGTTACAACAAGTTGAATGCTATTCCTAATTTTTTGATTAAACCCAGGTCTAATTACGCGATCAATCATTCGTCCAGTTAAAACTGAATCATCTGAAGGACGACCTTCACGTTTAACAAAACGACTGCCTTTAATTTTACCAGCTGAATAAAATCTTTCTTCATAATTGACAGAAAGGGGCATGTAATCAGCACTACTTGGATCCTTGTCAATTACAACAGTGGCTAAAACAGTAGTTTCGCCATATCTTAACAGAACTGAACCATTAGCCTGTCCAGCTAGTTGTCCAATTTCTACTTTTAGCTCCCGACCTGCCCAATCGGTTTTAAATTGTTTAGGCTTCATATATATATAGCGCCTATTATTAATACAAGTTTCAGTTTTCGTACAGGTTTCTATTTGAAATTATTTTAAACAAAAACCTAAACGAAATATTCTGATATCATGAGTAAGAATAAAACGCTTTGTTTATTTTATTTTTTAATTAAATATCTTTTTTCATCTTTACTTAAATCAGTGAAATCGTCTGATACTTCAATTAATTTAGCTGAAGTGCTCTTAGCAAAGGCGATTACTTCTGTTTGAATTCCTTTATTTATCTTAAGATATTCCACTAAAGGAATAAAATCTCCGTCGCCTGTAACTAAAACAATTGCATCAACTTTATCAGCTGATTTAATAGCATCAACAGCAATACCAACATCCCAATCACCTTTTTTCATTCCACCAACAAAGACCTGTAAATCTTTTGATTGGATTTCTAATCCAGCTTTAATTAATGCATCAAAAAAAGTCTTTTCTTCTGGAGTTTCAGTTTGAATTACATAGGCAATTGCTCGAATTAACTTACGTCCAGCAACAGCTGCATTTAAAACTTCTTTAAAATTAACTCGTGAACCATAAATATTCTTAGCTGAATGATACATATTCTGCACATCCATAAATACGGCCACTCGTTGTTCTTTGTATTTAATAATTGACATTAACGTTTTAGTCCTAACTTTTTAATTATTTTTTTATAACGTTTTTCATCTTCGCCTTTAAGATAATCCAATAATCGCTTTCTTTTAGCAACCATTTTTAAAAGACCCAGGCGAGAATGATTATCTTTGGAATGCTTTTTTAAATGTTTGGTTAGTTCTTCAATTTGCTTAGTAAAAATAGCAATCTGAACTTCTGAAGAGCCAGTGTCCTTATCATGAACCTTATACTCTTTAATTATTTTTGTTTTTTTAGTTGGTTTTAACATGTTTTTTATTATATCAGAAAATAAAAAAAAGGCAAGTCACCTATAAAAATAGTACCCCGTAAGGGAATTGAACCCCTATCGATTGGTTAAGAGCCAACAGCTTTACCATTAAGCTAACGGGGCAAGCAGTGCCCTTGGAGGGACTCGAACCCCCAACAACGGTTCCGAAGACCGTCATGATATCCATTTCACCACAAGGGCTTAACAACAATAGCTTATCTTGAAAAAAGCTTTTAGTCAATTGCTAAAAAGACGTTTTTGAATTATGATAACATTATGAAACTACCCAAAGAAATACAAAGTATTTTAAATAAACTGGACAAAAAAGGATTTGACGCTTACGCAGTAGGTGGTTGTGTGCGTGATCTATTACTCAAACAAGAACCGAATGATTGGGATATTACGACCAAGGCAAAACCAGAAGAAATCCAAAAAATCTTTCCTGATAATTTTTACGAGAACAAATTTGGAACAGTCACCGTTAAAGCTAAAAGCAAAAAAGAAAATCTTAAAGAGATTGAAATTACCACTTACAGAACAGAACAAAGCTATACAGACAAGAGACATCCCGATAAAATAAGTTTCACCTTTAACGTGGAAGAAGATTTATCTAGGCGAGACTTCACAATTAATGCTTTAGCATTGAATAAAAAAGGGGAGTTGCTTGACTTGTTTGATGGACAAAAGGATTTAGATAATAAAATTATTAAAGCAGTAGGTAATGCAAAGGAACGTTTTAATGAAGATGCTCTGCGCATGATTAGAGCAATTAGATTAGCCATAATACTTGGATTTAAAATTGAACCAAAAACACTTAAAGCGATACAAGAAGATGCTGGTTTAATACAATTTATTGCTAAAGAAAGAATTCGCGATGAATTAGTTAAAATGATTATGTCGGATAATCCAGGCCAAGCAATTAGCTTATTAAAAGAAACTAATTTGCTTAAATATATTATTCCTGAATTAGAAAAGGGAATTAATGTAGATCAAAATCTGCATCACATTTATACTGTTTATGAACATTCAATTCTTTCTTTAAAATTCGCTGCTAAAAAGAATTACAAATTAGAAGTTCGTTTAGCCGCCTTATTGCATGACATTGCCAAACCTCAAGTAAAAGAAGGAGAAGGACCAAACGCAACTTTCTATAATCATGATCACTTGGGTTCTAAATTCACAGTTAACATCCTTGATAGGCTTAAGTTTTCTAAAAAAATAATTGAAAAAGTTGCTCTTTTAGTTCGCAATCATATGTTCGTTTATGGAGTCGACGAAGTAACAGAAACAGGCGTTAGACGATTATTACGCAGAGTTGGCCCAGAAAATATGCCTGATTTGATTAATCTAAGGGTGTCTGATAGACTGGGAAGCGGATGTCCAAAGGGTATGCCATATAAGCTACGCCATTTACAATATATAATAGAAAAAGTTTCTAAAGATCCAATTTCCGCTAGAATGCTTAAGCTTGATGGAAATAATTTAATAGAAATATTAAAAATTGAACCAAGTCCAAAATTAGGATTATTAATTGAAGCTCTTTTAGCTGAAACATTAGAAGATCCAAAACTTAATACTAAAGAAAAATTAACACAAAGAGCAAAGATATTAAACAAGCTTTCAGATAAAGAATTAAAAGAAAAAGTGAAGATAGTTGAAGAGAGGAAAGAAGAAGTTGATGAAAAAATAAAGGAAAAATACTGGGTAAAATAAAATTATGAAAAAAAATAAATTAAAAAAATATTTAGTAATTGGTGGGGCTGGCTTTATTGGTTCTCACATAACGGATCAATTAGTTAAATCAGTATATCACGTAACAGTGCTTGATAATTTATCAACTGGAACAAAAGAGAACATCAATCCCCTAGCCAAATTCGTTAAAGCTGATATAAGAAATCTAAAAAAAATAACTCCATATTTTAAAGATATTGATGGAGTATTCCTTCTAGCTGCTCTTCCAAGGGTTCAATATTCTATTAAATATCCAATTAAAACAAATAGAAATAATATTGAGGGCGTTTTAAATGTACTGATTGCCAGTCAAGAAGCAGGAGTAAAAAGAGTTGTCTATTCTTCTTCATCTTCAATCTATGGCAATCCTAAGAAACTACCAGTAAAAGAAAATTCTAAACCGGATCCTCTAAGTCCCTATGGCTTGCAAAAATATGTTGGTGAAGAATATTGTAAGCTATTTTCCATTATTCATAATTTAGAAACAGTTTCTTTAAGATATTTTAATGCCTATGGAATTCGCGCTAGTCAAAAAGGAGCATATCCATTAGTTATGGTAAAATTTATAAAACAATTAAAAAAGAAACAACCATTAACCATTACTGGAGATGGAAATCAAACAAGAGACTTTACCCATGTTTATGATATAGCCAGAGCTAATATTTTAGCCATGAATAGCAAAAATGTTGGCCATGGAGAAGTAATCAATATAGGAGCTGGGAAGAATTATAGTATTAATAAAATCGCTAAAATGTTTAGTGATAATATAGAATATATTGCGCCTGTTATTGAACCACATGATACTTTAGCTGATAATTCCTTAGCTAAAAAATTACTTAATTGGTCTCCTAGGATAAAATTAGAAAAAGGAGTTAAAGAGTTAATAAAATACTATAGATAAGGGCTTATAGTATAGTGGCAATACACCGCATTCGCATTGCGGAAACGTGGGTTCAATTCCCGCTAAGTCCACAAAAATAATACTTATATGAATATCAAAAATATTATTACAAAATTAGAAGAAAACAATCTCAAAGGAAGAGGTGGGGCTAATTTCCCTACTGGCTTGAAATGGAAAATGGTTAAAGAGATTAAAGCAGAGAAAAAATATATTATCTGCAATGCCTCTGAAGGTGAACCAGATGTTTTTAAAGATGGCTTTATTTTAGAAAATTATCCAGAGGAAGTTATATCTGGAATAAAAATAGCTCTTGAAACGATAGACAATAGTTCTGCATATCTCTACATTTCCAAAGATTATTATAGAAAATTTAAAAAGGATTTAGAGAAATTAATAGGAAAACATCCAATAACTCTTTTAAAAAAAACAGGAGGATATTTAGCTGGCGAAGAAACATCAATTTGCGAAGTTATAGAAGGAAAAAGAATAGAACCGAGGATAAGACCTCCTTTCCCTTCCCAATCCGGCTTATGGCATTGTCCTACTTTAATAAACAATGTTGAAACCTTCTATTGTGTAGCGAAAATTGCTAAGAATGAATATAATAAAACGCGTTTTTATTCAATTAACGGAGATGCAGAGAATGAAGGAGTTTATGAGTTACCAGAAGATTATTCAATTTCTCGTATTTTAAAAGAAACTAAAAATTGGCCTGATTTTGATTTTTTTGTTCAATCAGGAGGAGGAATAGCAGGCGAAATTCTATTGCCAAATGAATTAGATCAAATGATTAAGGGAACAGGATCAATTATCGTTTTCAACCGCAAACAAACAGATCTTTTTTCTTTAATGGAAAAATGGATTAATTTTCTTATTGAAGAGAATTGTGATAAGTGTATTCCTTGTCGCGAGGGGACTTATAGAATAGCAGAGATGATAAAGAAAAAGAAAATTGATAAAAAAATATTAGATGATTTGTTTTTTGTTTTAGAAGAAAGCAGTTTCTGCGCCTTAGGCAAGGGAGTAGCATCGCCTATTCGCGGGGTAATTACAAAATTATTAAATGAATAAAAATAAAAAAATTCAAATTATTATTGATAATAAAAAGATTGATTGTATTGAAGGACAAACAATTTTAGAAGTTGCCATGGAAAACAAAATTGATATTCCTGGTCTCTGTTTTCATTCAGATTTAGATATAAAATCAAATTGTAGATTATGCATGGTAGAAATAAAAGACAGAAAAGGATTACATGCTTCTTGTTCTACAAAGATAGAGCCAGAAATGGAAATTATTACTGATTCGCCAAAGATTAAAAGAGCTAGAGAAATAAATCTAGAATTAGTTTTTGCGCAACACCCCAAAGAAGATAAAAATTATACTCCTGGACTTAATTATCATCTTTTAGAATTAGCTAAAAAATATAATATTAGAACTGATAGATTTTCCAATAGAAAAACAACATGTCCAATTTATAAATTTGGTCCTTCTGTTGTTTTTGACAGTTCTAAATGTATTGATTGTCGTAATTGCGTGGATGTTTGTGAAAAACAAGGTATAGGATTCTTAGAAATAGAAAAAAAAGATCATTTTTTTCAAGTAGTTCCATCTAAAGATGAAAACAAAGATTGTATTTATTGCGGGCAATGTGTTGTTCATTGTCCTACTGGGGCGCTTATGGCTATTGAAGATTTTGGAGAAGTAGAAAAAGCTATTCAAGATAAAAACAAGATCGTTGTCTTTCAGTTCGCCCCTTCAATAAGAACAAGCATTGGAGAAGAACTTGGCATGCCTTATGGCTCTATTGTTACAGAAAAATTAATAGCTGGCATTAAAAAATTAGGAGCTGATAAGGTTTTTGATACTTCTACTGGAGCTGATTTTACTACCATGGAAGAAGCTGGTGAATTAATAAAAAAGATAGAAGAAGGAACTACACCTTGCATTACTTCTTGTTGTCCATCCTGGGTGAAATTTGTAGAATTTTATCATCCAGAATTAATCCATAATTTAGCTACTACTAGGTCTCCTCAAATTATTTTAGGCGGATTAATCAAAACATATTGGGCCGAAAAGGAGAACATTGATCCCAAGAATATAATAGTTGTTTCAATAATGCCTTGTGTAGCTAAAAAATATGAAATTGAAAGAAAAGAATTAGAAATTGATAACCTTAAACCCGTAGATTATGTTTTAACGACTAGAGAACTTACTCATCTTTTTATAAAACACAAAATTGATTTAAAGAAAATAGAACCGCAAAAAATAGACAATCCATTAGGCACTCATAGTGGAGCTGGGGTGATTTATGGAGCCAGTGGAGGAGTTGTGGAGTCAGCTCTTAGAACTGCCTATAAGAAGATAACTAAAACAGAATTAACAAAATTAGAATTTAAGCAGGTTAGAGGAATGGAAGGAATAAAAAAAGCAACTATAGAAATTAATGGCAAATCAATTAAAATAGCAGTAGTTAATGGCATGGGAAATGCTAAAAAGATTTTAAAAGAAATAGAAAAAAATCCAAAACTATATGATGCTATAGAAGTAATGGCCTGTGATGGAGGATGCATTGGTGGAGGAGGACAGCCAATGCCAACAGATAGTAAAATTAGAAAACAAAGAGCAGAAAGTCTTTATCAAATTGATAATGAAAAAGAAATTAGATTAGCGCATAAAAATCCTATAATAAAAAAAGTTTATCAAGATTTTCTTAATTCAAAAGAAAAAATTCATCTTATTTGCCATACTAAATATTCACCTAAAAAAAGAGAAACTAAAATTTAAATAAAAAAATATGAATCAAATAAAAGATTTAGCCATTAAAAAAGTAAAGGTTTCTACTTTAGTTCAATTTATTGCGCTAATTGGAATTGCTTCAGCAGCTCCATTATTGCATCAACAAATTATTACTGGATCTATTGTCAATGCGACTCTTTTTATTTCAACCATGCTCTTAGGGGTCCAAGGAGGAATCTTAATTGGATTAACTCCAAGTTTAATTGCTTTATCAACTGGTCTTTTGTCTCCAGTGCTTGCTCCAATGATTCCTTTTATTATGATGGGAAATGTTATTCTCGTTATATCTTTTAATTATTTAAAAGGAAAGAACTATTGGATGGGAATAATCTCAGCTAGTATTTTAAAATTTCTTTTTTTATTCAGCTCCAGTTCTATGGTTATGAATTTAATCCTAAAAAAAGAACTCGCATTAAAAGTATCAACAATGATGAGCTGGCCACAGCTTCTTACTGCTTTATTAGGAGGATTAATTGCCTATTTATTTTTAAAAAGCACTAAAAAAGCGTAGCTTTTAACTACGCTTCTAAATATTTCTTCTAAAGAAAATTCCAATAGGTATCTTATCTCCCCACTCCTGAACTTTAATCAAAGCCTTGTTTTTATCTTTACTAGGCCAATTCTTGTCTAAATGTTTTAATAGGGTTTGTGGTAATGACAACCATCACTATATCAATTTTTCTTTATATGTTTTACAGAGAAAGTATTAACTGATATAATATATCATAAAACTATGAATCAAGATAATAAAAACAAAGGAGAGAAAGAATCTACTCAAGTCTTTTTCCCCGGAACCCCAAAAATCATTCAATGGACTATTAAGTATTCTGGCGGTCTGGTAAAAGATGAAAAACAAGCGAGTTATGTTTTAATTGGATTTGTGGCGGTGGCGGTTATTATTGCACTAGTTTTGATTTTTAGTTTTGGCGGAGAACAAGCTACGCCACCCGTTGAACAATACATTGATAAACAACAATTTCTGCCTAATCAATAATATGATATTTTATAACCATCAAAATAACAACAGAGGATTTACTTTAATTGAACTCTTGGTGGTTATTACAATTATTGGGTTGTTAGCTACGATTGTTTTGGTAAGTTTAAATACCGCAAGGAGTAAAGCAAGAGATGCAAGGAAACAAGCTGATTTCAAAAATATTCAAACTGCTCTTTATATGTTTTATGACCAATTTGGACATATGCCCAATAATTACAATCCCTGCTGCGGCGCCTGCGAAGGACAAACCTATTATGACCAAAGCATGCAAGAAATAGTTAATGCAGGATTTCTTTCGTCCATTCCAAAAAGTCCTGGTAGTGGAAGCTATTGTTACTATAATTATGGCGCAGGGAATACTATAGGTGCTATATTAGTAACAAATCTAGAAGCGGCCCCGAACACTACCACTGGCATACCACCTTCATGTCGGCCATGGGGTTCCGGCGTAAACTGGTGCGACCAAAATAGTGATAAAGCATACTGTCTTTGTACACCGTACTAAATTTTAAAAAATTAATTTGCCACTAAAGAAAAACTTGAAATTATAAAAATTCAGAATTTCGATTTAGAATTTTTAACTAAATCCTCACTATTTATAGCAACAAAATATGTCCAAACTATTTTAAATAAAATTATTTTTATTATGGAACAAGAAAAAGAAAATAAAGAAGGAATAGATTTAAGTGAAGTATTTAAAAATCATAATAATATAAAATCTCAAGATCAACAGGAATCACTTGAATACTTATACTCTCCTGGAACTCCAAAGATTATTCAGTGGGTCATTAAGTATTCGGGTGGATATATTAAAAATGAAAAACAAGCAAACTATGTTTTAATTGGATTTGTGTTAGTAGTAATTATTACTACGTTTTTCTTAGTATTTGGAACCCAAAAAACATATTATCTAACACCAGAAGAAGAAAAACTATTCCAAGGAAAAAATTCTTCGGAAAAATTACTCCTACCACAAAAAATCGATGAAAATCTCTTTACTCAATAGAAATAAAGGGTTTACCTTAATTGAACTTTTAGTCGTTATTGCTATCATTGGTTTATTGGCTACGATTGTTTTAGTTAGTTTAAATACAGCACGAGGTAAAGCTAGGGATGCAAAGAGGATTTCCACCATGAAGCAAATGCAATTAGGATTAGAGCTATATTTTGATGACAATGGTTCTTATCCAGGGACAACCAGTTGGGTTCATGATTGTAGTGGTAATGCTAGTTGGGGTAATTTATTTGACTCAGCGCTATCTTCTTATATGACAAAATCTCCTAATGATCCCCTCTTTTCTAATAATCCTTGGCCTTTTTGTTATTACTATAAACTTGGTGATTATGGACAATGTTCTGGAACAGGGCATTCTTACACAATGCTATTTATTACAGAGATTAGTATCTTTGATTTAAAAAAATATAATATTCAAGGTGAAGGAGGAACAGCAGCTAGATATTGCCTTCATTCCGATTAAGATTTGATATAGCATATGTTCAAATTATTTTAAATATAAACCAATAAAAAAACACAACTTTTTAAGTTGTGTTTTTTAAAAGATTCCCAAAGGAATACGATCATCCCATTCTTGAACCTTTATTAGGGCTTTATTTCTATTTTGACTAGGCCAGGTTTTATCTAATTTATAAACTCTTTGATCATACCATTCTTTGGTATTTTTTTTATCTAAAGTAATACATGGTTGAATAACATCAATTAATGAGAATCCATTATGTTTTATTGCTTGTTTAAAAATATCAGATAAATGTTTGATTTCATAAGCATAACCACGAGCCACGAATCCAGCCCCAGCAGATAAAGCAATTAAAAGGGGATTCAAAGCAGGTTTATCAACTCCATCAGGTGTTGATTTTGTTTTAGTCCCTTGTTCACTTGTTGGTGAAGTCTGACCAGTAGTTAAGCTATAAAGCCGATTATTTGAAACTATTAAAGTAATATTAATATTACTTCGTGCTGCTTCAATAAGATGATTAATTCCTTCTCCATAAGCTCCGCCATCACCAGCCAAACAAATCGCAGTCAATTTATCATTTACTAACTTAGCCCCACTGGCTAATGGAATAACTCGGCCATGCAAACCATGAAACCCATATGTTTTATAAACATCACAAGCATTTCCAGCACAACCAATATCAAAAAACATTGCTATTTTATGAGCCTCTAAATTCAATTCTGAAAAAGCAGAACTCAAAGCTATCTGGATATTAAAATTACTACATCCAGGACACCAACCTGATTTACTTAAATCAATAAATTTATTTTTCATATTTTTTTATTTTCTGAATAATCTCTTCTGGAAAAAATTGTTGACCATTATATTTATTTAACCTATATTCAAATTTTTGACCTAATGTTTCTTGCATTAGATTAGCCATTTGACCAACATAATTATTCTCAACAACAACGACTTTCTTAGTTTTATCTAATAATTCTAATAAAGCTTTTGTATCAATAGGAAAAGGAGCAGGGATGTGAATATAATTAACTTTATCACTATTCTGATTTAATGTTTTTAATGCTTCTAAAACCACTCCTTTAACTGAACCCCAACCAACTAATGTTAATTCAGCATTGATAGATCCGAATAATTTTGGTTTTGGTAAATCTTTTAATATATCCTTTATTTTTGCTTGGCGTTTATGCATTTGTTCTTCTCTATCGCTTTTGTTAAATCCATTAATAGAAAAACCATATTGGTTGTGTTCATTTCCATTTGCTAAAAAGATTCCATTTTTCTGTCCTGGTATTGATCGAGGAGAAACCCCATCTAAAGCTAAAGAATAACGCTTATAATCCTTAATTTTAGCCAATTGTTTGACACTAAGCATTTTGCCACGATTAATTTTAATATTATTATTAAATTTAGAAACAACTTGATGGCTTTCTGAAATATATTTATCTAAAAGAATAAAAACAGGAATTTGATAAATATCAGCCAAATTAAAAGCAAGAGTTGTGAAATAAAATGATTCTTCAGGATTAGCAGGGGATAGAATTATCCTAGGAAAATCACCATATCCAACTTTAGCTAAATATTGCAAATCACCCTGTTCTGTCCACGTTGCCATTCCAGTAGATGGTCCTGGTCTTTGTGAATCGACAACAACTAAAGGAGTT